>ULUL01007117.1_pt1 | contig 28530 bp, 20 predicted proteins | sample 1958481 | NCBI WGS metagenome assembly ULUL01 (sample SAMEA4835759, study PRJEB28245) | human gut metagenome | biome: gut microbiome; material: fecal sample | place: Denmark | collected 2008 | reverse complement strand
TTGAAAAGATAGTCAAAAATTACTTTGTGATTTGTCTTAAAAGTGGGAGAAAACATATGGCGCAAATAACTATCTGGTGGTGAGCGCCGACTGCAAGAATATCGATGCAGTGCTTCGTATGGTGGATATGCTGGCAGATACGGATGCCTTCTTTGGACTGAATTGTGGACCGGAAGGAATTCTGTGGGAGTATGGCGAGGATGGTTATGTGTATCCTACCGAGTACGGACTGGATTGTGCAATCAATGGTACGGATGTGGAATTTAACGGAGAAAAATATGTAATCTGGATGGACAGTGACCGACTTACCACCAGCTCTTATGCGGATACCTATCTTGGTCCCGATGGTCCCAGACAGTGGAGAGGTCAGGGTAAATGGACAGAGGTTCTGGAGCAGACCAATAATGATGAGAGCTATGTGCAGTGGAGAGAGACCTTCGGCTATGACAGATTTTATGATCAGATCGTAGCAGAGAATGCCTTTACGGCTACTAGCGAGCTGGACAATGTAGTCAACTTCTGCGCACAGCCGGACGATGCGATGCAGCTTACCATGGATGCGATTAAACAGTGTGTGGTTGAGGCAAGCTGGAAGATGGTTTATAGCCAGAGCGATGAGGAATTTGAAAAGATTTGGGATCAGATGCTCCAGGACTGCAGAGACCTGGATGCGGAATCCATCGTTGCATGGAGAATGGATGAGCTTTCCAAAGCACTGGAGGTTAAGAATTCTTTGAATGCGGAATAAAAAATATAGGGCTGTCGGGTATGACAGCCCTTTACTTTTAAGGGCGGATTTTGTGAAGGCAGATGAAAGATGGAAAGGCCAGACTTATGCGGGAGGAATTTGAAGATATGAAAGAAGGATATATGAGGCAGACGTGGACACTGAAGGATGGCTGGGAATTTTCAATGATGGGAAGAAACGCCGGAGATTTTCAGACTGTGACATTACCACATGACTGGGCAATCAGCCAGCCCTTTGAACAGTGGATGGAAGAAGGCGAATCCCAGGGCTTTAGAAATCATTTTTATATTGGATGGTATCGAAGAACATTACAAATTCCGGAGAAAAAGCCCGGATATTGTTATTTATTGAACTTTGGCGGGGTATATGAGAATAGTACAGTTTATGTGAATGGGATAAAAGCCGGAGGACGCCAATATGGCTATAGTTCTTTTTCCTTGGATGTGACGGAATTTCTGACAAAGGGAGACAATCTGTTGGAGGTGGAGGTTGATAGCAGAGCCTGTCCTACGGATCGTTGGTATGGCGGATCAGGGATTTATAGAAATGTGACGCTGGTATGTGCGGAAACGTTGCATCTGGACCCATGGAAGGTGAAAATCAAAAGCAGGACAGAAGGGGCAGATGCTGTTCTGGAAGTAGATTGCGGTGAGATGGAATGGGAGCTACCGGAAGGCTGGAAATTAGAAGCAGCATTGTGTGATGAGACTGGAAAAAAGGCTGCAGCAGCAGAATGCAATAAAAGGCTGAAATTGCAGGTGGAGAAAGCCCAACTCTGGTCAGCGGAAAAACCGTATCTGTATACGCTTTTTTTGACGCTTTCTGATGGAGAACGTGTAAGAGACGGGATTTGTCAGAAGGTGGGAATAAAGAATGTAGAATTGATCCCCAACTGTGGCATTCTTGTGAATGGGAAGAAGATACGCTTGAAAGGTGTCTGCCTTCATCAGGATACGGGAGCAATGGGGATTGCTGCCAAAAAGGAGATTTACAGGCAACGTCTTCTGGCGCTGAAGGAGATGGGATGTAATGCTATTCGTGCAGCACATCATACGTTTTCGGAGGAATTTCTGGAGCTTTGCGATGAAATGGGCTTTTATGTCTATGAGGAGTGCTTTGACAAATGGCACGGAGGGCACTATGGGAAGCTCTTTGAAACCGAATGGCAGAAGGACGTGGATGCTATGGTGCGAAGGGACCGGAATCATCCCTGCATCCTGATCTGGGGTGTTGGGAATGAGGTAGAGAATCAGGCACAACCAAGTATGCTGGCTACGCTGAAGCTTTTAACGAATTATGTGCGCAGTCTGGATCCTGACAGACCGGTAAGTTATGCTATGAATCCTCATTTTAAATATGAGAGCAAGGAGGATGTTTCCAAAATTAAGGACATTCAGCAATTTGTAGATGAAGTTAGCGATACGGAAATTTATGATAATGCCGACCGGGTAGAGAGGATTGCAAGAATTGCAAAATATGTGGATGTAATTTCCTGCAATTATCAGGAACAGTGGTATCCACTCATACATAAGCGACTGCCCGAAAAGCTGATTCTTGGGACAGAAACCTATCAGTATTTTATGGGACATGAGGATCAGATGCAGAATTTCACACAGCAAAACCCCAATTTGATACCGGAAAAAGAGGATTACGTCATCGGAAGCTTTATATGGACAGGGATTGATTATTTGGGGGAATCTATGGGATATCCGGCGAAAGGCTGGGGCGGTTCCCTGATCCGTACAAATGGAAATAGAAGACCGGGGTATTACATGTTCAAAAGTTACTGGAATGAAGCGCCGATGGTGTACTTTTCTGTTATGGATTATTCACTGGCAGATGAGGGCGTAAAGGAACATTGGGACATGCCGATCCTTGCAGAGCACTGGAGCTTTCCACAGTTTCATAAAGCAGTGATTCCGTACATGATCATGAGTAATTGTGAAGAAGTGGGACTGTTTTTGAATGGGAAGCGTTTTTTCATAAGGAAGCCTGCAGAATGTGAAAATCGGGTGATCACAGGCTTTTTGCCGTGGCAGGCTGGCTGTGTGGAAGTAGTGGGGTATTGTCAGGGCAAAGAGGTCTGCCGTAGAAAGGTAGAGACCGTAGGAGTTGCAGTGCAGCTTCAATTTCAGGGAGATGCATGGACGTTTAACGGGTCGGATGAAAGTAAGACGATAAAGGTTCCTGCAGAATATGGATATCAGGTCCAACTGGCAGTTGCAGCCAAGGATGCCTGGGGAAATCATAGTTTTAGAGAAAGCGCCAAAGTACGATTCTCTGTAGAGGGGCCTGCCAAAATCCTGGCGGTTGACAACGGAGACATTACCGGAAACGAGCCCTACCAGGCAGAATCAATCCATCTGTATCACGGACAGGCAAGCGTGATACTGGCACTTACCGGAAAGAAGGGTCGGATCTGCATTCACGCAGATGCGGACGGAATGAGTTCAGGATACCAGATAGTGGTGGCAGAATAAAGGAGAGAAGAGACGATGGAGGATTTGAGGTTAAAGTGTCTGGCAACATCGGAATCCATAACGGTTTACTGGGAAAAGGAGACGGAGTGGGAAAAGGGCATCAGATATTGTGCTTTTTTGGACAAAGATGCAGCAGAGACGGTAGAGCGGACGCATTTTCAATGGGAAAATCTATTGCCGGATAGAGAATATTGCGTCCGTGTGCATTGTCTGACAGCGGAAGGAAAGATACTTGCATCAGGAGAATGTCAGGTTCGGACTGCAAAGGCAAAAAGACGCCTTGACGTAAGATGCGCACCATATTTTGCAAAAGGCGATGGAAAGAGTCTGAATACAGAGGCGCTGCAGAGAGCAATCGACGATTGTTCAGCAGAAGATGTAGTTTATTTTCCACAGGGAACGTTTCTAAGCGGTGCGCTCCGTCTCCATAGCAATATGGAAATTTATCTGGAAGAGGGTGCAATTTTACAGGGAAGCAGTAGAGTAGAAGACTATCGTCCTAAGATTCCCAGCCGGTTTGAAGGCTATGAAATGGAATGCTATTCCAGTCTGTTGAATATGGGAGAATTGAACCATGCAGGAGGATGCAGCTGTGGGAATATTTTGATCCACGGGAAAGGGGCAATTCTGGGAGGCGGAAGAGTGCTGGCTGAGGCAGTCATCACCTCAGAGCGGGAGCGTCTGTATGCCTATCTGGAAACGCTTGGAGCCGGGATCCTGGAATATGAGAATGCAGATACTATTCCCGGCAGGGCAAGACCGAGGCTGGTCAATATAAGTAACTGTGAGAATGTCCGTATCAGTGGGTTGACTCTGGGAAATGGTGCAAGCTGGAACGTACATATGATTTATTCGACCGGCATTGTCACAGATCATTGTACCTTTTACTCTGAAAATGTCTGGAATGGGGACGGCTGGGATCCGGATTCCTCCGCAGACTGTACGATTTTTGCCTGTGATTTTTTCACCGGAGATGATTCCATTGCGATCAAATCCGGCAAAAATCCGGAAGGGAACAGGATTAACCGCCCCTGCGAGGGTATCCGTATTTTTGACTGCCACTGTGTGCAGGGGCATGGGTTTACCATAGGAAGCGAAATGTCGGGAGGAGTAAGAGATGTGAAAATCTGGGACTGTGACCTCTCGGGAGGACGCTATGGCATAGAGATCAAGGGCACGAAAAAACGGGGAGGGTATGTGAGAAACGTGGAGGTTTTGGACTGTACACTTCCCCGGATCCTGTTTCATTCGGTAGGGTATAATGATGACGGAGAGGGTGCGCTGACTCCGCCTGTGTTTGAGGACTGTACATTTATAGGAATCCGACTTTTAGGAAAATTCCCGGATAAGGAAAAGAGGCTGCAGTCCTGTACAGCTATTGAACTTACCGGCTTTGATGTGCCGGGATATGAGATACGGAATATCTGGTTTGAAAAAATCACATTACCGGCGTCGCAGGTTCAGACAATTTCCATGCAGTATTGTAAAAATATTTCTTTTAGGGATCTGTCAGTAGAACCGGAGGAAAAGGGAGCAATAGAAAATGAGTGAAATGGAAAATAACAGCAACATCAGTCAGATCGTATTTCCAGATGACCCTTATGGGATGAACTGGAAGCGGGAGGATTTTCCATATGCGGAGATGCTTTGTCCGAAAGAAATTCAGGCAAAGGTTAGAAACGTGTGGGAAGGGGAGAAGATTCGCACGGTAATTTCCTTGAAAAATATAGGGAAGAAACCTGTTTTTACATCCATGTCCTCTATCGGCATCCGCCTTCCCCTGCCGGATCAATATGAGAACAGTGAGATTTGCATGAAAAGAAAATGTCATGTCCATCTTTTCTGTGGGGATGAAATTTCCTATGTTTATGCTTTGCGGATGGGAGGAGAAGTGCCCCATTTTGGAATGGTGCTTATGCGTGGAGAGCTTCGGGGATATAGCGTGGAACGGGATTTTCAGAAGCAGAGCAATGACCGTGGCTGCTTTCTGCTGCATCCTACACCGACAGAATTTAAACCCGGGGAAGAAAAGGTATTGGAATGGATGATCTTTCCACACAAAGGAGAAGCAGATTTCTTTGAGAAAGCCGCACAGCTTCGGCGGTTCCTCAGGGTAGAAGCTTCCTCATATGTCATCTTTCCGGGAGAGGAATGTAAAGTATGCGTCTACCCTTCTTCCCTGGTGAAAAATGTAACGGTATCGCTGGAAACATTTTCTCCGAATGCCGGAGTCACCGCAAGGATGGAAAAAAGAAAACTGCTTCCGGTAAAGCAGGAGGGAGATTTTTGGCAGTTTTCTTATATGCCGGAGGCTTCGGAGGATTTCGGCGACAGGATTTTCAGAGTAGAAGCGGATGGCATCAAAACCTGGTGTAGGATTTTGTATCAGGAAGCACCAAAGCTTCTGGCACAGAACCGTTGCGAATTTATCGTAGAACGGCAGCAGTACAGCGATGGCAGCAACAGGGGTCTGGACGGTGCATATCTGATCTATGATAATGAGGAAAGACATCTTTTTTATGACAAAAACAATGATTATAACGCAGCGAGAGAACGTGTTGGAATGGGAATGCTCCTGACTGCATATCTGAGGAGAAAAAAGAGAGAAAAGTCTTTTGGGGAAGCGGACAGGCAGTTGGGAAACAGCTTGAAAAGGTATACGGGCTTTATCCTGCGGGAGCTGTTTGATGAAAAGACAGGAAATGTGACCAATGATTTCGGCAGGGATGACAGCTATAGGCGTTTGTATAACCTGCCATGGTTTATGTATTATTTTACAGAGCTTTATCAGTTTTGGGAGAAGAAGGAATATTTGGAGTATGCATATCGGATTGCGGGATTTTTCTATGCCCATGGAGGTGACAGGCATTATTCCATAGAACTTCCGGTGATTGATTTGTGCCGCAGCCTAAAGCAGGAAAAAATGGAGAGCGAGTATCGTCAGGCGGTGGCATGGTTCTGTATGCATGGAAACCGAATTTTACAAAACGGAACAAATTATCCTGCGTCGGAAGTGAATTTTGAACAGGCTATTGCAGCACCTGCAGCCAATATCCTTCTGCAGCTTTATTTTGTAACCGGAGAGGAAAAATATAGGGAAGCATCCCATGCACAAATGAAGATCCTTGAATTGTTTAATGGGCATCAACCGGATTATCATCGTTATGAGGCTGCAATCCGGCATTGGGATGGTTATTGGTTTGGGAAGGATAAGGTGTTTGGAGATACCTTTCCCCATTATTGGAGCGCTTTATCCGGCAACTGCTTTGCCCTGTATTATGCAGCAACCGGCAGAAAGGAATATGCAAAAAGGGCAAAGGCTTCCCTGCGGGGCGTACTTCCGATGATTTTTCCAGATGGAAGCGCTTCCTGTGCATATCTGTTCCCAGTATGTGTAAATGGAAAAAAGACAGAAAAATATGATGTATATGCAAATGACCAGGACTGGGCGTTATATTTTTATGAGAGAATGCAGAGAGAATTCCCAGAAATTCCGGAATAGATAGGAGGACGAAATGAGTAGATTAATCATCAATACAAAGGTAGCAGGTCCCAGAATCAATAAGAATATTTATGGGCATTTTTCAGAGCATTTGGGAAGATGTATTTATGAAGGATTATATGTAGGAGAAAATTCAGATATCCCGAATGAAAAAGGAATACGGACGGATGTGGTTGAAGCCTTGAAAAAGATTCAAGTGCCGGTGCTTAGGTGGCCAGGCGGCTGTTTTGCAGATATCTATCATTGGAAGGATGGGATTGGACCAAAAGAAAAAAGGAGAAGGATGATCAATACCCACTGGGGCAGCGTAGTGGAGGATAATAGCTTCGGAACCCACGAATTCATGGAACTGTGCAGTCAGCTTGGCTGCGAGCCCTACATTGCCGGAAATTTAGGAAGCGGAACCATTCAGGAGATGAATGACTGGGTGGAATACTTAAACTGTGGTGACGATACGGATTTTGCCAGATTAAGGGCAGAAAACGGAAGAAAAGAGCCCTGGAACGTGAAATACTTTGGTGTTGGAAATGAAAACTGGGGATGTGGAGGCAGAATGAAGCCCCAGCAGTATGCGCAGGAATTTCGGCGCTATCAGCATTATCTGCGTACCTTTAACGGGAAGAGATTGTACAGGGTTGCCTGCGGACCCAATGCGGATGACTATGAATGGACGGATGTTGTAGTGAGAGAAGCGGGAGAGTGTATGGATGCGATGTCATTGCATTTTTACACAGTTCCCAGGGATGAAAAGAACAATCGTGGGAGCGCACTTGGATTTGACCATAAGGCTTACTACCAGACATTAAAAAATGCCCTGCAGATGGATGAGCTGCTTAAGAATCATGACAGTATTATGAGTAAGTATGACCCTGAGCGCAGAATAGGACTGATCGTAGATGAATGGGGAACCTGGTATGCGGTGGAGCCGGGAACAAATCCGAGCTTTTTGTATCAGCAGAATACGATGCGTGATGCGTTGGTTGCAGCAGTGAGCCTGAATATTTTTAACCGGCACTGCGACCGCGTGGTGATGGCGAATCTGGCGCAGATAGTGAACGTTCTGCAGTCGGTTATTCTTACGGAAGGTGAAAGCATGGTGCTCACACCTACCTACTATGTATTTGATTTATACAAAGGGCACCAGGGTGCAGAGCTTCTCGAGTGCTATGTAGAGACAGAACCTGTCGGCGAAGAGGGAGAAATCGTTCCAAACCTTCATGTTTCCGCCTCCATGGATGAAGAAGGGATCATTCATGTCACCCTGGCGAATCTGGATGCAGAAAAAGATTACGAAATTGACGGAATGTTTGGAGGCGTTACATTAGAGGAGGTAAGCGCCCGTATTTTATCAGGCAAAATGGATGAATATAATGATTTTGAGCACAATAGGGTGTGGGTGAAGGAATTTAAAGAGATCGAAAAAGCAGAAGCAGGAATACGATTCAGGATCCCGGCATGTAGTGTGATGGAGATCAGATGTAAGACTGCGGAAACAGTAGTCTGAGGAGAAACTTTTTAATAAGCTGATATTTGGTGTTAGGGTCAAAAGGGTAAAAGAAAACCTTTTGACCCTGACATCCTATTTTCGTAAATTAAAAAAGAAAGGAGCATCATTTCGGTTCATTTCAGTAAAGTAAAGGGATGATGGTATAAATTAGTTTACAGGAACCAAGCAGTGTGATATGATAAGCAACGTCAGATAGAAAGGCTCTTCTAAGGGAATACCTGAAAAAATAATTTCCACGGAAAAGGCCTTTGCTTCTGAAATATATTAAATTAGAAAACGCAGAGTAGATGTTCAAGCGTACAGTGCTTTCCGGACGGGGAGTTGCCGGAAAGACGAAGGATTTTGAGTTACTGTTCACAGATCATATTCCGCAAAGTTTGACTTGCAGGCAATCTGATGTGAATAGAGTGGACAGTAACGGATCTTGATTCGCGGTTTGAACATCGCATCCCGCTGCAAAAGGATGGATAAAGCAGGCCTGCTGTTCACATACTGTATTTAGCAAAATGTGTCATTGTGAACGGAGTGGGTTGTAATATGCCTCCTGTTGTGGTCCGGACTGCAAAGGAGGTATTTTTATGAAGAAAATGTCAACTTTGTTCAGGGACTCCTACCATGAACTGTTTCATGTCAGATCGCTGACTATTATAGCGATGCTGATGGCCTGTTCCCTGATCCTGTCCCAGTTCAGTATTAAGCTGCCACAGTTTCGTATCAGCTTCAGCCCCATTGTAAAGATGTATATCGGCGCACTCTTTGGGCCTGTGGCCGGAGGCGTGACAGGTATCGCGCTGGATCTGATCGGCTTTTTTTTGTCAAATGACGGCAGCGCCTTTTTTCCGGGGTATACCCTGACAGAGGCTCTGGGAATTTTTATCTACGGGCTGTTCTTTTACAAGAGAAAGCTTACCTTCCCGAGAATCCTGATAGCGAAATTCACCGTAATGCTTGTGTGCAATGTATTTTTGGGAACCCTGTGGATCTACATGATGACGGGCAAGGCCTTCCTGCCGCTTCTGATGACCAGATCTGTGAAGAATCTGATTCAGTGGCCGGTAGATTCCATCCTGTTCTTTATCCTGGCCACCAGCCTGGAGAAGGCGAAAATCAGGCGCCTGCTGCATGAGTAGTTACGGTTTGCGTAAAATATCAAAAAAAAGGAGAAGCAGATGAAAAATTGTCTTGTTGGGCAGTCTGGCGGGCCTACCGCCGTGATCAATGGAAGCTTGTACGGAGTGATAAAGGAAGGTCTTAAGAACCATGACCAGATCGGCACAGTTTACGGAATGATCAATGGAATTGAGGGCTTTCTGTCCGGGAAGGTAATGGAACTGAATCCCCTTTCTGAGAAAAACGAGCTGGAACTTTTAAAGACCACGCCCGGAGCATACCTGGGCTCCTGCCGCTATAAGCTGCCGGAAAACCTGGCTGATCCGGTATATCCCGAGCTTTTTAACCGATTTGAGGAAAGAAATATCGGCTATGTGTTTTACATCGGCGGCAATGATTCCATGGATACGGTGAGCAAGCTTTCCCGCTATGCGGCCCAGACAGACAGCGATATCCGCTTTATCGGCGTGCCCAAGACGATCGACAATGATCTGGTGCATACGGATCACACTCCCGGCTTTGGCAGCGCGGCACGTTTCGTTGCAGCTATGGTGCGTGAGATCAGTACAGATGCGGCAGTGTATGACAATAAGCAGAGCGTGACTATCGTGGAGATCATGGGGCGGCACGCAGGATGGCTTACCGCCGCAGGGGTGCTGGCCCGTCAGTACGAAGGGGACAATCCGGTACTGATCTATCTGCCGGAGGCTTCCTTTGACACAGAGCGCTTTGTAGCCCAGGTAAAGGAGGCGCTGACGAAGCGCAATAACCTGGTGATTTGTGTATCGGAAGGCATCCGTGACGAGAAGGGCACCTTTATCTGCGAATATGCCGGAGAGACTGGCACGGACACCTTTGGCCACAAAATGCTGGCCGGAGCCGGAAAATATCTGGAAAATCTGGTGCGTGCAAGAGTGGGCGTCAAAGTACGTTCCGTAGAGCTGAATGTAAGCCAGAGATGCTCCAGTGGCTACCTTTCCGGCACAGACTTAGAAGAGGCGGCTGGTGCAGGAAGCTATGCTGTGCAGCGGGCTCTTTGCGGGGAGACTGGACAGATGGTGACATTTATCAGACAAAGTAGCCGTCCCTATGTGTTAAGTTATGGCACGGCAGATGTGAATCAGATCTGTAATCTGGAAAAGACAGTTCCCGCAGAATGGATCACAAAGGACGGCAGCGATATCAGCAATGACTTTGTGGACTATGCCGCTCCCCTGATCCAGGGTACCGCAGTAGTTCCCCAGAAGGATGGGCTTCCTATGTTTTTGTACCGGAAGCAGTAAATAGAAAAAAGGGTACCCGGGATGGGGTACCTTTTTTTCTGTGCTGCATATAAAAGTACCGCGTCATTCACTTCAACCTTTTCAATCCCCGGGTTTGCCATGCTCCAAAATTTTACACTTTGTACAATATGTATAGGTAAGGGCTTACAAAACACAAGATATTTGAAGTATCGCATTTGTGAATAAAAATAACCATCCAAAAAGAAAGAAAAAAGTGTAATCCTTATTTTGGGCTGTCACAAAGGGCACAAAGTAAGAATTACACTTCTTTTTGTTGGCAATTTGATCATAAATAATTACCGATTTCTAAAAAACCTACTAAAAATGACGGGTAAAATCTAAAGAAAAAATAAATAGATGGTCATTTTTCGAAAGTATTGCAACCGTTTTGATTAGAAAAAAAGAAAGTAATGTATGATAATAAAGACAAGATTAAGGTAATAATGTACAAAGTGACGAGCAACGGATTCTTTTTTCGGCACAGTACATTAAAAATTATCATTACATTTCAAACCATACAAAACGAGGAGGTTCTTTTTATGGCTAAGCAGAAAGAGGTCCGTGTTCACACAACATGGAAAAATGCTTTTAAGAGAGACTGGCAGCTGTACCTGTTGGTGCTGATCCCTCTTGCCCTGGTAATCATTTTCAACTATGCAGCTTACCCGGGATTGAGAATGGTATTCATGGATTACAAGCCGGCTAAAGGCTATGACGGAAGTAAGTGGGTGGGTTGGCAGACCTTCCACAAGATCTTCAAGGATGCAGACTTTTTGAAGTCTCTGAAGAATTCCATTGTCTTCAACCTGTTAGATCTGTTAGTAGGTTTCCCGATGCCTATCGTCCTGGCGTTGATGTTAAACGAGTTAAGATATCCTAAATTTAAGAAAGTAACACAGACCATTCTGTATCTTCCTCATTTCCTGTCATGGGTTATCGTTGGTAGCGTAGCTTACCAGATCTTCTCCCCCAGCACAGGTACTGTAAACGTTATTTTACAGAATATGGGCGTGATCAGCGAAGGTATTCCTTTCCTGACAGAGAAATGGCACTGGGCAGTTTCCTATCTGCTGATCGGTGTATGGCAGTCAATGGGATGGGGAACCATCATTTACCTGGCAGCTATCACTGGTATCAGCGGCGATCTGTATGAGGCGGCTATGATCGATGGTGCCGGCAGATGGAAGAGAATGTGGTACATAACCCTTCCCGGTATCAAGGGAACCGTAGTTACCCTGCTTATCATGAACCTTGGTAAGGTTATGAACAGTAACCTGGAACGTCTGAAGGCATTTGAGAACAGCCAGATAAGAGATTTTGAATACCAGCTGGCTGTATATGTATACGAAAAAGGTCTTGCAGGCGGTAACTTCAGTAAGGCAACGGCCGTGGGTCTGTTCCAGTCTCTGGTAGGCCTGATCCTGGTACTTCTGGCTGATAAGGTAGCCAAGATGCTGGGCGAAGACGGCTTGATTTAATAGGAGGTGAGAGAAATGGCAAAGAAGAAGGATGAAGTAGTTCGCGGCGCTGAGGTTTCTACTGACGGCAACAGAGCGATAAATAAATTCCGTGTAGGTGATGCAGTGATGATGATCATCATCACACTCCTGTGCGCAACTTGTGTATTCCCTTTCCTCAACCTTTTAGCAAAGTCCGTTTCCAGTAACTCAGCGGTTCTGGCTAAACAGGTATATTTCATTCCTAAGGGATTCAATTTCGACGCATATAAATCTATTTTTAAAGATGGCACCATGGTTTACTCCATGATCTACAGTGTCATTGTAACTGCACTCTTTACTCTGCTTGGTATGGTAGCTTGTACAGCAGCTGCTTACCCCCTTTCCAAGAAGAGATTAAAGGGAAGAAGCGTTTTGACCTTCCTTTTGATGTTCCCTATGTACTTTGGCGCAGGTCTTATCCCTACTTACCTGCTGTTAAATGACTTACATCTGCTGGATAACATGTGGGTACTGATCTGGCCTTTGATCTATTCCCCTTACAACATGCTGATCATGAAGACCTTCTTCCAGTCCAGCATTCCGGACAGCTTGGAGGAATCCGCATTCCTGGATGGCGCAAGCAATTTCCAGATCCTGTTTAAGATCGTGCTTCCTCTGTCCAAGCCTATCATTGCTACTCTGTCCCTGTTCTATGCAGTCGGCAGATGGAATGCATATGCAGATAATATGTACTACATTAAGACAAATAACCTGAAGATGATCCAGTACAAGCTGTATCAGCTGGTATCCTCCGCAGAGAGCCAGAATATCTCCCTGTCCGATGCTGCACAGGTTACAAGTACTCCCGAAGTATTAAGAGCAGCAGCTATCATGTTCGTAACGATTCCTATCATTTGTATCTATCCTTTCGTACAGAAGTATTTCGTTAAGGGTGTTATGATCGGTGCAGTTAAGGGCTGATGCCTGAAGAATTATTAAGGATAGTTTTTCTGCCGGAGAGGTTCTGGAAGCCTCTGGGTGTTGATGCCTGAGTGTAAGCAGGCATCTGAGGAGCGCAAGGAGGATATAGTTACTGTTTGGACCGCTCCGGCAGGTTAAAAAGCTATAAATAATAGAAGCTTATTGCAAAAATATGTAATGATGTCGAAACGAAATTCTTCGTTGGCATCAGTTGGGGGCAAAAGATCTTTTGACCCCGACATCATGTAATTTAGGCAATAAGCAGAAGGAGTTTATATTATGAAGAAAAACAGTATTCAGAAGGTACTTGCAGTTGCCATGGCAGGTGTTATGACGGCAGGTACATTGACAGCTTGCGGTAATTCCGGATCAAGCGATGCATCAAGCAGTGCAGCAGCTTCCTCTTCCGCAGCAGAGAGCACAGCAGCAGAAAGCAGCGAGGCAGGTTCCGAAGCAGCTGCAGCTGATGATGGCGCTACAGGAATCGACAGCTGGGAAGCATTTGCTGATAATGTAACCCTGAAGGTCCCTGTATATGACAGAGGTGCAGAGGGTGTTCCTGATGTTACCAACAACTACTGGACACAGTGGGTACAGGAGAACTTTGGTGACAAGTACAATGTTACTGTTGAGTATGTTCCTATTACCCGTTCTGATGTTATGACAGACTACGCACTGTTAGCATCTTCCAATTCCCTTCCTACTATCCTGATGGAGTATGACTATCCTAAGACCTCTCAGTGGGCTAACGATGGTTATCTGACCACCTTTGATATGGATGAGTTTGCAAAGGTTGCTCCTACCTACTATGCAAGAATGGTAGAGCAGAACCAGCTTGACTATTCTGTGATGGATGGTGATACCTATTTCGTACTGGCTGAAAGACCTTACAGCGCTACTTCTTATGGCTGGCAGACCTTCGTTCGTATGGACTGGCTGGAGCAGGTTGGCTATGATCATGTTCCTATGACCCGTGAAGAGTATCTGGATGCTATGCAGAAGATCATGGATGCAGGTATTTGTGATCATCCCGGCGGAGGAGCTAAGTTAGCAGGTTCCGGTATCGACCAGAACCAGATCTGGAGAACTTTCCCTCTGGATGAAAAGGAATGGGCTATGTACGGTGATTATAATATCGTCTCCATGAGCTGGGAGCCTAACAAGCTTCTGCTTAAGGCTGCTAACGAGGAATATAATCTTGGAATTACCAACCCCGAATACTATGTAACCGATGCGGAGACTGCAAAGGCTAATTTTGTAAACGGCAAGCAGTATTCCTATGGTATGTATATCAACCAGTCTGCTGATGTATTAAAGTCTCTGTGGGAGAATCAGCCCGATGCGAAGCTGGCTATCGTTCCTGCTGATGCAGTTTACGGAAGCGCTCCAGCATGGCGTGCTGATAACCCCTTTGGTATGATTGTTGGCTTCTCTTCTTCTGCTACTGAGGATGAGATCAAGGCTGCATGGATGTACATGGAGTGGTTAAACCAGCCGGAGAACCTGTTCACACTGCAGTGGGGTGTTGAAGGCGAGAATTTCAACTACAATGAAGAAGGGCTTCCGGTATCCGTATCTGATTACGATGGCGAGTATAAGCAGGGCTATAGCTACAGTGCTGACTACTATTGCATCGTTACTTCCGCAAGAAATGCAGGTACTATCGAACAGATCATCGCCAACTCCTTCCCTCAGGACTTCGATCAGAGTGCTGAGCTGACCCAGGAAGTTATCGACTACTACTACAAGAGAGTAGAACTGGCTAAGGAAGGCTATGCAACCGTTGACTGCATGTTCTCTACCGTTATTGATGCGGAGTCTGAGTACAGAGATACTCTGGTTTCCAAGTATGTTGAGTACCGCGATAAGCTGACCATGTGCGATCCTTCTGAGTTCGATTCCCTGTATGACCAGTACGCTCAGGAATACCTGGATGCAGGTTATCAGGAAATTATCGACGAGAGAGCGCAGGCTTACGAGGATGGGAAGACCACAAAGCTTCCTGCCAATAACTAAGTTATATAAAATAAACAGCTGTGAGACGCAAACCGAATATTGAAGACAGGTTAAGCAGCTGCCAAAAGTAAAGAAAGCCCCCGACAGTGTTGGGGGCTTTCTTAGAAAAAAGTATTATGTGCTTTTCTTGTCAGGTGGGTGGAGTGACAAGAAAAGCATATAAGAGAGTGAATTAAGACAGTAAGGGAGGAGCGGAAGATGAAAAAGTGCAATGTAGTGTTCTTTTTTACGGATCAGCAGAGGTATGACACAACAGGAGTTGGGGGAAATCCTTGTGGGTTGACGCCGAACTTTGATAGGATGGCTATGGATGGAACATTGGCGGATGAGGCATTTACACCGCAGCCAGTGTGTGGCCCGGCGAGGGCGGTGCTGCAGACAGGTAAGTATGCAACCTTTACGGGGAATTTCCACAATGGGGTAGTGCTTCCCAAGGAACACAGGACCATGGCGGATTACTTCAATGAAGCAGGCTATTATACCGGTTATATCGGAAAGTGGCACCTGGCACAGGGCAGGGGCGCTGTGGTGAAGGAGGAAAGAGGCGGCTATCAGTACTGGCTGGGCGCCAATTCCCTGGAGCATACCTCCCAGGCTTACAATACCCTGGTCTATGACGGGGACAATAACCCCGTGCAGCTTCCCGGCTACAGAGTGGATGCCCTGACAGATGCTGCCATCCGGTTTATTGCTGATCGGAAGGGAAAAGAACAGCCCTTCTTCCTATTCCTGTCCTTTCTGGAGCCTCATTTCCAGAATTGCTTTGATGATTTCCCGGCGCCGGATGTATATAAAAATGTTCCGGCAGGCTATATGCCTCCCGATTTAGGGGCTCTTAAGGGTACGGCCTGGGAGCATCTGGGAGGCTATTACGGCATGGTAAAGCGTCTGGATGAAGCTCTTGGAAGAGTCAGGGATGCCCTAAAGAGTCTGGGAATGGACGAAGATACGATTTTGGTATTTTCCACGGACCATGGCTGTCATTTCAAGACCAGGAACCAGGAGTACAAGAGATCCTGCCATGAAAGCTCTATCCGGATACCCCTTGCTTTTTACGGCGGGCCTTTTATAGGTGGCGGAAAATTAAGGGAAAAGGTAAGCCTTGTGGATGTGGCACCCACTCTTTTGGATGCCTGCGGTATCAAGGTGCCTGAGGATATGCAGGGGACATCTATCATGCCCTGTGTAAGGCATGAAAGAAACGATATGGACAGAGATATTTTCGTGCAGATCAGTGAAAGCACCATGGGCAGAGCCATCAGGACCAACCGCTGGAAATACTGTGTGGAAGCGCCGGACAAGGACGCCATCTTTGATGCAGGTAGCGATGAGTATACGGAGAGTTTCCTGTATGATCTGGAGCATGACCCTTACGAGCTTCACAACCTGATCCATTCCAAGGCCCATGAAGGGGTATGTAAGGTGCTGGCAGAAAAGCTGATCAAATGTATGGAAAAGGCAGGAGAGAAAGCGCCCATGATCCATCCCGCACAGAAGGAAAACATGGGACAGAGAGTTGTCTTTGAAGGTGAAGAAGAGTTATAGAGAGAGAATAAAGAAAAGGATGGTATGCGGTGATGTTTCGGAGAAATGTAGTATTCGGTAATGTCCCCGGAATTGTCAATGCAGTGAGGGTCGGAAAGGATGATCTGTACGATCCTGAAAAAGGCTATGGTTTTGTGATGGAGAAAAACAGGCGGTCTCAGCCCGGTTTGCAGATTGCAGAGATCAATTCTGCATTCAATACCATGGAATGGTATCAGGATGAGGATCTGACCCTGATAGAAGAGGATGAAGCAGGCTGCTTTATGGATTCGGATGAAGAAATAAGGAAGCTGGAGCAGGAGCTTGGCTACCCTTACGAGGGAGAGCATAGAAGGATTCCCCTGATTTTTAAGCTGGATGTGCCAAGAGCGGGTAATTATAAGGTAACAGTCACCATAAGAGCTGTGGAAGAAATGAAAAATGTTCTGTTTTATACCGGCAGAAGAAGGCTGATGATCAAGGGGGATATCCCTGCAGGGAGCACCTATGTACATACCTGCGCGGTGAATGTCAGTGACATTATTCCCAGAGGAAAGGATCAGATTTATACGGATCATAGCATTAATCTTGCAATAGTAGCGGACAAACCAAGGTTTAGTATGATACAGGTAAAGGAGATTTCCTGCCCTACCCTGTATATTGCAGGAGATTCCACTCTGACGGATCAGAGTGCGGATTACCCCTATGCACCGGGCACCAGCTACAGCGGCTGGGGACAGATGCTTGGGGCCTTTTTGAAGGATAAGGTGGCCTTGTCCAATCATGCACATTCCGGTCTTACCACGGAAAGCTTCCGCTCAGAAGGGCATTTGTCTGTAGTGGAGTCCTACATTAAACCCAGAGATTTCTTCTTTTTCCAGTTTGGGCATAATGATCAGAAGCTGAAACGTCTGCAGGCAGAAGGCGGTTATAAGGCCAATCTTACCAGATATGTGGCGGAGTGCATGGAAAAGGGCACATATCCTGTGATCGTCACTCCCATGGCGCGCAATACCTGGACGGGGAACGGCGATTATAACGATATGCTGGAGGAGTTTGCAGAAAGCTGCAAGGAAGTAGGACATATCACCAATGTGCCTGTGCTTGACCTGCATGGCTTAAGCAGAAGACTGGTGACGGAGCTTGGGCTCGAGGAAGTAAAGAAGTACTTTTACCCGGAGGATTATACCCATACCAATGATTACGGTGCTTACAGGATGGCCTGCTATGTGGCAAGCGAGATCCGCAGAGTGTGTTCTGTCCACCCTAATCCCGGGTATCGCTTCTTGGCCACCTGTGTGACGGAAGGATATGGCTCCTGGGAGCCGGAGGAGAAGATTGTGCTCCCCAGACAACCTAAGGATTATCAGATGTGCACGAAGAATGTGGACAATCTGGATATGGGCTTCCCGGAGGGGCAGGATCTGGGAGAGCCCCTTAACAGAGCCCAGGCGTTAGATATGGTGGAGAAAACCTTAAGGTTCTTCCCAGTGGAGGTCTACCATGATATGTATGATGATGTGGTAGGGCATGAATGGTATGCCGGCGTTGTGGAATGCGGCTACAAGAATGGCATTATTCCGGAAGAAGTGATTCCCGGAATCTACTTTGAAGCGGAAAAGAAGGTTTCTCTGGAGGACTTTATCCTGTTTGCCATGAAGGGCTACCGCTGCAGAAAGCAGTTCCCGCCGGAAAGCCCCTGTGCGTATGATAAGAACGCTCACAAGTATGCTCTGCCCTATTTAAGGGCAGCCTGCAGTTTAGGGATTTTAAAGCAGGATGAAGGAAATCTTGACAGAGTGTTAAGCATAAGAGAAGCAGAGAGCATCTGCAAAAGCCTGCGCAGCGCGGTGTGAACAGTAACGTAAAGAACAATCGTTGCGCAAAGGAATTTTATTGATTGACTTTAAAATGGTTTTGCAGGATACTTTCTGAGTGAAAGTAGGAGCAGAAAGTTAAGGAGGATGAAAAAATGGCTAAGACCAAAGGTGGTTTTACACTTCCTGGAGAATCGGGATATGAAAAGCTGACATTAAAGATGGCAGAAAAGTGGGGGGCTGACGTGATCAGAGACAGTGACGGAACAGTTCTGTCTGACGAGATCGTACATGCAGGATATGGTATTTATTCCACAATCTGCATCATTCGTGATCATAATGAGTGGGCAAAGAAGAATCAGGATAAGCTGCAGCAGACCTTTCTGTGCACACCTGCAGCAGTGGCAGATACGGACAGTATCACCATCAACCTGTTAGAGAGCTTTTTTACAGAGCAGTTTAAGGTAAATGACAGCGCAGCAGCAATGCGTTACTGGCAGGTATATGACAGAACTACGGATACTCTGGTAGATAGCAGCAAGTGGACCTATGACCAGGCTGCAGGAACCGTTACTGTAAAGGATATCACCCCTTTCCACAAATATACCGTAAGCTTCCTGGCTTATCGTATCTGGGAAGAAATTTCCATGTACAACCATACCACCAACAACTGGAACAAGGAGCATCTGATGCAGATTGATCCCAGATATCCTCAGACCCAGGAATATATGCTTGGCTGGATGAAAAACTGGTGCGAGACTCATCCCGACACCACAGTAGTAAGATTTACCTCCATGTTCTATAACTTTGTATGGATCTGGGGCGCAAGTGAAAGAAACCGCAATCTGTTTTCCGACTGGGGTTCTTATGATTTTACAGTCAGCGAGCTTGCTTTGGATGAGTTTGAGAAGAAATATGGCTATGCGCTCACTGCCGAGGATTTCATTAACCAGGGTAAACTCCATGTGACCCACAGACCCGGCAATCCCAAGAAGGCTGACTGGATGGCATTTGTGAATGATTTCGTCATCAGCTTTGGTAAGAAGCTCATCGACATGGTACATGAGTATGGTAAGAAGGCTTATGTATTCTATGATGACAGCTGGGTAGGCGTGGAGCCTTACAATGACAGATTCAAGGAGTTTGGCTTCGACGGTCTGATCAAGTGCGTATTCTCCGGCTATGAAGCAAGATTGTGCGCAGGCGTGGATGTGCCCACCCACGAGTTAAGACTCCATCCTTATCTGTTCCCCGTTGGCTTGGGCGGTGCACCGACCTTTGCAGAGGGCGGCAACCCCACTCTGGATGCTAAGAAATACTGGAATAGCGTAAGGCGTGCCCTGCTCCGTGCTAAGATCGACAGGATCGGTCTGGGTGGCTATCTGCATCTGGTAGAGGGTTATCCTGATTTCTGCGATTATATTGAGAAGGTTTCTGACGAGTTCCGTCTGATACGTTCCTTCCATGACGCAGGAAAGCCTTACACCATTCGTACTAAGGTTGCAGTGCTTCATTACTGGGGCAAGCTTCGTTCCTGGACACTTTCCGGTCACTTCCATGAGACCTATATGCATGACCTGATCCAGATTAATGAGGCTCTTTCCGGACTTCCTGTGGATGTAAGCTTAATCAGCTTCGAGGATGTAAAGAACGGTGCGTTGAAGGATGTGGACGTAGTGATCAACGCAGGCAGTGCAGGCAGCGCATGGAGCGGCGGTGATGCATGGAAGGATGAAGAGCTGGTAACTGCCCTGACCAAGTGGGTATATGAGGGCGGCACCTTTATCGGTGTCAACGAGCCTTCCGCAACAGAGGGCTATGACAATTACTTCCGCATGGCTCATGTACTGGGTATTGACGAAGATACCGGCGCAAGAGTATGCCATGGCAAGTGGGCCTTTGAGGTAGAAACCCGTGCAGAGAACGGTGTCAATATCCTTCCTAAGGGCGCTCATGTGAAAGCAAGAGCAAACCGTTTCCTGACAGACGGCAATGCCAGTGTTCTCATGGCAGACGGCGATCAGCCTCTGGTAACATTGAATAACTTCGGCAAGGGTAAGGGAATCTACCTGGCTTCCTTCGAAGTAGACCTGTTCAACACCCGTATGCTGTATCAGCTGATCCGCTACGCAGGCGGCGAGGGAGTAACCGGCCAGTACATGACCGACAACCTCTATACCGAGTGTGCATACTATCCTGCAAGCAAAAAGTTGGTAGTCATCAACAACAGTGATGTAGAACAGACAACCACCATTCCCACCGAAGTAGGCGACAAGACCGTTACCCTTGCTCCTTACGATACCACCTTCGTAGAACTGTAAAAGTCGGATTTTAAAATACAACTTTTCATAGCCACTTTACTCCGAAAGTGTTATAATGGTTACTGTTCACTCCGTTCACAGTAACACGCTTCGCGATGCACACAAAATGCATTTTCAATGCATTTTGGCGCTTGCAAGTCTCGCAAAATTGCATTTTCATGCAATTTTGACTTCGCGGAATATGGTCTGTGAACAGTAACTTATAATGTGCATACGCATGGGGCAGTGCCAAAGCAGCAGGATGAAAATCTGATTCTGAAGGGTAAGATGGCTTTGCCTGATGCCCCAAAGGATAGAAGGTATGGGGCATTTGTCATAAAAAGCAGTGCAAGACACAAAGGAGGCAGATGTTATGAAGTTAGTGATTACAATGAGCAGACGGTATGGGACCGGCGCCAGTCTGATAGCTGGGGAGCTTTCCAAGAAGCTTGGGATCCCGGTGTATGACAAGGCTTATATTGAGCACGAGATGAAAGGTAACAGTTTTGCCTCTGAGGCAGAGGTGATCAAGGAACTGGCAGAAAAGCCCTGCATTATCCTGGGCAGATGTGCCTCTGAAATTTTGAAGGACAGACCGGATGTCTTTAATATTTATGTCTGCGCGGACAAGGAAGACCGTATTGAGCGGATCATGAAAAAGGAAAATCTTACCCATGAGGAAGCAAAGGCAATGCTGGAGGAGAATGACAGAAAGAGAGCAGATTATTACAACGAGCATACTGGCAAGGTATGGGGAGATGTGAACAATTATCACATGATCCTGGATACTACGGCACTTGGTATTGAGAATTGTCCTAATATCCTGATGAAATACTTTGAGAGAATGGAGTATATTTAAAGAGTCCTTACAAAAAAAGAAAGCTGCTAAGAAGAGTGCAAAGGTGTGCGGTCTTAGTTATGTGAGGTTCCTATTTAAAAAGATGGGAAAAGAAAAGGATGCTGTCGGGGAAGCATTTTAATGCTCTGGCAGCATCCTTTTTGTGAATGATGGTTTCCGGGGAGCAGCTACTGCGCATAGTAAGCCTTTAACCGGATGGCCTGGTTGTGATCTCCGAAGCCCTCACCGAAAAGGGTGCAGCCGCCTACGTTGGCAGCGTCCTTTGACACCTCAATGCGGAAGGTAAGATAGCTGTTGTAGTTCAGATTCAGATCCTTTAAAGTAACATTTGAAATCTGATGCTCCGCATCAATGAAGCAGCCCCTGTCATTGATGATCAGGGTCTTTAAAAGCCCGTACTGATTTAAGGATTCCGGCCACCAGGCAGGGCTTAAATAGCCTTTTCGGCTGCCGTAATCTCCGGGGCTTACCCACATGCCAAGAGAGGTGCCGTTTAAGGAAAAGTAGATATCCGAAGGGTAATCGTCATTGGTAGCGGCACACTCGGAGGAAATCTCAAAGGAGATCTGAAGCTCTGTGAGAGTCTGGCCCGGCAGCAGGTGATTGGGCAGGTTATATTCCACATAGCCGGAGGTAAACCACAGGATGCCTGCCTGAAAGCGTTCCGGGAAGGAAAAAACCTTGGGATCATCCATGGAGCCGATGACGTGCTGCTCCGTAGCCATGCCGCAGGTAGGAGTAATCTGGCTTGCCGTATAATAGCCCACCCGGATATCGTCCACATAACAGTGCCGTTCCGGCTTGGGAGGCGCCATATCGATCATGATCCGGTCATGGCAGGGCTTCACGATCTTCATGGTGCCCCGCTTCCCGGAGGAGGTGCGTATTTTGACAAGTCCGGCTTCCTCAAGCTTTCCTACATGCATGGAGATAGCGCCGTTGGTAAGCTTTAAGGCTTCCGCCAGGTCATTCATGCTCAAATTGTCATTTTCATAGATCATTTCCATGATCTTAAGTCTGGCAGGAGCACTGAGAGCCTTGAAGACTTCGCTGGCTTCGCCGATGGATGGAAAGTATAGCATGGGATTCCTCCTGATGTGTTGTGGGGATGGCAAGCCTCCCCTTGAGCCTATAGCTGACTCAATTAACAAGGTATTATATTTCAGGATGAAACAGTAACTAAAAATGATTATGGCATAACCTTGACATTTTCTCAATAAAAAATTAAAGTGAAAAATAAATAAGAAGATGATAAGGGATTGAAAATATAGCCTTAAAATAGGATGAAAAAGAAAGGACATTATTCCCATGATGAAAGAGGAAAGAATGAACGGACCATTAACAGAATATAATAAACCATTTATCTTACAGAGGGCTGATCCCTATGTATATCGGCATGTGGATGGCAGCTATTATTTTATGGCGTCAGTGCCGGAGTATGACAGGATTATCTTGCGCAGGGCAGATAGTCTTATGGGACTTAAAAGTGCAGAAGAGGTGACGGTGTGGAAATGTCATGAGAGCGGGCCTATGAGTATGCATATCTGGGCACCGGAGCTGCATTTTCTGGAGGGAAAGTGGTATCTGTATTTTGCGGCAGGAGAGAGGGAGGATAAGTGGAAGATCCGTCCCTATGTGCTGGAATGCGAGGGGGCTGATCCTTGTAGGGATCCCTGGAAGGAGCTTGGGAAGATGCAGGCGGCGGATGAGGATAGCTTTTCCTTTCAGGCCTTTTCTTTGGATGCCACTATTTTTGAAAATAAGGGAAAATATTATTATGTATGGGCAGAGAAGGTGGGGCCCGGCGCGGGGATTTCCAATCTTTATATCGCCCGGATGGAGCGCCCCAACAAGCTTGCTACGGTGCAGGAGCTTCTGACTACGCCGGATTATGACTGGGAGAGAGTGGGCTTCTGGGTGGATGAAGGACCTGCAGTGCTGAAAAAGGACGGAAAGCTTTTCCTTACCTTTTCTTCTTCTGCCACAGGGGCATGCTATTGCATGGGTATGCTGAGTGCATCGGAGGATGCAGATCTGTTAGACCCTGCAAGCTGGAAGAAGGAGAGATATCCGGTGGTCAAAACAGATGCCCAAAAGGGCATCTATGGACCGGGACATAATAGCTTTACCAAGGATGAAAAGGGCAGGGACATTTGCGTATTCCATGCAAGAACCTATGAGGAGATCGTGGGAGATCCCCTGTACGATCCTAACCGCCACACCATGCTGATGAGAGTGGACTGGGATGAAAATAGCAGGCCGGTATTCTGTCTGGGAGAAGGTTTTTTTTAAAGAAGCAGTTGTCTAGATGTTGAAAAATAAAAGCCGGAAAGAGCTGTGAAGTACATTGCGGCTAAAAAACGGAGAGAAGCTGTAATTTGCCATGTCTGGTGAATTTGATGGGCAAGTGACCGTACCGAAGAAAGTGTCATGGAGTAAATGACAGCGGGCAGAAGAAAAAAGAAAAAATGAATGAGGGCTGATAAATGAAGGCAGAAGGATATAAAAGGGGAAGCATCGGAAAGAGGATCATAAGGGGGATCCTCCTGGGTGGACTTCTGGGAATAGGGCTGTGCAGCTGTGGAAAGGAAAAAGAGCAGGCTCAGAACGGGCTGCTTACAGTGAATGTATATGACAGTCACGGATCTCATACCGGACAGCAGGAGGGCTGGTATGGAGCGATCCTGAAGACAAAATTTAATGTGGAATTAGAGTTTGTGGAAAGCGCAGAACAGGCGGATCTTCTGATCGGCTGCAATGAGCAGGAGGAAACGGCGCTTGCAGGGCTGATGGAGAGGGGAGAGCTTCTTGACATGGAGAAGCTTTTAAAGGACAGCGACCTGATGGATATGGAAAAGCAGCTTAGAGATTGCAATAGAACCCTCTCTTTAGAAGGAATTTATGCGATCCCCACTCACTTAAGCAGGCTTTCCGAGGAAACACCCTCTGAGGAGAGAGAGGCTTCCTATGGGATTTTCTTAGACTGGGACCGCTACAGACAGCTGGAATATCCCAGGATAAAGAACCGGGATGAGCTGCTGGCATTTCTTGTAGGAGAAAAGGAGCGAAGCGGCGGAAAATGTGTGGGCCTGTCCTTGTATAAAGGAGAAGTGGGAGATACCATAAAGCAGGTATCTCGAGTTGCAGCTGCCGCCGGACAGGAGACCTTTGGCTTTGTGACCTATAAGCAGAATGTGAGAGAAGGTGAGGATATTTTAAAGGAGGGTTCCGGGTTTGAACAGGCTGTTCGGTGGCTGAACGAGGCTTACAGAGCGGGCGTCCTTGACACCAGCAGCGCTGCCCAGAACAGAACTAAAATGGAGCAGAAATACAAGGAGCATAGAGTGCTGCTTACCTTTGACGGAAGCTTCCGTGAGGAGGGGTATCTGCTTGCGCCTGTAGAAAATATGAGGCCGGTTTCCTTTGGGGTGGATCCCTCAGGAACTCTTCAGGAGTATGTAGCGGTCAAAGCTTCTGCCAAGGAGCCGGAGCGGATCGTTAAGCTGGTAGAGTGGCTGTATTCTGCAGAAGGTATTATGCTTGGCGGTACGGATACCGGGATGCAGACGGCGGGTATGATGGGACTTACCTGGTGTATGCAGGAGGGAAAGCCCATGCTGACAGAGTTTGGCAGTAAAGTCCTGGAGGGAGAGGAGCTTCCTATGCCATCAAACTGGATGGAGATCTGGCAGAATGCCTACCAGGACAACGCCGCAGGAATCCTTAAGGAAATCCAGATCCCGGAAGAAACTAAGGCAGGGGAAGCCGGAACAGAGTTGCAGGAAGAAAGTGGTGCCGCAGGAACAGAAGCAAAGTCGCAGAACGGAGAAGAAACAGTGCAGCAGAAGGATGCTGTGGCAGAAGAGGCAGGCACCTGGCAGGAAGGAAGAAGCAGGTTAAGTTTAGAACCTATGGTGAGCGTGGAGGTGGGGCCTTCAGGATTCCCATATAACCGTACCCTCTGGTCCTGCTATGGAAAAGAAAAGGAGCAGGCGTCCGAGGATAGCATATCTGCCTTAAAGGCTGACTGGTGCAGCTTTATGGAAGCAGATTATGAGATGGATTATCTGGTGAAAAACGGGAGACTTTCAGTAATCCCGGCTTATAAGAGCTATGAGGCAGGCGCAGAGAAAAATACGGAAAGACAATCCTGTGTCAAGGTAATAGAGCAGTACCTGTGGCGGTTGCTCTATGCGGAAAGTAAGGAGCAGTATGAAGCTCTGTGGGCGGATATGAACCACAAGCTTTCCCAAATGGGATACCAGGAACTGATGGAAGCAGACAGGGAATTGCTGAAAAGCAGATAGACAAAGCTTAAAAATGCCGGTCAATCAAAGGGCAGACGTGTAGAACGGGGATGAGCCATTTGATTGACCGGCATTTTTTGAGGGAGTTGGCCTTTCTGGAATATTTGTTACTGTTCACTCCGGATACATCCAGCCTGCATATTCTAGGATGGACTGGTTTTGGGCCATTTTGTCGGACTGGAGCATCTGTTTCCTGAATTCTCTGGGAGACATCTGCATTACCTTGGTGAAATAGCGGTTATAGCTGGAAATGGAATGAAAGCCAACCATTTCAGAGATATCCAGAATGGAAAGCTCGGTGCTCCTGAGCAGGTTACAGGACTTGGTGATCCTGGTATTGTTGACAAAATCAAGGGGAGAGGTTCCCATGATATCGTGGAAAACCCGGCGGAAATGTGTGGGGGACCAGTGACACAGATCAGCCAGATCCTTCATGGTAAACTGCTGCATATAGTTATCCTCAATATAGTTTAGGGCAGGAGCAATCATCAGGCTGTTGTCCATGTCCGGTTCCTGGGGAGTGGGTGCCCCCCCCATGTTTGGGCAGGCTCGTGCGTATGGCGTCATTCTGGATCCTGTAAAGCTCAATATAAAGGGACAGTAAAAGTCCCTTGGCGCTTAACTGATAGCTGGGCTTTTGCTCCTCTAATTCCCGGATTACGCCGGTAGTCAGCTGATAAACCACAGGGTATTCCTCCTTACTGAGGATACATTTGAAATTTCGGCCAGACAATGTGGATAAGTCATAATTAACCCAGGCGCTTGGAAGAAAATTGCGGAACAGTTCCTGGGGATCTAACATCAGATAGGACCAGTGGCTTGCCGTACCCGGAGAGCTGTAGGTGGTATGGGGAACATTTCTGGGAATGACGGTGATGTCACCCGCTTTAAAGGGCATGGGCTCCCCGTAGATTTCCATGATACCGCTGTCAGAATGACATATGCCGATCTCCAGACAGTTGTGGAAGTGCAGCCTCCCGCTGGGAATGTCAGAAATCTTCCAGTAGTCCCCGGCCAGCAAAAGCACAGGAAAATGCAGGGGCAGATAATAATTTCGGTATTCTGTAATGTTATTCTTAGGCTTAGGCACGAGATGCTCCTTCTCTATATATCATGTGCAGATTCAGCACATGATCGACATTTGCTAATTGTCAATCATGCAAGCATGTTGGCTCGTTTGCGAATGGCACGGAGTGAACAGTAACATTATATCTTTTATGACGAATATAGCTATGTCTGCACTGTAACATAGGTATCCAGAAATGTAAATAGCGGTTTGTCATGCTTACAGTTCACTCCGCGCCATTCGCAATAGAAGAAAATACAACAAAAAAGAAAGTGATTATTGTAGAAATGGCATAGGTTACAGTATAATAGGGACAGTAGGCGCTTTAGCCGAGCAAGAATCGCTTATAAAGCGGAATGGAGGACATATGTTAAAGTTAGAATTTGACAAAAATCAGATTGAAGAAGTCATTGACAAAATCGTGAAAAAGACCATGAATATGGACCTGACTTGGGACTGGCCCTGCGGCGTGGCATATTATGGTATCGGAGAGGCATATGAAAAGACAGGTAAGGAAGAGTATCTGAATCTGTTAAAGGACCGTGTGGATGAGCTGATCGATTTAGGACTTCCCAAGGTATGGACTGTAAACGCATGCGCTATGGGACATTGCCTGATCACTCTGTACAAGGCTACCGGGGATAAGAAGTATTATGATATCCTGATGAGCAAGGTTGATTATATCCAGCATGATGCTTTAAGATTTGGGGATCATGTATTGCAGCATACCGTATCTGCAAATAACGATTTCCCGGAGCAGGCATGGGCTGATACCCTTTTCATGGCAGCCTTCCTGCTTCTGCGCGTAGGTGTTATGAACAAGGATGAGGAGATGATCGATGACGCTCTGAATCAGTGGTACTGGCATATCAAGTACCTGCAGAATCCTAGCAGTGGCTTCTATTATCATGGCTATAACAATATCACCAAGGATCATATGTCCGGTATTTACTGGGGCAGAGCAAATGCATGGGCAGCTTATACCATGTCCCAGGTAGGCGGTATCCTTCCTGAGTGCTATCTGTACCCTAAGTATATGGATGTCGCAGGTTCCTTAAATGAGCAGCTTGCAGCACTTAAAACAGTTCAGACTGAGAACGGTCTGTGGAGAACTGTTCTGGATGATCCTTTATCCTATGAGGAGATTTCCGCTTCCGCAGGTATCGCTGCAGCAATGCTGACCAGAGGAAACCCGTTACACTCCAAGTACATCCAGAAGTCCATCAAGGGACTGCTTGACAATGTAAGCGAGGATGGTAAGGTAATGAATGTTTCCGGCGGAACCGCTGTCATGAAGGATGTAGAGGGTTACCGCAATATTTCCAGAGACTGGATCCAGGGCTGGGGCCAGGGTCTTGCACTGGCATTCTTCTCCACTCTGTTAGTATCTGACAAGATCGAGAAGGACGGCGCTCTGTAAGCATTATTTTCCAGGAAGAGAAGGCGTTGCCGCAAGGCAGCGCCTTTTACCATTTGCAAAAAGTTTGCAATAAGGGAGAAATGTTAGGGTTTACAAAGCAGCCAGGAGTTAGTAATATTAGTAGTACAAATACTGTGGTGTCTGTGGCGAAGGCTTTTTGCTGCAATATCA
>ULUL01033685.1_pt1 | contig 29115 bp, 24 predicted proteins | sample 1958481 | NCBI WGS metagenome assembly ULUL01 (sample SAMEA4835759, study PRJEB28245) | human gut metagenome | biome: gut microbiome; material: fecal sample | place: Denmark | collected 2008 | reverse complement strand
TAATGAGGTTTTTATGAAAAAAGGGTTTACATTAGCAGAAGTTCTTATAACTTTAGGTATAATAGGCGTTGTTGCAGCACTGACACTTCCGGCTTTAGTACATAAATATACATATAACTTAACCGAAGCCAGGCTGAAAAAGTTTTATTCTGTTTTTAATCAGGCAATATTAATGTCCAAAAACGTAAACGGAGATTTTGAAGGCTGGGATGGTTTTTGGTATTCGTCTGAGGATACTCCAAATTTAGATGGGATAGATAAAGGTTACGAAAAATACATTCTTCCCTATATGAAAGTTGTATCACACAAGGTTTTAACTGCTGCCAACGGCCCTAAATTGAATGTTTATTTCTTTGCTGACGGCAGCGCCTTTAGCGTTAATTCTAATATCACAAGCGACATTCGTTTTTACCCGAATAATCCTGAAAGATGCATTAGCACACAAAAAAAATACGGCATATGCAGTTTTTCTTTTGTATTTTATCCCCTCTTCGATAAAGGATATTACGAAAAGTGGCAGTATCATTATAAAAAAGGGCTTGAACCGATGCTGTATAACTGGGACGGTCTAGAAGAACATCTATATAGCGGCGCTCCGGAGAACCGAAGCTGCGACGCGCAAGGGCAATATTGTACAGCAATAATTGCGCGCAATGGCTGGAAAATCCCAGATGATTATCCTAAAAAAATACGTTATTAAATTTTTAGAGCATCCAAATTTTAAGAGGTCTGCCAAGGCGGTTGTACATAGTCTTTTTAATAATTACGCCCTGAAAATCTCCGTTTGCCAAAAACACATACTCATATTCATCTGAAGCAAAAAGACTTACTTTTTGCAAATACCCTGCTGCTGTATAAATTTCAGTCCAATAAGGCAGGGTATTTCTATTGCCGTTGATTATGGTTACGCTTATCAAGTGTCCCGCGTAATCATAGGCAAATTTATAATTTGGTTTGTTGTTGTACTCAAGAGAGTAGTTCATTAAAAACTTATCAGCAGTTTTCTGGTAATTCCCCGTAACTTTGTAATCATTTGATGTTAGCGGTTTGCCATGTTTAATATAGTTAAGATTCTGCTTATAATTTTTGTCCTCTTTGTACGGAAGAAATTCTTTTTTAAGCGCTTTTTGATCTTTCGAGAAAGCCCCGTTTTGCTCCAGGTATGTGTAAATATTATTTATTCTTTGGTTTCTGCGCTGCTGGGTTATGTCGCGAAAGTCTGTCCGCCAATCGTAAGCATTTGCCGGTGAAATTAAAAAAACTATTAATATTAAAGTTAAAATAATTTTAAACATATTCTTTTAAATTTACTGCCTTGTAAGCGTCATAACTTTTTTGAAACAAATCTTGGTGAGAAGTTGATAATATAAACGGTTGGTTTTTTATTTTGTTAGGATTATGCAAATTAGCAATTATCTCTGAAATAACATTTGACGCTTTTTCAATTGCCTTTTTAACAGAAATATGCTGAGGTTTAGACAGATGAATAATTTTGCCGTTTTCAGGGTTAAAATTTAACGATATGTTGTTTGTATGGACTGTTAGGTGATCATTTGATAATCTAAAATCATTTAAGCGTGCTTTTTCTTTGCCTTTTTCAAAAAGCAGTAATTGAGGGATCTCTACTGTATCTGTTTTGTAAGCCGGTGTATAGTCTAATAATTTTTTTAAATTTTTAGAGCAATCTTTTTGAAGCTTCATTCCAAAGCTTGTGTTGTTGGAGTTTGTGCTAAATTGAACATTCATTGTAAATCCTTTCTACCAATTTGTCCTTGTTAAAGTTTGTTTTGCATTGCGGTCGTACATTTTGTCTTTAAACCATACGCCTTGGAAATCTCCGTCAGGTTTATACATATATTGCATATCGGGGGATGTAAAATAAATTGCAGAAATCATTTTGCCATTAATTCGATACTGTTTAGACCAGTATGGAAAATCCGGGTAATTGCCTTCTATTTTGTCGACGTATCGCAAGTTTCCAAAGCCGTCGTAGTAATAAACAGTTTTGGGATTATTTTTGTATTGGATAGCATAGCTTATCAGAACAGAGCCATTATAAAATGCGCTGAGCCTATAGTTTGCGGTTTCCGTAATTCCTTCTTTGGCTTCATTGTAGTGTGTTTTAAAGGCTTGGTCTTTTACGTAATCCTTATGTAATTCTTTAAAATCATTTTTTTTATATTTATAAACAGTATTATCATCAAATATTATATTTTTGTAATTCTGAATGATAGTATCGCGTTCGATTTGCGACATATCCAGCCAGTCAAAGACGGCTTCGCCTTTGAGGGTAATAGTTTCGGGCTCATTTGCGCAGACCGGATTAGATAAAATTCCAAAAACTAAAAATATAACACATATCGTAAAAAACTTTTTCATATGCCTCCTTGTCGCAATCATAACATGAAATTTATATCATTACAAATATTCATGTTTCTTTTGTTAAGAAGCCCCAAGTTTTTTGAATAATACCCTTTGAACGTTTCATCTCCATAGTATAAATATGACGAATAAGGATTTTCAACATAAATTGCTTGAAGCAGTTTTCCTTTTGTGTTGTATTTTCTGAGAATGTAAGGGTAATACCTTGATGGAGAATAGAATTCAATGTATTGAAGCGAGCCGGCTGAGTTGTAGAAAAAACCGATGTTAGGTTCGCTTTTGTAAAAAAGTGTATAGCCTAGATGTATATCATTTAGGTTAGCGGGGCAGTCAATTTTGGTTTGATACCTTTGTGTTATTTGCGGATCGGGTTTTGCCTTATAAACGTTTGCAAAATGTTCTTTATAATCTTTATCTTTAAAATATTTTCCGTATTTATTTTTGAATTCTTCACTGCTGGCAAACTTTGTATAGCCGCGGGTAAAAATAATATCATGGTAATATCCAATAAACTTTTCTTTTTCGTCTAAAGATAATTTTTGCCAAGTTTTCTCATTAGCATTCGCAGTGTAAGAAACAGAAAACAAAAAACACAAAAATATTAAAATTAGCAACTTTTTCAAAATCATAAAAAAAGTATAGCAAAAGTTTTATAAAAAGCAAGTTTTGGCGATTTGATAAGTTTTGCATTGTAACTTTTTGTAAAAGCTAAAAATCGACATAAAGTCAAGCTTATGCCCAATTTTTCAATTTAATAACATTTTGTTACAAAATTTTAACAAACTAATTAAAAATAAGCGTGATTTTCTTGACTAAAAATATTGATGTATTACGATTATATAACATGTTAAATTAAAGTCGGGTGTACTATGCAAAAATTTAGAAAACCCGGAATTTATATAAAGATTTATCAGTCTGAAAGCAGGCAGGTAAAAGGTTTACAGCCTTAAGTTAGAAAATATATTTTTTATGTAGTACGTACACCATTATTTATGAGGTGAATTGATGTCTAAGACAAAATATGCTAAAAGAGTAACACCAATGGGTATACCACATACTCGTTTGGATGATTTACCGGATCTTATTGAGGTGCAAAAAAAATCGTTTGAATGGTTTTTAAAAGAAGGCTTGAAAGAAGAATTACTTTCATTTTCTCCGATTAAAGACTACACAGGCAGATTAGAGCTGCACTTCTTGCCTAACTATACTTTCGATAATGCAAAGTATACTGTTGAAGAAGCAAGAATTCATGATGCAACTTATGCAAAACAATTGCGCGTTATGATTAGATTAGTAAACCGTGATAGCGGTGAAATTAAAGAGCAGGAAGTTTATATCGGTGATATCCCGACAATGACCGACAAAGGTACATTTATCGTAAACGGCGCTGAACGTGTTATTGTTTCACAAATCGTCCGTTCTCCCGGCGTTTACTTCAAACGTGAGATTTCACCTGCCGGAAAACGTTTATATAACGCAACCATGATTCCGAACCGCGGCGCATGGCTGAAAATCGAAACAGATTCTAACGATTTAATCTACGTTAAAATCGATAAAAACAGAAAAATCTTAGCTACAACATTGTTGAAAGCTATGGGTATAACAGTTTCTGAAATGGAATCTTTATTTACTCACTTTGAATTCTTGAAGAAAACTCTGGATAAAGATACAGCAGAAACAACTGATGATGCTTTAATTGAAGTTTATAAAAAATTGAGACCGGGCGATCCGGCTAGTCCTCAAGGCGGAAGACAAATTCTTGAAGCCCGTTTCTTTGATGAAAAGAAATACGACATCGGCCGTGTAGGACGTTATAAATTAAACAAAAAATTGAATTTGAATATTCCAAAAAACCAAAGAACATTAACAGTTCAAGATATTGTAGCTTCAATCGAATATTTGATTAACTTAACATACGACGAAGGAACTGTTGATGATATCGACCACCTCGGCAACAGAAGAATACGTTCAGTAGGTGAATTGCTTCAAAACCAATTCAGAGTTGGGCTTTCAAGAATTGAAAGAATTGTTAAAGAAAGAATGACACTTCAAGATTCTGAAACTTTGACTCCGTTAAACTTATTGAATACAAAACCGCTTGTTGCGTCATTGAAAGAATTTTTCGGTTCATCACAATTATCACAGTTTATGGACCAAACCAACCCGCTTGCTGAATTAACTCACAAAAGACGTATTTCAGCACTTGGACCAGGCGGTTTGATGAGAGAACGTGCAGGTTTTGCGGTTCGCGACATCCACCCTTCACACTACGGACGTATTTGTCCGATTGAAACTCCGGAAGGTCCGAACGCTGGTTTGATCGGTTCTTTGGCAACTCATGCGAAAGTTAATGACTACGGTTTTGTAGAAACTCCGTTCTTCGTTGTTAAAGACGGTGTTGTAACTGATGAAGTTCACTACTTAACAGCAGACGAAGACGAAAATTTCCGTGTTGCGCCGGCTGACATCCAATTAAATGAAGATAGAAGTATTAAAGCTGAATATGTTCCGGTTCGTTACCGTTCAGAATTTACGATGGGCGAATCAAAGAAAGTTGACTATGTCGGTGTATCTCCTATTCAGGTGATATCAGTTGCGACATCGCTCATTCCGTTTATTGAACACGATGATGCTAACCGCGCATTGATGGGATCAAACATGCAGCGCCAAGCTGTTCCGCTTTTAATCACAATGAGACCGGTTGTTGGTACTGGCTTAGAAGCTAGAGCCGCAAAAGATTCCGGAATGGTTGCGATTTCAGAAGTTGACGGTGTTGTTGAGCGCGTAGTCGGCGAAGAAATCGTAATCCGCGATACAAACAATAAACCTCACGTATATCAATTAATGAAATACTTGAGAAGTAACCAAGATACTTGTATTAACCAACGCCCAATTGTACATGAAGGCGACAAGGTTAAAGCAGGTGATGTAATTGCAGACGGTGCTTCTACAAACGGCGGTGAGCTTTCGTTAGGTAAAAACGTACTTGTTGCGTACATGCCTTGGGAAGGTTACAACTATGAAGACGCGATTTTACTTTCAGAAAGATGCGTTCACGATGATGTGTTCACATCCGTTCACATTGAAAAATTAGAAATCGACGCACGTCAGACAAAACTCGGACCGGAAGAAATTACCCGCGAAATTCCGAACGTTTCAGAAGATGCATTGAGACACTTAGATGAACGCGGAATCGTTCGTATCGGTGCAAGAGTTTACGCAGACGATATTTTGGTAGGTAAAGTTACACCGAAAGGCGAATCTGAACATCCGCCGGAAGAAAAACTTCTCCGCGCAATCTTTGCTGAAAAAGCAAGAGATGTAAAAGATAACTCTTTAAGAGTTCCTCACGGTGAAGGCGGCCGCGTACTCGACGTTAAAGTATTTGACAGAGAAAAAGGCGACGAACTTCCGCCGGGCGCAAATACTGTAATCAGAGTTTACATCGCTCAAAAACGTAAAGTTTCAGTCGGTGACAAACTCTCAGGACGCCACGGTAACAAAGGTATCGTATCAAGAATTTTACCGAAAGAAGATATGCCGTTTATGCCGGACGGAACACCGGTTGATATCGTACTCAACCCGCTTGGTGTACCTTCTCGTATGAACGTTGGCCAGACTTATGAATTATTGCTAGGCTTGGCAGCATATTTGACAGGAAATTACTACGAAGCACCTTCATTTGATGAAATGTACGGTGATAACAAATCCGAAATCGCAACAAAAGCTGAACTTTTGAAAGGTATCAAAGAATCAGGCTGCGATTGGGTAACCGAAGACGGTAAAGTCAGATTGATTGACGGACGTACAGGTGAACCGTTTGACGAACCTGTAGCTGTTGGGCTTTCATATATACTTAAACTTGTTCACTTAGTTGATGATAAAATCCACGCTCGTTCAACAGGGCCTTACTCATTAGTAACTCAACAGCCTTTGGGTGGTAAAGCTCAATTCGGCGGACAGAGATTCGGTGAGATGGAAGTTTGGGCGTTGGAAGCTTACGGTGCTGCTTACACATTGCAGGAAATGCTTACAATTAAATCCGACGATGTTAACGGTAGAAACCGCGCTTACGAAGCAATTGTTAAAGGCGATAACATCCCGAGACCGGGTATTCCTGAATCTTTCAAAGTATTGGTTCGCGAATTGCAGTCTATCGGCTTGGATATCACAGTTGCTAAGAAAGACGGCGCTGAAGTTGACTTGATGACAGATATGGACGATTTGAGAAAATCAGCTCCGAAAAGAACTCTGTCTGATATCGATTCAGAATTGTTAAACATCAACTTCTTTGAAACACCGACAACTTTTGGTGATATTTAAGAACGTAACAAGCTAAGCAATGATAATTAAATGGGGGAATTTAATTCCCCCAGATAAAAAGGAGAAATATATAAATGTCAACAAGTATTGATTATTTTGACTATATACGAATAAGTATAGCGTCGCCGGAAAGGATTTTGAAATGGTCCTACGGTGAGGTTACCAAACCTGAAACTATTAACTACCGTACATTAAAACCAGAACGCGACGGTCTTTTCTGCGAAAGAATTTTCGGGCCTTCAAAAGACTGGGAATGCTATTGCGGTAAGTATAAAAGAGTTCGCCACAAAGGTATTATCTGCGAACGCTGCGGTGTTGAAGTTACAGATTCAAAAGTAAGACGTCAGAGAATGGGACACATCAAACTGGCGGCTCCTGTTTCTCACATCTGGTTTTTGAAAGGAATTCCTTCATACCTCGGCTTATTGCTTGATATGACTTTGAAAGATCTTGAACAGGTTATTTATTTTAACAACTACGTAGTTCTTGATCCGGGCGAAAGCCAATTCAAAAAACTTCAGCTTTTAGGCGAAGAAGAATATGAAGATTATATGGCTGAAAACGAAGATTCTACTTTAAAAGTAGGTATCGGTGCAGAAGCTATTAAAGAATTATTATCAGAAATTAATACAAAAGAACTTGCAGAAGAAATCAGAACAGAACTTGCAGGTTCAGTAAATTCAGTTCAAAAGAAAAGCAAACTTATCAAACGTTTAAGATTGCTTGATAGCTTGATTTCATCAGAAACAGATCCGACCTGGATGATTATGGATGTGTTGCCTGTAACTCCTCCGGATTTGAGACCGATGGTACAGTTGGACGGCGGACGTTTTGCAACTTCTGACTTGAACGATTTGTACAGACGTGTTATCAACAGAAACAACCGTTTGCAAAGACTTTTGGAAATGGGCGCTCCTGAAATCATCGTTCGTAACGAAAAACGTATGCTGCAAGAAGCTGTTGACGCTCTTATTGACAACGGCAGACGCGGAAGAACAGTTGTCGGCCCGAACAACAGAGCATTAAAATCACTTTCTAATATTATCGAAGGTAAGCAAGGTCGTTTCCGTCAGAACCTGCTCGGTAAACGTGTTGACTACTCAGGCCGTTCAGTTATCGTTGTAGGTCCTCAATTAAGCTTGAACCAGTGCGGCTTGCCGAAAGAAATGGCAATCGAATTGTTCAAACCGTTTGTTGTTAACAAACTTATTGAACGCGGATATGTTCAAAACATCAAATCAGCTAAGAAGAAAATCGAGCGCTCAGAAGCAATCGTTTGGGATATCCTTGAAGAAGTAATCGATGGACACCCGGTATTGTTAAACCGTGCCCCGACTCTTCACAGATTGGGTATTCAGGCATTTGAACCGAAATTGGTAGAAGGCCGTGCAATTCAGCTTCACCCGCTTGTTTGTACAGCGTTCAACGCTGACTTCGACGGCGACCAGATGGCTGTTCACGTTCCGCTTTCAATCGAAGCGCAAACTGAAGCACGTATGTTAATGTTAGCAACAAATAACATTCTTGCACCGGCTACAGGTAAACCGATTATTACACCAACTCAGGACATGGTTTTGGGTATGTACTATCTGACAATCCTGAAAAATCCGGAAGCAGATCCGAAAGGATATTTCTACAACTTCCAAGACGCGATTTCTGCTCTTGAAGTCGGCGTAATTGACCTTCACGACAAAATAGTTGTAAGAGATGAGCACGGCGGAAGAATTGAAACAACTGCCGGCAGAATTATCTTCAACGAAGCAGTAAGAAAAGCGTTAGCATAATTCACCGCAGTTGCGGTTTCCTCTCTTAAAAACGAGAGGTAATGAAAGAAAACGGAAACGTATTAAAAAATTTACGAAAATAAGGAAATATATAATGGAAACATACACAAATTCAAAGAAAACTCTTGATTTCATTAACAAACAGATGGATAAAAAAGCTTTGAACAATCTTCTATCTCAGATGTATCTTGAGTTTGGCGGCGCTAAAACCGCAGAACTTGCAAACAGCCTTAAAAACTTAGGCTACAAGTATGCCACCAAATCCGGTACAACAATTTCAATTGCGGATTTGCAGGTACCTTCCGTTAAAAAAGAATTACTTAAAGAAGCGGAAAAAGAAATCGAAAAATCAACTAATAGATATTTAAAAGGTGAAATTACCGAAGTTGAAAGATATACAAAGGTTATCGACACCTGGTCCGAAACAACTGAAAAATTAACAGCTCAGGTGGTTGAAAACTTTGATAGATTAAACCCTGTATATATGATGGCGTTTTCAGGTGCGAGAGGTAACCTTTCTCAGGTATCACAGCTTGTTGGTATGCGCGGTTTGATGGCTGATGCGCAGGGGCAAATCATCGACTTGCCGATTAAATCAAACTTTAAAGAAGGCTTGTCCGTTACAGAATACATCATTTCATCATATGGTGCCCGTAAAGGTCTTGTAGATACCGCGTTAAAAACAGCCGACTCCGGTTATTTGACAAGACGTTTGGTTGACGTTGCACAGGACGTAATTATCCGTGCAGACGACTGCCACACTACAAAAGCTATCAACATGAAACCTATTACAAACGGCGACGCTGTAATTGTTCCTTTAATTGACAGACTTTTAGGAAGAACTATTGCAGAAGATATCAAAGATACAGACGGAACAGTTCTTGTAAAAGCAGGAACAACAATGAACCGTGATGATGTTAAAAAAGTTGCACACTTGAACCTGCAGGAACTTCGTGTTCGTTCAGGATTGACTTGCGGACTTGAATACGGTATATGCCAAAAATGCTATGGCTGGGCAATGACAACCCAGAAACTCGTTGATATCGGCGAAGCAATTGGTATTATTGCAGCTCAGTCAATCGGTGAACCTGGTACACAGCTTACAATGAGAACATTCCACACCGGCGGTGTATTCAAAGGTGCCGGCGCTATGAAATCAATTGAGGCAAAATCTGCTGGTGAAGTTGTTTCAAGCGTTAAAACCCGCGAAGTCAGAACCCGCCACGGGGATGTCGTTATGGTTGCAAACTACGAAGCAGACATCGAAATTAAAGGTGCAAAACGTACTGATAAATATCATATTCCGGCTGGTTCAACTGTGTTCTTCACAAACGGAATGCAGGTTGAAAAAGGTTTCAAACTTGCAGTTTATGAACCTGTATCATCAGGCGACGGCTCTCGTTTAACAGAGAAAGCTACAAAAGATATCACATCAGATCTTCCTGGTGAAGTTATCTATGAAGATTTCATTGCTGATGAAAAGAAAGACAGACAGGGAAACATCTCAAGAACTACGAACAAACAAGGTATTATCTGGGTTCTTGGAGGTGATGTTTATAACCTCCCGGGCGGCTCTAAGGTTCTTGTAAAAGACGAACAGCAAGTCAAAGAAGGCGAAAAATTAGCTGAAACTTTAACCATTTCAGAACATGGCGGCGAAGTTCGTTTCGGGGAAGATTTGGTTATTGAAGATGTTAAATTTGAAGGCAAAAATATCAAAAAGATTGTTCAAGGTAAAGAATTGACAATTGTAATTGCATCGTTAATGCCTGAAAATGCAAGCTTTGAACAAACTAAAAAAGAACAGCTCTGGACAGTAAATAAAACCGGCGAAAAATACATTGTTAAAGCGCCTGTCGACACTCCGGTTGAAAACGGTATGATTATTGCAGAACTTATTGACGATGAGTGCGCTGTAACTTCATCCGGTGAAATCAGATACGTTGATGTGGAAGTTGATGAAAATCAAATCATCACAAAACCGGGTTCTGTTGTATTTATTCCGGAAGAAATTCATCAGATTTCAAAGGATAGCTCTTTGAAAATGGTTGAAAACGGAACTTTTGTTACAGCAGGTACAGAAGTTGTTAAAGACGTTTACTGCCACATCGACGGTATTGTTGAATTCAAAGAATTTAACGATATTATCCACGAAATTACCGTAAGACCCGGCGAAGTCCATACACTTTCAAGCATTTCAGAATTGAAAGTTGATGAAGGCGAAGTTGTTAAAAAGGGAACAGTCATTGCAGAGGGCATTCAAGCAAACGAAACTTCAATCATTACAATAATGGATTCAGCAAATGATGACATTGATATTGATGATTTGGACGAAGAGCTTGACGCAAGCCTTTCATTGGATGAAGACAGCATTGCAAACCAGCCTGTTCAAATTCTTATCAGACCGGTTCAAGTACTTGAAGTTGAACAAAAAGATGTTTCAATTAAATTTAATACAACAGATGATTTGATTGATATTGTTCCTGTAACACAACTTCAGTACAAAGATGGAGCAAGAGTTCGTAACCTTGACGGTTCAACAATTACAAGAACAAGCTTAGTTCTTCAAATGCAAGGTTACTTATCACACCTTAAAGGTATGGTAGAACTTGATGATAAAGGCAATTTGAGAATTGTTGTTCTTGAAAACCTTATCATCCGCCGTGAATTTGAAGGCAATTCAAAATTGATGTCTTCGCTTCAAACAGAACTTCTTGTAAAAGACGGTCAAACAATCGAGCCGAAAACACCGGTTGCAAAAACACAGGTTCTTGCAATTAACGACGGTGCCGCATCCATCAAACACGATAATGAAGATGCACGCAGATTATTAATTGTTTGCGACAATTATGAAACAGTTGTTACTTTAAAAGGTAAAGCTTCTGTTAAAAAAGGCGACTTTGTAAAACTTGATTCAATCATTTCTGACAATGGTGAAAAATCTCCGGTTTCAGGACAAATTGTTTCAATTAACAAAAACGAAGTTAAAATCAGAAACGGCCGTCCTTACTTAATCAGCCCAGGTACAATGCTTCAGGTTGAAAGCGGCGCATTGGTACTTCGCGGTGATATTATTGCAACACTTGTATTTGAAAGACAAAAAACAGGCGACATCGTCCAAGGTTTGCCGCGTGTTGAAGAACTTCTTGAAGGCCGCAAACCGAAAGACTGTGCTATCCTTGCAGAAGTTGACGGCGTAGCTGAAATCGAAACAGACGATGACTTGCCGAGATTATACCTCGTTAACGAAAACGGACGTACAGAAATCAAGTACGCAATTGATGCAAACATCATCGTCCAAGACAAGCAGAAAATCACAAAAGGTCAGCCTTTAACAAGCGGTCCTTTGAACCCGCACGATGTTATCAGACTTTGCGGTCCTGAAGCTGCTCAGCAGTATCTGGTAGATGAAGTTCAGCGTGTATACCGTTCACAAGGCGTAGAAATTGCCGACAAGCACGTTGAAATCATTGTTCGTCAGATGACAAAGAAAGTTAAAGTTGTTGACGCTGGCGATACAACATTGCTGCCAGGTGAATTGGTTGAAATTCAGCACTTTGAAAACGAAAACAAAAAAGCTGAAGAAGAAGGCAAAACTCCTGCAACTTGTGAATTCCTATTGTTAGGTATCACAAAAGCTTCATTGAACACTGAAAGCTTCATTTCAGCAGCTTCATTCCAGGAAACAACAAGAATTCTTACAGAAGCAGCAGTTGATGGTAAGAAAGATAACTTGCGTGGATTAAAAGAAAACGTAATTATTGGTCGTTTAATCCCGGCAGGGACAGGCTTCCACCACTTGACCAATGCTAATGAAGAAAAAGAACGCGAAGCAAGAAAACGCGCTGTTGCACAAAGAAATCAGGCAAGAAAACCGTCTGCGATTTTGGAAGAAATCGAAGGCATGTTTGGTTCACCTGATTTCCAGTTGGATGACAGCGAAGACGAATAAAAAAATGGGATGATAAAACAAAGAGAGGATTTTAATCCTCTCTTTTGTCTTGCAGATATACAACATTTATATCAGGATTTAATAAGATACCTGTCGTATACTCTTTAAATGGGTGGAATTATGAAAAAGAAAACTGCTGATATTACGCCTGAAGATATAAGAAAACAATTTCATAAAATTTACTATTCAGACATTGCTCCCCAAATGATTGAATATGAGAAAAGACGAAAAAAAGAAATATTTAAATTAGTATTGATTGAATTAGTGTTAATATTTGCAGCGACGGGTTTAATTTATTACTATATGCAGACAGGCGTGTTCTGGATGCTTATTTTATTTATACTTTCAATCCTCTCAATTATTTTAGCACCAATAATTAGGAATATAAGTTTTACACAAATGCTAAAATCTCAATGTATGAGGAAAATAGTTCATGCTATGGGAAATATTAAATGGGAGTCCGGAGGTAATATTATATCAACGAATAAATTACAAAAAAGTAATTTATTTATGACATTTAATAATAGAAGTTCGGATGATACATTTGAAGGCTTTTATAAAGGCGTTAATTATTCAATTGAAGAGGCGTATTTGTGGTTCAAGTCGGGGAGTGGACGAAATTCTGTTTATTACGATGTATTCAAGGGTGTGATTATAAATTTTATTGCAAATAAAGATATAGAAAACACAACAATAGTCGCAACTAAAGGTGATAAAGATATTAAAAATCGAAATCCTTTAGTTTGGATTATTGGCGTAGCTGTTATACTGCGAATATATATTGAAGCGGGTATATTTCCGGGAACTTTGGCTTTAATTTTGGCAATCATTGCTATTGTAATAATGAGTATACGCAGATTAACCGTCAAAGATGAGCATGCATTAAATAAAATAGTTTTGGAAGATCCGGTTTTTAACAAAAAATACACGGCATACTCAGGCGATGAGGTAAACGGGCGTTATCTGCTTACAACCGCATTTATGGAAAGGTTTAATAACGTAAAAACAGCATTTGGCGTTGAAAAAATAAAGTGTTCGTTTTACGACAAGTATTTGATGATTGCAATTTCTACTAAAAAAAATCTTTTTGAAATTGGAAATTTATATACGCCTCTAAACAGCCCAAAGCAGCTTGAAACCTTTTTTAATGAATTTATCTCCATATTAAAACTTATAGATTATTTTAAGTTGGATGAAAAAACAGGATTATAAAAAAGAAGGAGAAAAATGCAAGGTACAATAAAAACTGACTATCTAGATATAGAAAATATGTTTTTAAAACTTGTTTCAGAACATGAAAACGAGAGAAAAAAGAGATTAAATATCGTAATTTTAATTTTCTTTTGCTTTATTTGTTTGGTTTCCGCGTATTTGTGTGTTCTAAACGCGTACTTTTATTCTGGCGAATTTATTTTGAATAAAGTTAGTTTACAGTTTATTTTTGTATTCGTCATTCCTGTAGTACTTCTTTTAATTTGTCTTTGTCTATTTATTATCAATCGATACAACAAGAATTTCAAATTGTATCTGAAAAAAGCCTGTTTGCAAAAGGTTTTGACTCAGTTGGGAAACATAAAGTGGCAAATTGGTAAACAGATTATAACAAAAACTCAACGGACAAAGAGTATGCTCTTGCCGGACTATCACTATTTTAAAAATGATGACACATTTACTGGAGAATACAAAGGTGTTGTATATTCGATAGCGGAAACAGGTTTGTATCTCGAAGGGCGTTGCGACACAAAGTTTCAGATATACCATGGCGTTCTAATCAATTTTGCGGCAAATAAAAAGATAAAAGCAAAAACAATAGTTACGTCAAAAGGTGATATGAATATTATGAATAATGCGCCATTATTGGGTGCAATAATAGTATTGTTACTTTTTATAATTGCAGCCGGGTCATATGCAATTTTGATGATTATTGCAATTTTGTTCGGGCTAAGTATTGCGTTTGCGGTTTTATCTTTATTTCATAAAGAACCGTTGGAAAAATTAAACAAAATAGTTCTTGAAGATCCGGTCTTCAACAGAAAATATACAGCATATTCTTCTGATGAAGTTGAAGGCCGCTATTTACTTACAACCGGATTTATGGAAAGATTTAACAATATCCGCACAGCATTTGGGGTAAATAATATCAAATGTTCATTTTATGCTAAAGATTTTATGATTGCAATTAGAACAAGGAAAGACTTGTTTGAGCTTGGCAGTCTTTTTACATCATTAAAAAATCCAAAATATATCAGAAAGTTTATAGATGAATATATTTCAATAATATCACTTATAGACTACTTCAAACTTGATGAGAAAACGGGATTATAATTTCAAACAGGATTTCTAAATAACGCGGAGGATTTTGTAAAAGTTCTTCGTGTTTTTGCCGTTAATATTTTTGAAAGGATTTATTTATGGCAATAATTATTGAAGGTCAAAGAAGGATTATTAAAATGTCCGTGGATGATATTTTAAATATTGTGCGGGAATACCAGCTTATAACCCGCGGAACATGCTGTTATGAACACACACGCGAACTTCTTGAGCAGGCGGAATTTTTCGTACCGGAAGATGTTTAAATTTATGTAAATTTTTTGTTATAAATTCAGCAAAAATTTTCTTGTTTGTGTTTAATATGAACAGGAGGTCGTCTCATGTTCGTGAATTCTATAAGAAATTTAAATACAGCATATTTTAAAGGGCAGGAAAATGCGGCTGTTCAGCCGGCCGAAACGGCGTACAAAACAGTTCAAACACAGCAGGCAGCAGAAAATACCGACACGGCTTTGACAAAAACCGGGCAAGATGCAGCATTACCGCCTCAATCTCAAGCCGATAAATTTCAGAGGGAACAAGCTCTGAGAGATCTCCAGATCCCGACTGTTGCGCAAATAAACAAAATGCAAAGCACGCAAAAACTTTTAGGTGGTACGGTTGCTGCTGTTGGTTTGCTGGGGATGTGCTCTGCTTTCGCTCCTAAAAAGTGGGTAAGATGTTTGTTTGCAATTCCTGTCGGAGCTATGATTACTTATCTTGGTGTAAACATGTTTGACTCGGCAAAATCGCTTGACAACTTAAAAGACATCGTTTCAGATAAAAACCAGCCTTTTTACAAATAGCCTGTGAGGATAGGCTTAATATCAGCCGGTCGGTGTTTAAAAAAAATCCTTTTTAGTTTATGCTATTATGTAGTAATTAAAAAGGAGAAATTCTCATGAAAAAAAATCTAATTATTATCGGTTTAATTTTTGTTATTCCGCTAGTTGCGTTTTGGGCTTTGAATAAATCAAACTCAACAACAGCAAAAACGACAGCCGACATTGCAAATAAACCTCAGGTTATGAAATTTACGTCAACAATGTGTCTTGACTGTCAGAAGATGAATAAACTTTTTAAAGAAGTTTTCCCAAAATATGAAGATAAAATTGTTTTAACAGAAATCCAAGTTCAAGACGGGCAGGACTTCACAAATCAACAGATTAAAAAACATAACGTAACATTAGTTCCTACAATGATATTCTTTGATTCTGATGGAAAGCAGGTAAAAAGAATTGAGGGCGCTATCGAAAAAGAAGAATTGGAAAAATATTTACAAGGACTTAAATAATGAATTACGTTGAACTATTTACACAAAGCGGCTCATTGCCAATGTTATTTGGTTTGTCGTTCTTGGGCGGGCTGGTGGCATCGGTTTCACCATGTTCTCTTGCGATGCTTCCGATAATAATCGGTTACGTGGGCGGTTATAACAACGAAAAACCCGCCAAAACTCTTTTACAAATGTTTATGTTTGTAATGGGCACAGCAATAGTTTTTTCTGTGATAGGGATAATTTGTGCTGTTACAGGTAAAGTTTTTGCCGCATTTGCGGGCGGATACTTTGGGATTATACTCGCTGCTATTGTTCTGGTAATGGGCTTAAAGCTTGTCGGGATATTAGATTTCGATCTTCCAGTCCTTATAAAAGAAATGCCTAAAAGCGAAGGACATAATATTTATCTTTACCCGGTGCTTTTGGGGATGGTGTTTGCACTAGCAGGAACACCCTGCTCGACGCCGATTTTAGCTGCTATAATGGCATTTGCGTCATTGTCTGCAAACCTTGTACAGGCAATCATAATGCTGTTTTTGTTTGCTCTTGGCCAAGGCCTTATACTAATTCTTGCGGGGTTCTTGACAAGCCGTTTGAAAAGTTGGAAAAACTTTTACAAAATATCAGATGTGCTTCTGAGATTGAGTGGCGTACTTTTAATCCTTGCCTCATTATATATTTTTTATAAGATTTTCTCGCCTCTTATTGTAAAATAACCTCAACTGTTGTAAAATAATAACAACAGACGAGTGTTAGGAGAAAACTTATGAATACATATGAAGGACAGTTAGTTGCGGCAAATGAAAAATTTTGTATAATTCTATCGAGATTTAATGACTTTATAGGCTCAAAGCTTCTGTCAGGCGCGGTAGACGAACTTAAACGCCACGGTGTTGCAGACGAAAATATTGATATAGTAAAAGTGCCCGGCGCTTTTGAAATTCCGCTTGCCGCTCAAAAATGTGCAAAGTCAGGCAAGTATAATGCAATTATTACGTTAGGGGCAATAATCCGCGGTGCAACAACGCATTTTGAATATGTAAGCGCAGAACTTTCAAAAGGCATAGCGCAGATAAGTCTTCAAACCGGAATTCCTGTAATTTTCGGGGTGCTTACAACAGAAAATATTGAGCAGGCAATTGAAAGAGCCGGTACAAAAGCCGGAAACAAAGGTTCTGATGCTGCAAAATCGGCTATTGAAATGGCGAATTTAATGAAATTAATATAGTGTTTATAGAATATAAAAGGAGTTATGTATGAGTGAGGTTATTACTGAGTTTCGGAATGAAAACACCAAGGATATTGATCTTTTGCCGACAATTGATATTGTGAAAAAGATGAATGACGAGGATAAGCTTGTTGCACTTGCAGTAGAAGATGAATCTGAAAATATTGCAGCAGCCATTGATTTGATAGCAAAACAGTTTCTAAAAGGCGGCAGGCTTTTTTATTTCGGGGCTGGAACGTCAGGCAGATTAGGAATTTTAGATGCCTCAGAATGTCCTCCTACATTTTCCGTTTCGCCGGAAATGGTGCAAGGTATTATTGCGGGCGGCGATACAGCAATCCGCAATGCAGTCGAAGGTGCAGAAGATAATGAGGAGGTTGGCTGGAAGGATGCTTCAATGCTTACAGCAGAGGATGTTGCAGTGGTAATTTCAGCAAGTGGTAACCCTAAGTATCTTCTTGGCGTGTTAAAGCGTGCAGAGGAAGTTGGAGCAAAGACAATTGCGGTTACTTGCAACTCTAAAGGCAGAATAGCAGAAGAAGCAGGACTTGTGATTTGTGCGGAAGTCGGCCCTGAAGTAATTGCGGGTTCAAGCCGCTTGAAAGCTGGCACAGCACAAAAAATGATTTTGAATATGCTCACAACCGGTGCTATGATTAAGATAGGTAAAACTTATGAAAATTTCATGATTGATTTGCAAGCCAAAAATGAAAAATTGAAAGATAGAGCAATAAGAATTGTTGCACAGATTGCCAATGTTTCTCATACAGACGCGCTTTCAGCATTGTTAAAGTCTGATTGGGAAATAAAAACAGCAATAATTTCACTAGAAATGGGCTTGGAAGTTGAAAAAGCACGCGAAGAACTTAAAAAACACAGAGGCGTATTAAGAAAACTTCTCAACGCTAAAACTGCAATCTAATAAGGATAGAATGGAAAGAAGGGAAAGACAGATGAAATTAACAGTAATAGGTGCAGGATGCTGGGGCTTAACACTTGCGTGGCTGTTGAGCGGGAATTTCGATGACGTAACAGTTTGGGGCCGAGAACAAGATTTGTCCGAAGATCTTCTGAAAAATAAGCACACTTCAAAACCTCTTGAAGTCCAGCTTGCAGACAAAGTTGAAATTACATCTGATTTGGCAAAAGCTATTGAAAATGCCGATATAATCCTCTCTGTCGTTGCGACATCGGGTACTCGTGATGTTTGCGAAAATCTTAAAAAAGCAGGAATTAAACCGGAGCAGATTTTGGTCAATGCCTCAAAAGGTATTGAATTACCTTCTTTGATGAGAATGTCAGAGGTTATAAAAGACGTTTTGCCAGAGCAAAAACTTGCGATACTTTCGGGCCCTACTCTTGCAAAAGAAGTTTTGGCCGGACTTCCTACTGCGGCCTCTGTTGCTTGTGAAGATATAAAAGTTGCTGAATTTGTTCAAAAAGCCTGCACTGTACCTTCAAAATTCAGACTATACACAAATACAGACGTAATTGGTGTGGAGCTTGGCGGAAGCCTTAAAAACGTAATTGCAATAGCTTCAGGTTTTGCAAAAACAATGGGGCTTGGCGACAATTGCACAGGCTCCCTTTTAACCCGTGGAATGGCTGAAATTGTACGTGTAAGTATACAACTTGGTGCAAATCCTTCAACATTATACGGCTTATCAGGCATGGGTGATTTAATTGCTACCTGCTCAAGCCCTATGTCAAGAAATTACACTGTAGGTTCAATGCTTGCAAAAGGCAAAAAAATTGACGACATTCTCAATGAATTAGGTTCTGTTGCAGAAGGCGTCAAGACTTCTAAAGCTATTTGCGAATTAGCTAAAAAGTTAGGAATAGAAGTCCCGGTGTCAGCCGCGATTTATGAAGCCGTATACACGGACATTACGCCAAATGCGCTTTTAGAAAAACTCATGAACAGAAAATTGAAAGAAGAAGAAAGATACGTTTAAAATGAAATTTGCCGTAAACTATATAAAAAACACATTTCACCCGTTGGAAATCCCTGACAATATAACTCTTGAAGACGGGCAGATGGTAATTGTTCGGACTGACAAAGGCGAGGAAGCTTTAAAAGCCTTTTTAGTAAATACAAAGATTTCCCAGATTTGGGAAAAAGCTAAAAATAAACCGGAAGCTCTTCCGTTGATAAGGGTAATGACGCAGCGGGACTTGCAGACGCTGGATGAGATTAAAAAAGAGGAAGTTACGGCTTTTTTCAAATGTCAAGCCCTTGTTAAACAGCATAAGCTTTCGATGAATTTAGTGCAATGCCGAATTACGTTTGACAGGCGTAAAATAACATTCTATTATACGGCTCCGGAAAGAGTTGACTTTAGAGCACTTTTAAAGGATTTAACACAGACATTTACACGTGTACGCATTGACCTTAGGCACATCGGCGTGCGAGATGAAACCTCAATTTTAGAAGGAACAGGGCTTTGCGGACGTCCATTCTGCTGCTCAAGTTTCTTGAGAAAATTTGCGACAATTAACGTTAAACTTGCAAAAGACCAAGGTATGCCAATTGCTCCTGGCAAAATCTCCGGCACTTGCGGCCGTTTGTTGTGCTGTCTAACATATGAATACTCAAATTACATAGACGCAGCAAAGGGCATGCCGCCTGTTGGCTGTTCTGTTATGACACCTGATGGACTTGGTAAAGTTTGCTATTTGCAGTTTTTGAGCGGCAAGGTTGCTGTTAAAATGGAAGATGGTAAAGTTAAAGAATTCTTAAAAGGTGATATAGAAATGGTTGACGCTGATGTCAATGTTGAGATTGAAACACCGGTAATTGCGGCTTACACAGAAGAAACCGATGCCTCTATTGATATCCGCCAGTTAGAAGACGATCGAAACAGCTCGACGGGAAATGTTTAGCTGCCCCCTTGAATTTGTCAAAATATGGGATAATGGTAATAGTTAAAAAGTTAAAGAGTTAATAAGTTAAAAAAATTACGCCCGCAGAGGTTTTGATAACACTTGGATAATCGGAATAATCGCAGCAATGCTGCCAACTTTGATTATGTATAACGGCTGGAAAATCCCGGATGATTTACCCAAGGAAAATTACTTATTAAGTTTATTTAACTTCCTTGAAAAACTCGTCGGATATCAGTTGTGAATATTTTTTCTTTTCATTAACTGATATCAAAAGTCTTTGTTCGCCGTTTTTGTTTTCCGCAACTGAAATTATACCGGCGATTTCACCGATTGGAAGTTTTTTTGCTTTTGCTTCAAACTTTACATAATTGGCGTCCTTGCCGAAAGATTTTAGTGTTCCGCGTTTGGTAATTTTCAATTCATCAACTTGAAGGGTTTGATATTTTACTTTTTTTGTTAGATTAATCAATTTTTCTTCGACTTTATCAGAATTAATGTCTTGTTTTGTTAAAAGCGGTTTGGCTTGTTCATCAACAACAACCATTTTTTGCCCGGAAGCCTTGTGCTCTGCTACAACTCCGTTATAACCCATAATTCCGGCTGCACGTTCAAGTTCAAATTCATCGCTGATATTTGAAAAATCACCGACTTTTTCTGCTCTTTTCATAAGCTCATCTTGCGGAGGGTTAAGAAAATTGTTTACATATCCACCGACCAATTTCCCGCCTCCAAGCGACACAAAGCCTACGACTGCAAGAGTTATAAGTATTGACATGAAAATATTTTTTAAACAACCCATTTGTATATTCCTTATTTTGTGTTATAATTTTATTATAGCTATGTCAAAACAAGAAATCAATCATATAAATTCATGGGAAGTAAATATAGAAGATTTGACGCCAGTCATGCAGCAGTACTTGCAAATTAAGCGCCAAAACCCTGACGCTGTGCTTTTGTACAGGCTGGGAGATTTTTACGAAACGTTTTTTGAAGACGCTGAGTTGATGTCAAAAGAGTTAGAATTAACTCTTACAGGTCGCGAAGCAGGTGCTAAGCTGGGCCGTATTCCGTTAGCCGGGATTCCTGCAAAAGCGGCCAACGCATATTTAGAAAAATTAGTTGCTAAAAATATTAAAGTAGCGCTGTGCGACCAATTAGAGGATCCTAAATTCGCAAAAGGCCTTGTAAAGCGCGGCGTAACACGTATTATTACATCAGGCACACTTACAGAAAGCGATTTTCTAAAGCAAAATACCAACAATTACATCGCAGCACTTTTCAAAGATGAAAAAAGCGATAATTACGGATTTGCATACGCTGATATTTCAACAGGCGAATTCAAAACAACTCAGGCGCCCTTGAATTTAATCATGTCTGAACTAACGCGGATTAACCCTGCTGAAATCGTTGCACCTGCTATGCAGGCTAAAATCATGCCTTTCCAGATTGTGCCTGAAGAAAAAATAGATTTGCCGGAAGGTATTGTAAAAACCTATAACTGTTCAAAAATTCCTGCTAACGTATTCGATATGTCTATGGCTGAGAATAATCTTAAAGGAGTGTTTAGTCCGGCGGCATTAACGGCTTTTGGTTTTGATAAATTTAAATTGGGTTTTAGAGCTTCAGGCGCTTTGCTTGCATATGTTTGGGAAAGCATGAAAGAGAATGTTCCAAAGTTTGAGCGGATTGAATCTTATGAATTATCAGAATACATGATTCTTGATGGAAGCACACGCAGAAACCTTGAGCTTGTCGAAACATTGCGAGAAAAAGGAAAATATGGCTCATTGCTGTGGGCAATCGATAAAACTAAAACAAACATGGGGGCAAGACTTCTCAGAAGTTGGATTTGCCAGCCGTTAAAGAAAGTCGATAATATCTTAAAGCGCCAAAATGCAATTACTGAATTTGTCGAAAAATCAGAAAAACGGCATGAGCTTATATCTATTTTAGAAAAAATTTATGATATTCAACGGCTTTCAACAAGATTAAGTAACAATTCAGCCAATCCAAAGGATTTTCTAAGTCTGAAATCTTCATTATATAAGCTTCCGGAGCTGCTAGAGGCTTCAAAAGATTTAGAGTTTAATCCGTTTAAAAACATTGTTGAATACAAGGATGAAATTGCTGATTATACTGAATTGATTGACAAAACGATTAAAGATGATGCTCCTATTACCATTAAAGAAGGCGGAGTGATAAAAGAAGGCGTGTCAGGTGAACTTGATTATTACAAAGACTTGCTTGACAACGGAGAAAAATGGCTTCGCGACTTTGAAGAACGAGAAAGAAATCTTACAGGGATTCGTACTTTAAAAGTCGGTTATAACAGAGTTTTTGGATACTTTATAGAAGTTACGAATTCAAACCGCAACCAGGTTCCCAATACCTATATCAGAAAGCAAACCCTCACAGGATCAGAAAGATACATTACAGAAGAACTTAAAAAACACGAAGATGATGTGTTATCAGCTCGTTACAAGTCAACAGAGTTGGAATACAAGTTATACAGCGATTTCAGGGAATATTCAAAAGAATTTGTTTCTAAAATTCGAGAGATTGCTGACTGTATAGCGCAAGCTGACGTTCTTTCTTCACTTGCAGAAGTTGCTGTTGAAAATAACTTTACAAAACCTGAGATAGATGAATCTGGTGATTTTATTGTCAAAAACGGTCGCCATCCGGTTTTAGAAAAAATACTTCCGCTGGGCGATTATGTGTCAAATGATTTAGAATTGAAAAGCAATTCAACAGATTCAACACAGTTTATGATTTTGACCGGGCCAAACATGGCGGGAAAATCAACTTACATGCGTCAAAATGCCTTGATTGCACTCTTGGCTCAAATAGGTTCTTGGGTTCCCGCTGATTATTTGAAACTTGGTGTTATTGATAAAATTTTCACAAGGGTAGGGGCGTCTGATGATTTAACTTTGGGACAATCTACATTTATGGTTGAAATGATTGAGACTGCATATATTCTTAATTCAGCGACAGAAAAGAGTTTTATACTGCTTGACGAAATCGGCCGCGGAACAAGTACCTACGATGGTGTTGCTATAGCGTGGTCTGTTGCCGAGTTTATTGCGACAAAAATCAAAGCAAGATGTATATTTGCAACTCACTACCACGAATTGAATGTAATGAGTAACACTTATCCTCAGATTAAGAATTTCCGCATAACCATTGCCGAAGAAAATGGTGAAATCGAATTTTTACGCAAAATTGTTCAAGGCGGAGCCAGCAAAAGTTACGGAATTCAAGTAGCAAAAATGGCCGGGCTTCCAAATGCCGTAATTAAGCGCTCGCAAGACTTGATGGTAAAAATGCAAAAAGATTTTTCAAATAACTTAGCAACCAGAAAGAAATCTGATAGTGCAGAGTTTGAAGTTCCGCAGTTAAACTTATTTAATTAAAAGCTCTTGAAATTTTTCCAAATATGGTTTATAATAAAATTGTAGAGCAGATGAAAGGAGCGGAAGACTATGATTATACGGCAATTTCAGGGGGGGGGGGCTGAACAGAAATCAGGCCTCAAAGGATTTACTTTAGCGGAAGTTTTGATAACTTTGGGTGTTATCGGAATTGTTGCGGCTTTAACTTTGCCCGGAATAATAGAAAACCATCGAAAAAAAATAGTTGAAGTTCGGCTTGCAAAGTTTTACAGCACTGTTAATCAGGCTATAATTCAATCAGAGCTTGTTAATGGACCAAAAGAAGATTGGGATAATACGACTACCGATTATGAGCTAGATGCTGACGGTAACCGAGACTATTCAAAACCTACAACTGTTGCATGGTTTGATAAGTATTTTAGGCCCTATTTAAAAGCTTTAAAAGTTGAAACCGTCTCTGGGTATACTAATGTTATTGTTTATTTCCCGGATGGAAGTTTGGCTACTTTTGGGGGTGCTTCTTGTATGTTTTATCCTGAGGCAAAAAATTTCATTTTAAATGAAAAGAGTGCTCCGGATCGTTGGGGAACCAAGTCAACACCTACTGAAGATTCAGGTACAAAATATTTTACATTTTTCTTCAGTCCGAAATCTACTGCAAATTGGAACAAGCATCATTATAAAAAAGGGTTAGAACCCTACAAATACGATTGGAACGGTTTAGAATCTTCTTTAATAAGCAATTCAACATATGGCTGTAAGCAAAATAATAGAAATGAAAGAGCTTACTGTACTGCTTTAATTCAACATAACGGCTGGAAAATCCCAAAAGATTACCCATTAAAGTTTTAACTTTTTTAACAAAATATTCAGGATTGTTGAAAAATATGAAAAATAAAGTTATAATATGGTTAAAAAGTTAAATAGTTAAAAAGGAGGCAAAGACCATGAATAGACAACAACCGTTGGGGGGGGGGGGCTCGCGGGTTCATACCGCTTAAAGGTAAAAATGTTGGAGTAGAAACCCCAACCTACAAAGATATAATTGCCCTCTCCTCATGGGAGAGGGAGCAAGTGTTGGCTAGCTACGCGAGCCTTGCTCCTGCGGGTGAGGGGGCAATAGAAGCAGGTTGGACTTTCAGCTCAACAAAATCAAAGATAGCCTTTACTTTAGCCGAAGTCTTGATAACACTTGGAATAATCGGCATCGTCGCCGCAATGACACTGCCGTCCTTGATACTTAAGCATAATAAACAAATCACCGAAACAGCATTAAAAAAATTCTATACAACTTTCAATCAAGCCATATTGATGTCAATTAACGCAAACGGCCCTGTTGATAGTTGGAGTTACCATATAGATGTGCTGTACGACGAAGAAAGTAAGCCTATAAATAGATGCGATGATATTGATGCTGCCTTCCAGAAATATCTTGCTCCATATATGAAAATTACAGAAAAAAAAGAAGTTAAAGATAGCCTTGGAAACCGGATGCTTTTATATTTTTTGGCTGATGGAAGTGCGTTTGCGTATTATTATAATGAAAACAGAGAATTATTCTTTTTTCCTAAAAATGCTGAGAAATGTATAGAAAAACATCCTGCTAGTGTGGGTAGCTGTAGCTTTGAATTTACATTTTTCCCATTCAGTATCTCCAATTTAAACCAGGAATTTGGATTATGGCAATATCATTATAAAAAAAGTTTGGAACCGTCGCTATATATGTGGAATGGGGAAGAAGCTAGTCTTTATAGCGGTCTGAGGCATAGTTGCGCCGATGGAAACGCTGCATATTGTACCGCAATTATCCAGCATAACGGCTGGAAAGTCCCCGACAATTATCCAAGAAAAATCAGTTATTGAACATGTTTCGATAATGCTCGTTGTAGAAATCGCCGAAACGATCTTCTAATATTGCTTGGCGGCATTGTTGAGAAAATTCAACCAGAAATTGGATATTATGGATTGAAAGAAGCGTTGCGGCCGTGCTTTCCCCCAAGCGCCAAAGATGTCTGATATATGCTTTAGAGTGGTTTCTGCAGGCGTAACAGTTGCAGCCTTCAACAAGAGGGCTGTGGTCGTCTTCAAATTCTTTAATCTTAATATTTCTTTTGCCTTGCCAGGTAAAAAACGAACCGTGGCGTGCATTACGTGTCGGAAGAACGCAGTCAAACATATCAACCCCTGATTTTATGCCGTTTAATAAGTCTTCCGGAGTGCCGACGCCCATAAGGTAACGAGGTTTATTCTGAGGTAAAAGCGGGGCTGTGAATTCGACAAAATGGTTCATAATATCTTTTGTCTCTCCAACGCTTAACCCGCCGATTGCATATCCTACAGCATCATAACTCGAAATTACAGAGGCGCTTTCTTTTCGCAAATCATCATAAAAAGCACCCTGTACAATCGGGAAAAGTGCCTGACGCGGATTTGTTTTTGCTTTAAAACATCTTTCTAGCCAGCGGTGGGTACGCTCCATTGCTTTTTTAGCTGTATCGTAATCACAAGGATAAGGCGCGCACTCATCAAAAGCCATCATAATATCAGCACCGATATCCTGCTGAATTTCCATTGATACTTCAGGGCTTATAAAATGTTTTTTGCCGTCTTTTGGGTCTCTGAATTCCACGCCGTCTTCCGTAATCTTTCTCAAATGCGCAAGCGAAAACACCTGAAAGCCTCCGGAATCTGTCAAAACAGGTTTATGCCAATTCATCCAGCCGTGAATTCCGCCGAAATCTCTTATTCTTTTTGTCCCGGCTCTTAGATAAAGATGGTACGAATTTGCAAGAATTATTTGGGCACCCGTATCGGCAACCTGATCGCAGGTAAGGGTTTTTACGGCTGAATTTGTGCCGACAGGCATAAATATAGGCGTCTTAATCACTCCGTGCGGTGTTGTAAACACACCTGTCCTAGCGCCTGTTTGTTTGCAAACATGTGTTAATTCATATTTAAAAAATTCATCTTCCGGCTTTGGTGTCATTTTTATCCCTATATTTTTAAAAAAGGCGTGAATTTTTCACGCCTTTTAATTAATCATCAATCTTTTCTATAACTATTTCTGCCATGTTATCGTATTCATCGCAAAGTTCGTCTTCTTTGAAGTATATGGCAATTTCTCTTTCAGCGCTTTCAGGGCTGTCAGAACCGTGGACTACGTTGTATTCTTTAACAAGAGCAAAGTCTGCGCGAATTGTGCCGACCTGAGCTTCGTTAGGTTTAGTAGAGCCCATAATCATTCTTGAGCCGTGGATTACGTCGTAACCTTTCCATACCATAGCAACAATCGGCCCGCTTTGAATGTATTCGATTAATCTTTCATAAAACGGTTTGCCTTTGTGTTCGCCATAGTGTTTCTCTGCCATTTCTGGAGTTACATCAAGCATTTTTAAACCGATTAATTTAAACCCTTTTTGTTCAAATCGTTTGATAATTTCTCCGACTAAACCTCTTTTTACACCGTCAGGTTTTACGGCTATAAATGTTCTTTCTTCTTTTTGCATGTGTATTTCCTCCATTCATGGCAATAGTAACATAAAAAGATTTTTTTTGCTATATTTTAATTGCATTTTGGGGCTATTTCCGCGGCTGAACATTTTATAGTTAGCCGTTTAATATCTCTTATAAGAATTGATACCATAATTATACATAAGAATATTGCTGCCAGAGCAAGCCCGTACCAAAAACCGGTCAGCATTAATTTTACCTTAAATGCAAGATAATATCCTAATGGAATTGATACAAGCCAATATGCCAAAAAGTTAGCAAATAAAACGACTTTAGTATTTTTCAAGCCTTTGAAAATCCCTGACAAAGCGACTTGCAGCCCGTCAAAAACTTGAAAGACTGATAATATATACAATACAGGTATACAAATTTTAATTAAAGCCGCGTCTTTGGTAAAAATACCAACCAGAAATTGCGGGAATGACGAAAATACAATCGAACTGCACATCATAAACCCAACAGCCATAGCTGTGCCAATAAAAGAATATCTTTTAACATCTTTTATATTGTCAGCTCCGTTTGCGAACCCGACCTTAACGGCAATCGCGTTTGAAATTGCTAATGGTACCATAAATGATACGGTTGTTAATGTGCATACAAGGTTTTGCGCTGCTGCGTACACGCCCGAAACTCTGCCCATAAATATCGCAATACTATTAAATGCCACAAACTCAACAAGTATTGCCAAAGATATCGGAAGACCGATTTTTAGAAGACTTTTGTAATAGCCTGTATTGTGAAAGTTTCTAAGCTTCATTATGGCATAACAGTATCCGAGCATCAAAAATCCCATGACATAACGGCTGATTAAACTAGCAATAGCAAGCCCGATTACACCCATTGAAGGTATTGGCCCAAGCCCGAATACAAATATTATATTTAAACCAACGTTTAAAAATACACCAAATACGTTTACTAAATTAGGTATAAAAACAATTTCAAAAGCTTGCAGAAACTCTTTCAAGCAGCTTTGAAGGTATACCCCGAAAGTTGAAAACGCGGTAATAAACATATATTCTTTAATATGCGGCACAAGCTTTTCTTCAAAATGTAAGTAATCAATCACAGGTATTGTTACAAGGATTGCAATCATGGTAATAACTGCGAGTATCATAGAAAATCTTATTGTTGGAAAGAAATATTTTTTCGCGGATTTTCTTTCTCCCCTGATGTTCGACAGGATTGGCGAAACGCTTGCAATCAAACCAATGCCGAAAGTCAGAATTACACTAATAATAGCATTAGCAATGCTTATTGCGGCCAAAGTATCGGTAGAATGTTTTGCCGCAATCAAAACATCGCCTGCCCCAATAAGGATGAACCCCAGGTTTCCCATAATTATAGGCAGAGCAATATTTAATAGTTCTTTAGCATAATATTTAATTTCGGCTTTCATACATCTTTATTATACTATAAACAAAAACTATTTAGGAAGGTTTTTAAAATAATCTTTTTCACTAAGAGCTTTGTAAGTACAGCCAATACCATTTATGTTACTTGTCGAATTTACAGAACAATACTCTTCTTCGCTAAATCTTGTTTCCTCACTTCCCATAGGTAACAATTTTCCGTTAGGCATAACCATAAAAGTGAAAAAATCTATTCCCAAACGGTTTGGTTTCTTTTTGTAACCATTAATATCTATTGTCATCCAGAAGTTATCAAATTCATCATAAGTCGATGATTGAGTAGGTCTTTCAATAAAAAGCCTTCTGCCATCTTTAAATTCAAGAATCAAATCATCAAAATAATTCGCGTGCAATTTGGTGCCATGCAGCGTACGATAACCGTTTATGGTATAAACAGATGAATTATTGCCGTTATCTTCAAAAGCCGCGCCACAATTGTTGCAATAGGATAAATCTTTAATATTTTTTCTAAGAAGTGATCCTACCTGTTCCCTATTATAATTTTTAGCGGTAATAGGCTGACCTTCTTCATTATAAATAGTTAAGAGAGCTTGTTGTAGGATTGAATAATTTTTGATTAAAAGAACTTCTAATTCTTTGTTCTGTTTGTTGTTAATCAAAGCGGGTAGTGTCATTGCTGCAACCACGCCAATAATA
>ULUL01017961.1_pt1 | contig 30049 bp, 38 predicted proteins | sample 1958481 | NCBI WGS metagenome assembly ULUL01 (sample SAMEA4835759, study PRJEB28245) | human gut metagenome | biome: gut microbiome; material: fecal sample | place: Denmark | collected 2008 | reverse complement strand
ACAAAAGAAAACAAAAGAAAAAATAACAATGAAAGGATAGTTTTAATTATGAAAAGATTAAAAGGTTTTACTTTAGCAGAGGTTTTAATAACTCTTGCTATTATTGGCGTTGTAGCTGCAATTTCAATACCAAGCGTTATATCAAACTCTCAACAACAAGAATTTAAAACAGGATTAAGAAAAGCAGTTTCTGTTTTAAATTCAGCCATCACCATGAATATTGCAATAGATGGCGAAACGCCATATGATAATAAAGATTTATTTAATTATCTTCAAAGACATATGGCTATTATTGAAACTGGTGCAAACATACAAAATAAATTTAATTTTAGAACAGCAACTGACTATAGCTGGTCAAATGCGTATTTTTATACAACAGATGGGATGAGATTTGAATTATATACATCCAAAAACGCAAGGCACAACAGCAGATACCCGCTATATGAAAATAACAATGTGGCATTATGTCTTGGAAATTTGACGGGAATTGACAACGGGTCAAATCCTGATGGCACATATACATCTGAATCATGTGGCGGGTGCGGTTCATATGGTTTAGATAATAATCCGGATGGTACAACCAAACCGCCTTGTCATATTATGGTTGATGTAAATGGTGATAGAAAGCCTTTCCCAGGAAATGTTAATTGCCAAGGGGCAGGAAGCGGGGGAACTTCAAATTGTTCGTGGCAAAACGAACAAAAATATTCAGATCCCAAAGGAACAAAACTAACGGATATTTTTTCTATTATGATAACAGATAGAGATGCAAGACCTTATGGTCTTGCAGCACAAAGGGCTATGTACCAAGCGCAGAAGTAAAAGGTGTGTGGAGTTTTTAAAGTGTGATAAGCACTTTAAAAACGAAACCGTTCCAAACCGCCGTTATGAATGAAGCGTAAGCGGAATGAATGAACAAATCTTTGATTTGACAGGCGGAAAAAGTTTAATTCTCTTGGATTTTACTAGCGGTTCAAGCCGAGCAACTTCATTTCAAAAGTGCAAAAATGCACTTTTTCCATTCCGTTCGGCTTTCACATTGGCGCATTTCGCAAACAGACGTTTGCTCCATGCTACGTAAAATCCGCTATCTTTTCATTTTGCCCCTTAAATGGGGCTTTTTTTATGCAATAAAAAAGCCCCTTATATTAAGAGGCTTTTTTAAACTTGCTTTAACAAAAAACTATCTTAAAGAAATTTTTGTGTGAGCACCTTTCTTTTGGTAGTTGATTTTGTCTTCTCTTGATAACCAGCCAAGACCCATAAATGTCATGTTGTCATCTAAGCTCAAATCTTTTTGCATTTTTTTAGTTGTAACTTCGCCGTTTGAATTTAAGTAATTCCAAATTTGGCCAGCTGCTTCAACGATTGATTCTTGCATTTCCATGTTTAATTTCTCCTTCTTAATGCTTTTAGCATAGTACTAAATAATATGTGACAAGTATTTGCTTGTTTTATGGTATTATATTAAAACAAGTTTTATAAATTGTAAATGGAGTAAATGTATGAGAAATTTAAAAAGCGGAAAAGCCTATTGCTACGGCGATGATGTAGATACTGACGTAATTATCCCCGCAAGATATCTTAACACTTCTGATCCAAATGAATTAAAAAAGCACTGTATGGAGGATATTGACGCAGATTTTGCAAACAGTGTTCAAGAAAATGATTTTATAGTTGCAAAAGATAACTTTGGATGTGGGTCAAGCAGAGAACATGCGCCGATTGCAATTAAAGCATCAGGTGTTAGCGCAGTTATAGCAAAAAGCTTTGCAAGAATATTTTACAGAAATGCAATTAATATAGGGCTTGTTATTATTGAATCTGAAACCCTGCCCGATGAAACAAAAACAGGTGATAAACTTGAAATGGATTTAGAAAACGGTGTTATTAAAAATTTAACAACAGGCAAAGAATACCCCGTTACCGTTTTTCCTAAAGAAATTCAAGAATTAATTGATGTTGGCGGTCTTGTAAACTATACAAAGAAAAAATTGGGAGTATAAACTATGTATAAAATTACGGTTGTTGCAGGGGATGGCACAGGCCCCGAAGTTATGGCGGAAGCCAAAAAAGTTTTAAATAAAACGGCAGATGTTTTTAACATTAAATTTGAATTCAATGATTATTTAATAGGCGGCATTGCCTATGAAAAATTTGGCACACCGTTGCCTGATGTTACCGTTAAAGCTGCAAAAGATTCTGATGCCGTTATGCTTGGTGCTGTTGGTGACTGGAAATATGATACCCTGCCGCCTGAAGTTCGCCCCGAAAAAGCATTATTGGGCATTAGAAAAGAATTAAACCTTTTTGCAAATCTTCGCCCTGCAATTGTTTGGGAAGAACTTGTTTCAAGTTCACCTTTGAAACCCGAAATTGTTTCAGGCGTTGATATTATGATAATAAGAGAATTAACGGGCGATGTATATTTTGGCGAACCAAAAGGTGTTGAAGTTAGAAACGGCAAAAAAACAGGCTTCAACAATATGATATATAACGAAGATGAAGTTAGAAGAATAGCTAAAATTGCTTTTGAAACCGCAATGGTAAGAGATAAAAAATTATGCTCCGTTGATAAAGCAAATGTCTTAGACGTTTCAAGGTTGTGGAGAGAAATTGTTATTGAAACATCTAAAGAATATCCCGAAGTTGAATTATCACATATGTATGTTGATAATGCGGCAATGCAATTAATAAGAGCGCCTAAACAATTTTCAACCATTGTAACAGGCAACATTTTTGGTGATATTTTATCTGATGAAGCTTCAATGCTATCAGGTTCACTTGGTTTATTGCCATCTGCAAGTTTATCGGATAAGGGTGTTTCATTGTATGAACCAATCCATGGTTCAGCGCCCGATTTAACAGGCAAAGATGTTGTAAACCCGATTGCAACAATTTTATCCGGCGCTATGATGCTTAAATATTCATTTAAAATGGATGAAGCCTACAAAACAATTGAAAATGCAATTCAAGAAGTTTTAAAAGAAGGTTGCAGAACAAAAGATATTATGTCTGAAGGCAAAATTCTTGTCGGAACCAAAAAAATGGGCGATTTGATTGCAGATAAAATAAGATAGTTATAATATAAGCGGGGGAATTAAAAACCCCGCTTTTGTTTTTGTGGTATAATTAATCATCATTTAAATAATTGGAAGGGAACAAAAAGAAGTGTCAAATGCAGTATTAGAAGTTAAAAACTCTTATTTAGCCGATGTTATTGAAAAAACAAAAGCAAAAAATGCAAACGAACCTGAATTTATTCAGGCAATGGAAGAAGTTTTATCTACAATTGAACCTGTTGTTGATAAACATAAAGATGAATATAAAAAAAGCGCATTGTTAGAAAGGCTTGTTGAACCTGAAAGAATTATTTCCTTCAGAGTTCCTTGGATTGATGATAACGGCCAAGTTCAAGTAAACAGGGGTTATAGGGTTCAATTTAACGGTTCAATCGGGCCGTATAAAGGCGGGTTGCGTTTTCACCCTTCAGTTAACCAAAGTATTTTAAAATTCTTAGGTTTTGAACAAATCTTTAAAAATGCCCTAACAGGGCTTCCGATTGGCGGTGGCAAAGGCGGTTCCGATTTTGACCCTAAAGGTAAATCAGATAACGAAGTTATGAGATTTTGCCAAAGCTTTATGAATGAATTGCAAAAACACATTGGCCAAGATGTTGATGTTCCAGCAGGCGATATCGGCGTTGGTGCAAGAGAAATAGGATATCTTTTCGGCCAATACAGAAAAATAAGAAACGTATATGAAGCAGGCGTTTTAACCGGCAAAGGTTTAGAATATGGCGGTTCTTTAGCAAGAAAAGAAGCAACGGGCTATGGCTTAATTTATTTTATGAGAGAAATGCTAAAAGAACATAAAATTGATTTAAACGGCAAAACCGCAATAATTTCAGGCTCAGGCAACGTTGCAATTTATGCCGCAGAAAAAGCAAGTGAATATGGCATTAAAGTTGTTGCAATGTCAGATTCATCCGGCTGTGTTTATGATAAAAACGGCATAGATATTGAAACCGTTAAATTTATTAAAGAAGTTGAAAGAGGAAGAATTAAAGAATATCTTGAACAGCACAAAGATGCAGAATATTTTGAAAATGGCGATATAGTTCCGCCTATATATAAAATTAAAGCAGATATCATTCTTCCTTGTGCAACGCAAAATGATATTAATTTAGAAGCTGCTAAAATTCTTGTTGAAAATGGTGCAATTGCAGTGGGCGAAGGTGCTAATATGCCAACTACACCCGATGCAATTAATTATTTCTTGGATAAAGGAATTTTATTTGCCCCCGGTAAAGCTGCAAACGCTGGCGGTGTTGCAACAAGTGCATTGGAAATGGTTCAAAATTCAATGAGATTTTACTGGTCTTATGAAGAAGTTAACCAAAAATTAGATATCATTATGAGTAAAATCTTTGCAAGGTGCAAAGCTTCCGCTTATGAATACGGCGTAAAAGATAATTACGTTGCAGGTGCAAACATTGCGGCATTTAGAAAAATTGCAAGAGCAATGAAAGCGCAAGGCATTATTTAACAAAATAAAAATATTAAAAGGCTTGCTGAATATTTAGCAAGCCTTTTTTGTTTTTAAAATTGCCCAAAAAACGCCCCATATTGACTTTAGAATATCTTTTTGTTAAATTCTAAGGTATAAAAGGTAAAATGGGCTCTTAAAGGAGGTGAAAACAATGCCGGAAGTACGCGTTAGAGAAAACGAAAATATTGAAAGCGCTCTTAAACGTTTTAAGAAAAAAATTCAAAAAGCGGGTATTTTATCTGAAATCAAACGCAGAGAAAGATACGAAAAACCTTCAGTTAAGAGAAAAAGAAAATCTGAAGCAGCTAGAAAAAGACGTGTTTAATATATAAAAAAGGGGGGTTTTAGTTTGCCCCCTTTTTAAAAAAGATTTAGGGAGTTTTTATGGCAAAAGATTGCAGTTTTGATGTGGTGTCTGAATTTGACAGGCAAGAACTTGTTAATGCGGTTGATCAAACAAAAAGAGATATATCTTCAAGGTTTGACCTTAAAGATTCTAATTCATCCGTTGAATTGGAAGCTGATAAGTCAATCACGATAACAACTTCAGACAATATGAAACTCAAAAATATTGTTGATATTCTACAATCTAAAATGGTTAAAAGAAATTTAAGCATTAAAATTTTAGACCCTTCACCTGTGGAAAATGCCTTGGGCGGCAATGTAAAGCAGCTTTTTAATTTGAAAAAAGGCCTAAGCCAAGAATTAGCCAAAAAAATTACGGCAGAAATTAAAAATTCAAAATTAAAAGTCCAAGCATCAATTCAAGGCGACCAAATTAGAGTAACAGGCAAAAGCAAAGATGACCTTCAAGAAGTTATTAAACTTTTAAGAAACAAAGAAGACGATTTTCAAATTCCATTGCAATTTGTAAATTACAGATAAAATGAATTTAGATTTAAAAAAAGCAAAAGTTGTATATAAAAACGATTTGGGTGAAGCAAAAAAGTTTGCTGAAAAAATTGCCCAAAAGCTTTCTTGTGAGGTTTTTTCCATTGATAATCTGCCAAATAGCGCCTCTTTAATTATTGTAGTCGGCGGCGATGGCACTTTGCTTAAATGTGCTCGCCATGCAAGTAAGTTTGATATCCCCGTTTTTGGTTTTAATATGGGGCGTTTGGGGTTTTTGGCGCAAGCAAACCTTAATGAAATGGATGATGTTTTAGAACAATTAAAAAAAGGCAATTTTAGAATTGAAGAAAGACTTATGCTTCAAGAGCAAAACGGTTCAATCGCCTTAAATGACATTGTTGTGAAAAACATTGATTGTTCAAGAACATCTAACTTGGCGCTTTTAATAAACGATAAACTTGTTTGTTCATATTTAGCAGATGGTGTTATTGTTTCAACCCCAACGGGTTCAACTGCCTATAATTTATCTGCAGGGGGTGCTGTTATAAGCCCTGATATAGAATGTTTTACAATTGTTCCAATTTGTGCACATACCCTATCTTCAAGGCCAATTGTCGTGCCTTCAAATTCAAAAATTGAAATCAAATTTAAAGTTAAAAATGCAGATTTTCAAACCATTTCAGATGGGCAATTAACAAGCATAAAAAAAGAAAGCATTGTTATTAAAAAATGCGATAAAAAAGCAAAATTGCTTCTTTTAAATAAAGAAAATAAAGATTTTTATGACGTTCTAAGAGATAAATTGCACTGGGGGGTTGCACCTTTTGCATGATAAAAACACTTTATATTAAAAATTTTATTTTGATTGATGAAATCCTTCTTGATTTTGTGGAAGGGTTTAATGTTTTATTGGGCGAAACAGGTGCCGGCAAAAGTATCATAATAAAAGCAATAGACACAGTCTTAGGCGCAAAAACTTCAAAAGAAGTTGTAAAAGATATAAATAAACACGCATTAATTGAAATAACTTTTGAAAATAATGGAGTTGAAAAAGTTATTTCAAGAGAAATTTCCCAAACAGGCACAAAATGCAGAATAGATGGCGCTTTGGTTAATTTGGAATCAATTAAAGAAGAAAGAGAAAAATTAATTGATATCCATAGCCAATTTCAAACATATAGCTATATTCAGCCAAAATTCCACATTGAACTTTTAGATTCTTATATTAAAGCAAAAGAAGCTTCTTATAATTCAAATTTAATTGAATTTGAAGAAAAATTTAAAAGGTTTTCATATTTAAAAAATCTGCTTGAAAAAATTAAAAACGAAGCAAATGAAAATAAAGACAGAATTGAATTTTTAAAATTTCAAATTAATGAAATTGAAGAAGCAGATATAAAAGAAAATGAAGAAGAAGAATTAAATAATGAACTTGAAATTTTATCAAATATTCAAGAATTAAAAGAATTGTCTTATGGTTCATATTGGGCGCTTGGGGGCGAGGATAATTCAATATTAGAGGCATTGGGGAAAATTGGCTATAATCTTTCAAAAATAAAAGATTATGACAATAATATGAAAGAATTGGATGAAAACTTTTATAATGCACTTGAAACCATAAGAGATATTTCAAACGATTTAAGAAATTATTCAGATAGTTTGGAAGATAACCCTCAAAGGCTTGATGAAATTAACGAAAGATTGGAATTAATTGAAAAATTAAAAAGAAAATATGGAAATATTTTTGAACAATATGAAAAATTATCATCAGAATTAAAAAAATTGGAAGAAGAAAATATAACATCAGATGAAATTGAAAAAGAATTAAGTGAGCTTTCAATTTTTCTAAACAACAATGCAGATAAAATAAACGAATTAAGAAAAAATTATGCAACTGAATTATCAAACCTTATAACAAGTGAACTTAAAAAGCTTGAATTTGAAGCTGCAAATTTTCAAATTAAAGTTGATGAAACAAGCTTAAATTCAAAAGGGAAAAATAATGTTGAATTTTTCATAACAACAAACAACGCTAAAAGCTTGGCGCCATTAATAAAAGTGGCTTCAGGCGGTGAAATTTCAAGAATTATGCTTGCTCTAAAAACAGTATTTGCTCACATAGATAAAATTTCAACCGTTATTTTTGATGAAATAGACACAGGCATTTCAGGCAAAACATCGGTTAGCGTGGCAGATGAAATTTATGAACTTTCAAAGTCAATTCAAGTTTTTGCAATAACCCACCAGCCAATAATAGCTTCAAAAGCAAAAGGTTGTTATTGGGTTTCAAAAACCCAAATTGAAGGGGATACAAAAGTAACCGTCAAAAAACTTGATATTGAAGGTAAAATTCAAGCGCTGGCGCAAATGTCATCCGGTGTTATAAACGAACAATCAATTTCTTTTGCAAAAGAATTAATTTCTAAGAATTAAGTTAAAAAAAATACCTGCTAAAATTAGCAGGTATTTTATTTTATAAATTAAAAAATTAATATCTGTAATGTGCAAAAGCTTTGTTTGCTTCAGCCATTTTGTGGGTGTCTTCACGTTTTTTGCATGATGAACCTTGGCCGTTTGAAGCGTCAAGAATTTCAGCAGTTAATTTTTCAATCATTGATTTGCCGCTTCTTTTTCTTGCAGATTCAATTAACCAGCAAGAACCTAAAGCTTGGCCTCTTTCGGGTTTAACTTCAACAGGAACTTGATATGTTGAACCGCCGATTCTTCTTGCTTTAACTTCAATTAAAGGTGTTGCATTTGTTAAAGCTTTTTTAAATACATCAATCGGATTTTCTTTTGTTTTTTCTTGAATTCTATCCATTGAAGAATAGAAGATTTTTTGTGCGATTGATTTTTTGCCTCTTGTCATAAGGCGGTTGATAAATTTTGCAATATCAACACTATTATATATAGGATCCGGTGCCGGAATTCTTTTTGCCGGTTTTGAACGTCTTGACATTTGTTTGTTTGCCTTTCTTATCTAATCGTTGTTGTTGTAATTTTTCAGCACGAATTTATTGCAACTCTGATTAATTTTTATTTTTTAGCGGCTGCTTTGCCTTTTTTAGCGCCGTATTTTGATCTTGATTGTGTTCTGTTTTGAACACCTGCAGTATCCAATGTACCTCTTATAATGTGGTATCTGACACCCGGAAGGTCTTTAACCCTGCCGCCTCTAATCATAACAACAGAGTGTTCTTGAAGGTTGTGGCCAATACCGGGGATATAAGAAGTTACTTCAAACCCGTTTGTTAATCTGACCCTTGCAACTTTTCTTAAAGCTGAGTTAGGTTTTTTAGGGGTTGTTGTGTAAACTCTTGTGCAAACGCCTCTTCTTTGGGGGCAGTTTGTAAGAGCAGGAGATTTAGTTTTATCTAAAATTCTTTTTCTTTCATTTTTAACTAATTGGTTTATAGTTGGCATTATTTTTTCCTTTATTATTAGTAAATAGCATTATTCATTTGACAACAAACAAACTTTAAAGTCAAACATGCTTTAATTTTGGCTTAGTTTCTCTCTTAATAAAATTTAATAAAGCAAATTTTATTTATTTTCATTTTTATTCACGCCAATCATAGGGTCAATTGTTTTTTCAAAAACGGTTGAAACCAGTTTATCAACAGGCTTTGATAATTTTGATAAAACAAAAATTGAAGCAAGTGCGCCTATAATTTTTGCGGGCATTCCCGCTTTTAGCATAATATTTTTTGTATATTTGTTTTCTTTAAGCCCTTTTATTGCGCCTGAAACTGTTTCCGTTACTTCTTTCGGGGCTTTTGGTGCTTTTGCAATAATTTTTTGAGCAACTTTATTTGTTCCTCTGATTATTGCAACAGGTGCAGCCACACTTACAATTCCCTGATAAGCTGCTTGTCTTAAACCCATTTTCACGCTTGGCTTTTCGCCTGTTCCATCTAAGCCTTTTTTGTATTTGTCATAAACATCCGCTGCCATATAAATGGTAGATGGTATATAAGCATAATTTGGCAAACTTCTTACAATCGGGCTTTTGGATGTTTGCAAAACAGGCCTAAAGGCTTCGCCTATTTCATCCAAGAAGCCAAGTTTTCTTAATGGGGTTTCATTGTATATGTCTTTTTTATTTTTAACTTTTTTCTCAGGCTTTTTTTCCTCAATATTTTGAGGTTTTTGATTATCATAAACTTTTATGCTTTGTAAATTTACTTCCATAATTGCCTGAAATATTCCTTCACACTATTATAAAGGTTTAAAAAAATAAAAAATTGTTAATTTGTGAAATAAAATTTTACATCCTCTTTACAAAATCTAAAGCGGTTAATGTCATGGTATTTGAACTAACAAAAACGATTAGTCAAGTGGCAAAACTATTTTTTACAAAAGGATATAAATTATTTACAGAAAAGAAATTTTAAAAGATACTTTAATTTGAAATGGGTAAGGCTAAGAAAAGAATATTACATAAGACCAATTCAAACCTTTATATGACAAGAGAATCTGCTGTATCAAAGGTATCTGATATTATAAACAGGTCTATTACAAAAGAACAAAACACCGTATCAAGTTTAATTACTTTGTTCGGTTTATCTGCAGAGGAGTTATCTGAGGCAGGGGTTCCATATGAGAACCTTGTTGCCCTAAGAAGCATTATGCAATAATAAATGCCTCTTAAAATTTAAGAGGCATTTATTCAAATATTAAATGAAATTTTAACCTATTGCAAAATAGTTAATTTCTTCATCGGTGTTTTCTTCTGAAGAACTTGAAGTTGTTGAACTTGTATTTGGTGTTGAAAAAACTGATTCAAGCTTTTCATCTGAAATGTTATAAATGCTTGTGTCGCCATTGGCTGCTTTTTCTGCCATTTGTGCCCAATAGTTTGAATTGGTTGCAGATGTGTTTGTTCCCTGCGTTGTTGTTTGCGTTGTTTGGGGTTCAACATCTGTTGCAACATAAGGGTTTGTTGCCGATGAAGTTGTATTAAATGCGCCAGAATTTAATAATGCCGCCATTTTTTCAGTGTCCTCATCTGCCGTGCCGTTTGCTATCTCTGTTTGAACTTGTGCCGTAACAAGCTGGTTTAATTCATTCATTGCACTATTGTCTTGTGCAACCTGAGTTGCTGCTTCTTCAAATTGTTCATCTTGAAGAATTTCAACTTCAGATTTTCCTACAATTTTGCTTGCAATTCCGTTTGCAACGGTTGAACCCAACATGCCGCCTATAAATGTGCCTATTGCGCCGCCTATAACCGTTCCGACTCCGGGGAATATTGAACCTATTGCTGCGCCTATTGCCGTTGCTGCCGCTGTGCCGCCAACCCAACCTGCGCCTGTTGCAACCGTTTTAACGGCAGTTTTGCCCAATTGTTTCATACCTGAATCAAAACCGCCTTGTGCAAATGCGGGAATAACTTCCGTTACAAGCCCCAAAACGCCTTCAATTGCCATCATGCCGACAGCGCCCGTGCCTTTTGCAAGTTTGCCCACTTTAGTGTTTGAAAGCCAAGATAATCCTTCTTTAACTTTGCTTGCCCCGGGGATTTTGCTTACAACGCTTGAAATTGCGCTGCCTGCTTTGCTTAATCCCGATTTAATTGTTCCAAAGAAACCTTTTGAAGTAGCTTCTGCTCCTTCTTGTGCTGCTTTCTTTGCAATTTTTTCAGCTGTTTTATCATCTGCTTTTTTAATTATATTGCTAATTGTATTTGACCATTGTTCGCTAATACTTGTGCTTCTTAAAGATGTGCCGACTTTTTGCCCCATCTCAATTGTTCCGACGTTTTTAACTTTTTCAAAAACATCTTTTATATTTTTTGCATCCAAATTATTTTTTAAAGATGAATTAACCTCTAACCCGCCAAAAACAAGCGTTATGGGGTTAAATATAGAATCTTTTGCATCGGATAAAATGCTTCTTTCTTTTGTAGAAACTTCCATTCCGCTTACATATTTAAGTGCATCTGATACATTTGAAACATTGTTAATGCTCATAAATAAACTCCGAAAATAAACTTTCCCTATATAAAAATAAAGTTATTTTTGCCCTTGAAATTGATACCAATTTATAAAATATTAACTTTTGTAAATTGGTTTATATGCTAAAATAACAAAATGAAAGAATATAATTTAAAACAATATGCTCATATCGGAGATGCCGTTTGGGAGCTTTTTATTCGTGAATTTGTTATTCAAAAGTTCAGCGTTCAAAAAACAATTCACACGGAAACGGTTAAATATGTAAATGCAGATTTTCAAAGTTCTTTAATTGAACTTTTAGAACCATATTTAACAGATGATGAAAAAGAACTTTTAAAAAGGGGCAGAAACTTATCTTTAACGATTTCAAAAAAACATAATCCTCAAACCCACAGGCTTGCAACAGCTTTTGAAGTTTTAATCGGCTATTTTTACTTAAACAATAAGCCCCGCTTAAACCAAATATTTGAAATAATTAATGAAAAAGCATTATAATTAAATTTATGGACAATAAAAAAGAATTTTTATCTACAATAAACCATGAAATAAGAACCCCCCTAACAAGCATCAAAGGGTTTGCAGAAACTATTTTATCTTCTTATGATAAATTAAGCGATGAACAAAAAAAGAAATTTATAAATATAATAAAAGAACAATCAATAAGGCTTATAAACCTTGTTGAAAACGCTTTAAATGCAGCAGATAGCGATGTTGACTATAATAATTTGGTGTTTAAAAAAACAGATATAAATGAAATTTTATTAAAATCAATTGATGTTGTAAAAGTTAACTATAAAAATTTTATTTTTGAAAAAAACCTTTCAAATGGGCTTTTTTCAAGCTTAGATAAAGACGCCTTAGAGCAAATTTTTATAAACATTTTAGATAACGCTTGTAAATATTCAAATAATTCCAATAAAGTTGAAATAAAAACATATTTTAAAGATAACAAAAACTATATTTCAATCAAAAATTTTGGTGAAATTATTGAAGATTGTGAAAAAGAAAAAATATTTGATAAATTCTATAGAACCCAAACCTACCTTACATCAAAAGTTCAAGGTTCAGGGCTGGGGCTTTTTATTGTTAAAACTTTAATTTCAAAAATGAACGGTGAAATTCAAGTTAATAGCAATAAAAAAGAAAAAAGCGTTGAGTTTTTAATTGGCTTTCCTGTTTTTATTTTGGAAGATTTCACAAAATTAAGCCATAAAAATTTAAAAAGGAGCCAAAATGTATAATCCTTCCGTTTTAATTATAAGCAAAAGGAAAGAACTTGCTATTCGTTATAAAAAAATTCTAAAACTCCTTATGGCAGATGTTACCCTTGTGAATAATTTATCAGATGCAATCGGTGAAATCAGAAATAATGAATTTGAGTTCATAATAATTTCAGACACCATTGAAGAAAATGTAAAAGAATTTATTAAAAAGGTTCGAATTTTAACATATAATTTTAGGCCATCTATTATTGCAGTTTCAAAATCAGATGAATTATCCGATAAGCTTGAACTTTTAGATTCAGGCGCAGATGATTTCTTATCTGAATCTATGCCAAATCGTGAATTTCAAGCAAGAATAAATGCGCATATAAGAAGGCATATTGAAAGTTTAATTAACCCCTTGACGGGCTTTTTAAACGAAAAATTAACAAGAAAAAACCTGAATAAGGTTATTTTGAAAAATAAAAATCTTGCTTTTATTTTAATTTCAATAGATGGAATTAACGCATACAGGGAAATTTACGGTGAAATTGCTTCTGAAAAAGTTTTACAAACTATTGGTGCCATAATTTCATCTGCCCTTACAAAAGAAGATACCGTTGGGCATTGGAGCCAAAATGAATTTTTAATTGTTACAAGCAATATGAAAGCTGAAAAATTGGCGGAATTTTTTGCGTTTGCCTTTGATAACATTTTAAACAGGTTTTATACCGAATTTGATTTTGCAAATAAATTTACGATTAATTCAACCAATTCAAAAGAAGAAAAAAAGGTTTCATTAATGAAACTTGTTGAGGCGGTTATGGAATATAGCCCGAGTTTGCAAAAAAATTCTTATGAAATAATTCAAAATCTTTTTAATTTAATTAAACCTTTGAAAAACAATGAAAAATCAAGCTATATAATAGACAGGCCAAAGTTAAGGGGCTCTGTTGACGACATTCAAAAAAACAAAATTTTAATTATGGAAAAAGACGAAGCCTTGGGGCTTTTGATTGAAACAAATTGCATTATAAACGGTTATCGTGCCAAAATTTGTGAAAGTTATGAAAATTTTATTGAATATATAAAAGCTTTCTTGCCCGATTTAATTATTTTGGATTGGGGCAGAGAAAACGAAAAAGACGGGCTTTTAGCGCTTGATGCCGCAAAAAAATTCTATCAAAAAAGAAAAGAAAAAATGCCCGCAGTCATTTTTTCAACAAATATTTTAGACAAAAAAACAATTTTATCCAAAGGTGCAGATTTTTACCTTCCAAAACCCTATAGCATAAAAACTTTAATTAAAACCATAGATAAATTTTTAAACAATTTTTAGCAAATAAAAAAGCTTCAATTAAAGTTGAAGCTTTTTTCTGAATTAATTTATGCTTTTTAATTAAACAGCTTTTGTAAAGTTGCCTTTTCTAATGCATGATGTGCAAACTTTTGCTCTTTTAACCGTGCCGTTTGCAAGAACGATTTTAACCGGTTGAAGGTTTGGCATTTGCCTGTACACATTGTGTTTATGTGAAAAAGAAAGCTTTGAAGCTTTTTTTGCTGTTTTACCGCATATATCGCAAACTACTGACATTTTATAGTCCTTTCAACAAAATTTGTGTGTTAATTTTAAATTAAAACAAACATGAAATGTTGTCAAACCATATTGTTAAGTTTTATTGAAGAATCCAAACGTCATATCCTTGAGCTTTTAATTTTGAGGCAATTGCTTTTGCATAATCAAAACTGTCATATGAACCTACTTGAATTGCATAATATGTGCTTACTTTTCTAACAAACGGGCTGACACCTTCAGGCAGGTTTGTTATTGTATCTTTAACTTTTCTGGCATCTTCAAGAGAATAATATTTTCCGATTAAAACTTTTGAAGCCACATTTGGTGTTTCAAGCGCACCCAGTGGCGTTACAACAGGTTTTACTGGAAGTTTTGGCTTTATTGCAACTTTGTTTTGTTCAGGTGTTGTGGTTTCTTGTTTTGGGGCAGTTTTTTCTTTTTGTTCAGTTTGCGGCTTGTTTTGCACAAGGTTCATTGCAAGCTGTTTTTCTGCAGTTTTAATAACTTCTTCACTGTTTGTTTTCAGGTTGTTAAATTCTTCCCTTGAAATAACTTCGCCCTGTTCTTTCTTTTCAACCACTCTGCTTTCAGACGGGCCTTTTTCTTCTTGTTGAATTAAAAACAGTCTTTTATCTATCGTGAATTTATGAAGATTTTCATCTTCTTCAATTTCATTATTTTCTGTTTCCATTTTTTCAATTTCTTGTTCAACTTTTCCCATTCTTCCATATTCGATGTCGATTTTAGAAGATTTTGAGGCAATAAAAATCATTGCTAAAATAAAAATTGAAACAAAGGTAACGGCGCAAATAATTCCAACCGCTTTTTTGTCTTTTTTCTTTTCAACGGCAGCTTTTGAAAAGGTTTTGTTTCTCTTATAGGTTAGATAATCAAAAGGTTCCATGCCCATATAATATACCCCAATCTATACGCCTCTTACTTTTACTTTTGCAAATTCGATGTCTTCCATCTCTAAACAAAATCTTTTCATAATTTCTTCAATAAGGCAATCCTCATCAATAATTTCCATATCTTTGACGGAAGAAACGCTAATGGGTGCCCCTGTTGAAACTAAATTAATTCCGGTGTGAACAAGGGTGGAAACTGTTGATTTTGTTGCAATTGAAACAGAAAGCTTTTTATTGTTATAAAAAAGGTCATCCCCTTTTCTTTTAACATTAACCCCCATATCTTCCAAGGTTTCTTTAATGATTGATATAAAAAGCCTTTGCCTTATCACCATTTCTCTTAAATTTGAATTAAAAACTTCAATAATAAAGTTTGCCATTTTGTCGCTTTTAATGGGTTCATTGTTTATAACATCTTCAATATCAACCATTTCTGTTAAATGAACGTCAACAGGGCCCCTAAAGCAAACAATGGCATCTCCTTTAATGTGGAAATTTTTGTAAATCCAATGAGGGGAAAGTTCTGAACCTGTATATTTAATTTCTTTATCTATAAATAATTTTTCCATAATCTAAGTTTATTTAAAATATGATATTTAGCAAGTTTTTATTATTTGATTTTACAATTGCACTATGTAGCCTTTTGCAAGATTCGCAAACGCCGCAGTGGCTTTTGCCTGTTTTTTTAATTGAATTGTAGCAGCTTTTTAAAAGTGAAAAATCAACATTCAAATTAACCCCTTCCTGAACAATTTCATATTTTTCCAAATTAGCGCAAGGGGCTAAAATTTTTGGTTTTTTTAAGGTTGAAAGTTTAAAAAATTCATCTGCAATATTGTTGAATTGAATTGAATTATCGCTAAAAGTTTCAGCTTCTTCTTTGTTTGCACCAAAAATAATGTAGTCTATATTAAAGCTGTCGCAATACATTGCAGCTATATTTAAAAATAAACCGTTTCTGTTTGGAACCCAAACGGCTTTCATTGAATCTATTCCTAATTCTTCAAATTCAAGGGTTTTAGAAGAATCTGTAAGGGCATTATTTGAAACTTCTTTTAAAAAAGGAAGTTCAATTATTTTATGTTCAATATTAAATTTGGCTGCAATTTTTTTAGCTGCATCAATTTCATCTAAAGCGGCTTTTTGCCCGTAATTAAAAGTTAAGGCTAAAACAACGTCGCATTCTTTTTGCGCCATATAAAGGCTGACTAAAGAATCAAGCCCCGAAGATAAAAGAATAACCCCTTTTTTATTCATCTGTTTCTTGCCTTTCATCTTCATATTCTCTATAAATTTCATCCGCTTCATCTTTTGCTGCAATCGGCAAAGTTTCATCTTTTAAAATTTCAAATAAAGCTTCTTTACCTTTCAGGTTATAAAGCGCAATAACCGCATTTTTAATAACTTCTTCATCGGTATCTTTTAATTTTTCTTTTATAATTTCATAAGCATTTTCATCTTCGGAATTCATAAGGCATTCAATGGCGTTAATTCTAACTCTTGGGGAATCATCATCAAGCGCATTTTTAAAAGCGGTGATAACCCTTTTGTTGCTTTGAAAATTAATTTTTGTAATTGCTTCCATCACTCTTTCTTTTAAAAAAGTGAATTTATCCAAGAAATTTTTCTTTGCTTCTAATATTGTTAAAAACGGGTCAATAGCCCTCATATCGCCAATCATACCCAAGGCAACGGCGGCAGATTCCCTAACATAAACAGATTTTTCATCTTCATCTGATACAACATTTATTAAAGATTCAACTGCAATTTTATCGCCGATTTTTCCTAAGGCTTCGGCTGCCTGAAAGCGCATTTTATAATTTGCCGATTTATCATTCAGGCAATATAAAAGAACGGGAATGCATTTTTTGTCTTTATAATATGAAATTGCTTTTATGCAAAAAGTTTTAAGGTTAATAATTTCATTTTTATCAACTTTTTCATCAAATTTTTTGCTCATTAAAAAGTCAATAAGGTCATCCAAATTTTCTTCAAATTTTAATGTTGCAATTTCTTGAATAGTATTTTTTAAAAGCTTAATATCGCTTGATTCAAATAAAATGCTTCTTAAAAGAAAGGTTAATTCGTTTTTGTCGTATTTATTTTTTATTTGGTCGAAAAACTTATCAGGGTCAAATTCTGCCTGTTTTAAAATTGTTTGAAATTCGGTTTTTGATTCAAGCGGCGGCCTTTTTTCTTCCATTAATAAAACCCAAATAACAACTAACCTTAACTAAAACATACTATAAAAAAGCCTGAATTACTATAATTGTATTCTTTTTTTACTTCAAATTTCTTAAAGATATATACTTCTTAAATAACTACCCAAATCGGCTATTTTTAATTTTGATTATTTATATTTTGATAACAACAAAAGAAAGGAATTTAAAATTAAAGACAAAAATAAACCGGCTTTTTGCCCGTTTAAACCTTTGCCGTAAAAAAAAGGGAGTTTATTTAAAACCCCCATTTCCCCATTAAAAAATCTTTTTCAATACTTTAGTAAAAATATTTTTGCATGTAAAAAACCAATATGCAAGAACTTTACAATATTTTTTTCCATCTTTCTTAATAAAAGTTAAAAAATAAAATTGTTTTTTAAATAAAAAACATTAAATTACAAGTTATTATGGGCGATTGTACTAAAAATTTATATGAAATTTTAGATATTGGTTATAATGCAACAAAAGAAGAAATTAAACTTGCATATAAAAAGCTTGTCCGAATTTACCACCCCGATGTCAATAAATCAAAAGATGCCGAAATTAAATTCAAGCTTTTAAATAATGCTTATGAAATTTTATCTGATGAAATTAAAAGAAAAAATTATGATTCCCTTTTAAATATAAAAGTTTCAAACTTTAAAAAAAATGAAATTTTAGCTAATAATAAGCCATTTTATAAAAAAGAAGAAAAATTTTTCTATACAAAAGAAGAAATTCTGCCCGATAATTCTTCAATTATAAAAGAGGTTAAAATTACAGAACAAGAAGCCAAATTTGGCACTATAAAAACAGTGAATATCTTAAATAAACAAATGTGCCCAAAATGCATGGGCAAAAAATTTATAAACGGTTCAAAATGTTCTTTTTGCCTTGGTGAAGGCGAAAAAAAAGAATTAAAAAAAACAGATATTGAAATTAAGAAAAATTTTCAATCAGGTGAATATATTTATGTCGGAAAAATTAATTCAAGCGCACTTTATGATAAAAAATTATTTTTAAAAGTTTTGGTTGAACCCGATAAAAAACTTTATTTTGAAGGAAACAACGTTATAGTTTATGTTGAAATTCCTTATTTTGAATGTATTTTAGGGGTGACAAAAGAAATAAGCATAAAAAATTTAGGGCTTGTTTCTTTTGTTGTTCCACCCTTAACAAAGCCTGAAACAAGAATTAAATTAAATGTCGGTAAAAATTATAAGGGAAATTATTTTGCACAAATTAAAGCCCTTTTTCCAAATGAAATAACAGATGAAGAAAAGAAAATTTACCAAAAATTAAAAGAATTAAACACTCTAAAATAAAAATATGCTAAAATTGGTTTATTATGATGGAACCATTCAATGAACCAAAAGTTAGCGTTGTTATAACCTGCTACAACTTAGGCAGGTTTTTGGCTGAAGCAATTCAAAGTGTTAGGCGCCAAACATATAAAAATTTTGAAATCATCGTTGTTAATGATTGTTCAATTGATAATACAAAAGAAGTTTTAGAAAATATTCAAAATAAAGAAGAATTAAAAATAATAAACCTTGAAAAAAACTTAGGCCAATTCGGCGCATTTTTGGAAGGTTTGAAGGTATCAAGCGGCCAATTCGTTGTTATGCTTGATGCAGATGACATTTTATTGCCCGATTTTCTCTCTGTTTCTTTGGATGTTCATATGAAAACATCTGTTGCATTTACAAGCACGGCCCAATTTGAAATAGATGAAAATTCAACAATAATCTCGCTTAATTCAAACGCAAGCCCGACATTTAAAAACGAAGGTTTTGAAGATAAAATAAAATCCTTGGATGAAATTTTTAATTTATCAAGATTAAATGAAAATTATGAAGTAAAAGTTCTTGATATTAAAAAATGCCCCTTTGGAAGCTGGAACTGGAACCCCACAAGCTCTGCTTTAATGAGAAGGGCGCCTTTAGAATACCTTTTAAAATATAAAACCCCACAAGATTGGAAAAAAGGGGCAGATAAAATTGTTTTTTCATTTTTGCATTTAATAGGGGGTTCTGCCACAATTTCAGCGCCTTTAATGGCTTATAGAAGGCATAATACAAACCTTTCTTCGGCAAACCCTGTTTTAGGGAACTTTAGATATCTAAAGCCCGAAACAATTAAACTTTATGTCAGCTACAACAAAAGAATAAGACAAGATGTTTTAAGGTTTATTTTTGGAAACTATTCTTATTTTTGCTCCCAATTTAACCCTTTAAATGTTCGAAAAATGATATTTAGGGTTATCTTTTCATTCGACAGGAACACAATTAAAAGAATTATAAAATCCTTTTTTGTTAAATAATTCTATTCTATGCCCATTTTAACTGCAATAACGGCCGCCCTTGTTCTGTTGTCCGTATTTAATTTAGTAAAAATATTTTCAATATGAAATTTAACCGTGCTCAAGCTTAAAACAAGTTTTTCTGCAATTTCGCTATTGTTCAGTCCTTTTACAATTAATTTTAAAACTTCAATTTCTTTTGGTGTCAGGTTAAGGTTTTCTTTTCTTAATTCCATAAAAATTCTCCATTAATTTGTTCCTATCTTCTTTATACCACGACTTTAAATTAAATATGGGTAACACAAATTACCGTTATATAAAATTTTATGCAAATATAGTTTCAGGGTTTTTTCTTCTGCCCTTAAAAATAAAGTGCAGCTTGAACTTTAGGCTTTTTCAAAAAGTTATAAAAATAAAAATTCAAATAAAAAAAATTATTTGAAAAAATAAAAAATAGACTAAAAATATTAGAAAAAGTTAACAATTAAAAAAGGCGGCTTAATTTGCCGCCTTTATAAACTAAACTTCAATATATTCTTTTAAGCGTTTTGAACGGTTGGGGTGTCTTAATTTTCTTAGAGCTTTTGCTTCAATTTGCCTGATACGTTCTCTTGTAACGCCGAATAATTGGCCAACTTCTTCCAATGTTCTTTGTCTGCCGTCATCCATACCAAATCTTAATCTGAGAACATCTCTTTCTCTTGGAGATAAGCTTGATAAAACTTCTGCCAAATCTTCTCTTAAAAGTTCATGGGCAACGGTTTTAACGGGGGCATCGGCGTCTTTATCTTCAATAAAATCGCCAAGGCGTGAATCTTCTTCTTTGCCGATTGGAGTTTCTAAAGATAAAGGTTCTTGGGCAACTTTAATAATTTCTCTTAATTTGTTGATTGAAATGCCCATTTCAGCTGAAAGCTCTTCTTCTGAAGGTTTTCTTGCCAATTCTTGAGCCAATTTTCTTGTAACTTTTTTAAGTTTATTAATTGTTTCAACCATATGAACAGGAATTCTGATTGTTCTTGCCTGATCGGCAATTGCTCTTGTAATTGCTTGTCTTATCCACCAAGTTGCATAAGTTGAAAATTTATAACCTCTTTCATGGTCAAATTTTTCTGCAGCTCTGATTAAGCCCAAATTGCCTTCTTGAATTAAATCCAAAAACAGCATTCCACGGCCGACATATTTTTTTGCAATTGAAACAACAAGTCTTAAGTTTGCTTGAACAAGTTTTCTTTTTGCAATAGCACCTTGGTTTCCGCCTGCAACAATTTTTCTTGCCAAATCAATTTCTTCATCAGCTGTTAAAAGCTTAATTCGGCCGATTTCTCTTAAATACATTCTGACAGGGTCGTCAATAGAAATGCCTTTTGGTGCTTGAAGTTCGTCTTCCGATTCATCCTCATCCGTTTTTTCATAAATTGAAGGAGTTAAGGCGGAATCAATTCCAATTACACCATGGTTTCTTATAATATTTGAAATATTATCTGTTTCAAGCGCATTAGATTCAAAAAATGTATCATCCAGTGAATCCGTTGCTTTATCAATAATTGCTATTGAAGAATCTTGATTTTTCTTTCTTGTCATTTATAAATGTTCTCCATTCTTAATGTTTTTAACCTGTTCTATAATTTCTCTCGAAACCCTGATTTTCTCTTCTTCTGTGGCATTTTTGTCGTTGTACTTATTTTTCAGTTTTTCAATTTCAATTTTCCTTTTAAGCTCATCAAGCCTTTGGAAAATTTCAACTAATGAACAGGTGAAATCTTCAATGGTGAATTTTTCATATTCGCCGGAAGTAAAAACCATATCTGTTAATTGCTTCCTGATTTCGTTGTCATTATAAAACTTCAAAAAAAGTTTTTTTGCCACATCAAGGTTTTCTGTATCGTTTTGTAAAATTTCCTTTATTTCTTTTATTGCAACCGTGTTTAATTCGCCCACGGGTTCATAATTTTCAAGAAATTCAAGGTATGTTTTTTTCTTGTCCGAAGAATTAATTGCAAAAGCTAATTCAACAAGCCTTGCTTCCGTTATTTTATACCTTTCCAAGCTTGAAATTTTTGATTTATTTCTTTTTATAAAAGGAATAACATTTGAATTATTATAAATATCTTCTGTTGTTTGTGAATTTATAACTGCTTTTTTTAATATCATTTCATCCACATCAATTTTAAAGGCAGTATTTCTAACATAATCGGATAAAATAACGGGATTTTGAATTTCTTTCAAAATATCAACCGTTTGTTGTACAAGAAGGCTTTTATCTTGCGGTGTCATATCGGGTGAATATTGTTTTGTTAATTCATTTAATTCATAATCTAAAAGCAAAGGGGCTGATTTTATATGCTCTTTATAACTTTCAGCGCCAAATTCTCTTATGTATTCATCAGGGTCTTTGCCGCCTTTTTGCTCCACAACTCTTATTTCGCAAACATTTCCTTCGTTTGATTTGGCATAGGAAATATCTGTTTGCTTAATATCTCCCAAGCCTTTAAAAATTTCTTTAATAACATTAGCGCCTGATTTTGTTGCTTTTCTACCTGCAGAATCAGCATCAAAGGCAAGAAATATTCTTCTTGATAAAGTGTATCTTGATAATAATTTAATATGCTGCGGTGTAAGTGCAGTTCCGCAAGATGCAACAACGTTTTTAACGCCTGAAATTTGAGCTGAGATTACATCAAAATATCCTTCCATAATAATAACGGCGTCTTCTTCTTTAATAGCGTCTTTTGCATAATTCAGCCCGAATAAAATGGAACTTTTATTGTATATAACGCTTTCGGGGGAATTCAAATATTTTGGGTTTTGCCCATCTACAATTGCTCTTGCGCCAAAACCCACCGCTTTTGAATTAACATCAAAAATAGGAATCATTATTCTGTTTTTAAAGCGGTCAATATATTCTCCGTTTTTTTCAAATAAAAGCCCTGCTTTATAAAGTTCATCGTTTGTATAGCCTTTATCTTTTAAATAATTTTTAAGTTCAAAATTGGAATTTGGGGATAAGCCAAGGAAAAACTTCCCTATGGCTACTTCTTTTACCCCTCTTTTATCTAAATATTCAAGGGCTTTTTCATTGTTTAATAAATTGTTGTGGTAAAAAATAACAGCTTCATTAACTGCATCTTTTAATCTTTCCGTTTCTTCTTTTGTTTCTTTTGAGCGGTTTCCATAGTTATCGGGGAGTTCTATTCCTAAAATTTGAGCTTGTTCTTTTATAACATCTATAAAATTTTGGTTTGTTATTTTCATTAAAAATGAAATAACATCGCCGCCTTCGCCGCAGCCAAAACATTTAAAAATTTGCCTTGAAGGAGTTACCGTAAAAGATGGGGTTTTTTCATTATGAAAAGGGCAAAGGCCAATATAATTATGCCCCGATTTTTTAAGCACAACATATTTTGATATAACATCCGCTATATCAAGACGATTTTTTATTTCTTCAACTACCCCTTGGTAAGTGCCTTCGGTTGTGCTCAAAATTTCCCTGCCTCAAAGTATCCGTGCTTAAAAAACCGCACACATTTTTTGTTTTAACACCAATGGTCATGCTTTTGTACATATTTTGAATTATTAATATCAAAATATTTACAAAAATTAACTAATCAGGTAAAAGCCCTTATGAATAGGGGCTTTTACCTTTGATATAAAGCTGTTACTTTTGCGCTTTTAATAGAATGGCTTTGAACAACTTTTTCTATTTCAACAGGCTTTTTCACCCTTATTGAAGGGTCTAAAACCGTATCAAGCGCATAAATTACAAAATTATAATGGTGAACCCCATGGCCAATAGGGGGGCATGCTCCGCCATAGCCTGCTTCATTAAAACTTGTTAAGGGTTCTATCATAGGCGGTTTAATTTTTACCCCTTTTTCAAAACTTGTAATATCCACAGGAATGTTTAAAACAATCCAATGATACCAGCCGTTTTGAACGGGAGCATCAGGGTCATGCACAATTAGAGCAAAGCTTTTTGTGCCATCCGGTGCGTTTTCCCATTTTAAATCAGGTGAAATGTTTGCGCCCGTGCAGCCATGGCCTTTATAAATTTGTTCAACAGGCAAAACGCCGTTATCTTGAAATGCTGTTGTTGAAATTGTGAAATCTATCATAAAACTCCTTTAAAATAAAAATTGATTTATAAAATTAAACTGAATAAATTCAAACTTTTGAACAGGCACAAAAGCATATAAACAAACAATTGCAAGAACTATATTAAATATAATTCCCAAATTTCTTGCCAAATAAAACCTGAACATAAAATATGCAAAACCTTCTTTTTTAATTTCTTCAAAGTTTTCCATAAAACCATAATACCATTTTGGAATAAATTGAACATTTTTTATTTCAATATAATCATATAAAGACATTATTAATTTATATCCGACAGGTATTGTGCATAAAATCGGAATTATAAATATTAACCTTGAAACCCCGTATCTGTATGAAGTTAAGGTTAAAAGGAAATATGAAATTAAAATTAAGAAAGATATAAAATTAATTGTTAAATTTTTGTTATTTAATAAAACAGGAAGCGTTTTTTTGCCTGTTTTAACGTCATATTCATAATCCATTAAGCTGTGGGTGATAAGCAAAACAGATGTCATAATGCCTGAAGCTATTGAAAAAACAAAAACTTTTGGGTCAAATTGCCCCGTGAGAGCAAAATATGAAGCATTAATCAAAAGCGGCCCGAATATTGCGCCGATAACAATTTCTGAAAGCCCGTATTTTGATGAAATAGGGTAAAAGGAACATAAAATAACCGCAATTATCATATAAGATAAAATTGTAAAGCCCCTTTGGGATATAAAATAAAGCCCGATTATAAAAGCTGAAATAAGCATTGAAATTAAAATTATTTCAACCGTTTTAAGGGAATAAGTTTTGTTTAAAATTAATCTTGCTTTTTTCTTGTTTTTAAAATTAATTTCATTTAAAGGAATGCCCGCATCAAGTGCCGATTTTACATCAAGGTAATCATCAAACAAGTTTCCCGTTAAATGAATTAAAATAATTCCGATTAATAATAAAATTGCGTTTAAAAAAAACGAATTATCCAAAATGCCGAATACAAAAGGTGTTTTTATGCTGCAGCAAAGTGCCAATATAAAAGGCGCAACAGACATAGGCAAGCTGTATGTCCTTAAAAGTTCTTTTAAATTTTTGTTCATATCCATCTTTCTTTTTTAACTCTTTCAAGCTTTGATTATACCATGGTGATGGATTTTAAAATATTAAAAAATATCAATTGTTTTTTTATATATAGAACATATTAAAATATTTACAAAAATTAATATTTAACCTAAAAAAGCTTGTTTTTATTGATGTTTTAAAACATTGTCGCTTCATAATATACTCTATATTTAAAAAAACAATTACTAAAAATTAATAAAAAATCTCTTTTTTTTGCACTATTTTGCTTGATTTTAAGATTTCAACATGTATGATTGATTATGCTTAACTTGAAAATAAGCGAAAATGTAACAAAAAAATAAAGGAAACTAATGTCAAAAGACGTAATAGAATTTGAAGGCACAATCTTAGAAGCAATGCCAAATGCAATGTTTAGAGTTGAACTTGAAAACGGACATGAAATTTTGGCTCACATCTCGGGAAAAATCAGAAAAAATTTCATAAGAATACTCCCCGGAGATAAAGTAAAAGTTGAAATGACACCATATGACCTCACAAGAGGCAGAATTACTTACAGACTTAAATAAAAAGGAAAAAATAATGAAAGTCAGAGCATCAGTAAAACCAATTTGCAAAGATTGCAAAGTTATTAAAAGAAGAGGCAGAATTACTGTCGTATGTAAAAAATACCCTAAACACAAACAAAGACAGGGTTAATTCGGCACAAATTAAAAGAAAACAATCATAGGAGAATAAATTAATTATGGCAAGACTCGTTGGGGTTGATTTACCCCGTAACAAAAGAATGGTTATAGCATTGACCTATATATACGGAATCGGGCCTACCGCTTCAAAAAATATATTGGCAGCTTGCAACATTTCAGAAGATTTAAGAACCGACGATTTAACAGATGAAGATATTAAAAAATTAAGAAATGAAATTTCTCACTACACAATCGAAGGTGACTTAAAAAGAAATGAATCATTAAACATCAAAAGATTACAAGAAATCGGCAGCTACAGAGGCTACCGCCACAAAAAGAAATTACCTGTAAGGGGTCAAAGAACAAAAACAAACGCAAGAACAAGACGCGGTAAAAAAACAGGCCCAATCGCAGGCAAGAAAAAGTAGTTAATTAAAAAGAAATACTAAAAAGGAATAATATAAAATGGCTAAACCTATAAAAACCAAAAAGAAAGAAAGAAAGAATATCTTACAAGGTGTTGTGCATATTCAAAGCACATTCAATAACACTATTGTAACTTCAACAGATACTCAAGGTAATGCTGTTGCATGGGCTTCTGCAGGTGCTTGCGGTTTCAAAGGCGCTAGAAAAGGAACTCCTTTTGCAGCACAATCTGCCGCTGAATTGGTTGCTAAAAAATCAATCGATCAAGGCATGAAAAAAGTTGAAGTGTTTATTAAAGGGCCGGGTTCAGGCAGAGAAACAGCAATCAGAGCTATTCAAGCTGCCGGTCTTGAAATTACATTAATTAAGGATGTAACGCCTATCCCTCACAACGGATGCCGTCCTCCTAAAAAACGTAGAGTATAAACATAAGGAGCAATAAAATTGGCTAGATATACTGGACCCTCTAATAAATTATATAGAAACTTTGGCGTTAAGGATTTGTCCAACCGTAAATTAACGTCATCAATGAGGACTAACCCCTCAGGTCAACACGGCGCAATGAGAAAGAAACCATCTGATTATGCGCTTCAATTAAAAGAAAAACAAAAAATCCGTCTTACATATCTTGTTTCAGAAAAACAATTTGCAAAATACTATGAAAACGCATCAAGAAAAACAGGCGTTACAGGCACATTAATGCTTCAAATGCTTGAAAGCCGTCTTGATAACGTTATATTTAGAGCCGGATTTGCCATCACAAGAAAACAAGCAAGACAAATCGTAAACCACGCTCACATCCTTGTGAACGGCAAAAAGGTAGACGTTCCTTCTTATTTGTTAAAAGCAGGCGACGTTGTTACCGTTAAGGAATCAAGCAAAGAATTTATTAAAGCAATTAAAGAATCAATCGATATGGCTTTAAACTATGCTTGGTTAACAGTTGATTATAACAGCTTCCAAATCACATTCGACAGAGTCCCCAACAGAGAAGAAATGGACCCTGAATTTAAAGAACAGCTCGTTATTGAATACTACTCTAAATAATGATTAGGAGAAAAAATTAATGGAACTTAAGATTAAAAACGTAAATACAACTACAAGTTCAGACGGTTCACAATACGGTAAATTCTGTATCGAACCCCTTGAAAGAGGTTATGGCGCAACAATCGGTAACTCTTTAAGAAGAGTTTTATTATCAAGCTTGGAAGGCGCTGCCGTTACAGCTGTCAGAATTGAAGGTATTACTCACGAATACACTTCAATCCCCGGTATTGTTGAAGATGTAATTGACATTATGCTCAATTTAAAATCGCTTGTATTGAAATGCGAAACCGATGAAGTTCAACACTTAAGAATCGATGCTACAACCCCCGGGCCAGTTTTAGCTTCTGATATTCAGCTTCCTTCAGGTGTTAAAATTGTTAACCCCGATTGCCTTATCTGCACAATCGCAGAAGGCGGTTCATTCCACGCTGATATCGTTGTAAGCATAGGTAAAGGCTATGTAAATATCGACCCTCTTAAAGAACAAAAAAATGGTATGCCAATCGATATGCTTCCGATTGATGCTGCATTTATGCCAATCAAACGTGTAAGCTACATCGTTGAACCTGCCAGAGTCGGTGAAGTTCTTGATTATGATAAATTAACAATCGAAATTTGGTCAAACGGTTCTGTTGAAGTTACACAAGCTTTGGCAAAAGCCGCTAACCTTTTGATTGACCACTTCAAACAAATTGCTGCAATTACAGGCCAACCTGCAACATCACAAATTATTGCAGAAGAAATTGAAGAAAAAGAACCTGAAGAACAAACTTCAAACTATACAATCGAAGATTTGGAACTTTCAGTTCGTGCATATAACTGCTTAAAACGTGCAAGCATTAATTCAATGGCTGAATTATTGAAAAAATCAGAACATGATTTATTGAACATCAAAAACTTCGGCAAAAAATCTTCAGACGAAGTTATTGAAAAATTGCACGAATTGGGCCTCGACCTTCAACCAAACCCTGAAGGCGTTGATGATTTAGAATTAATTTAGTTAAAAAAGTAAAAAGGTAAATAAAAATGAGACACCAATGCAAAAGACACCACTTATCAAAGGCTGCTGACCAAAGAAAAGCTTTAATGAGATCTTTGGCTACAGAACTTTTCTTAAACGGTGAAATAACAACGACAATGGCAAGAGCAAAAGCCTTAAAACCTTATGCAGAAAACATCATTACTTTTGCTAAAAAAGGCGATTTGGCTGCAAGAAGACAAGCTCTTAAATTCATTTTCGATAAAGAAACAGACAAATACATTAACCTTGAAACAGGCGAAGTTAAAGAAACTTTAGCTGAAGGCGAAAAACTTCCCAAACAATCTGTTTTAAGACAATTATTTGTGGTTATCGGCAAAAAATACGCTTCAAGAAATGGCGGCTACACAAGAATTATGAGACTTGTGCCAAGAAGAGGCGATGCCAGCGAAATGGCGTTAATTCAATTGGTATAAAAATTGAAACGCTATAAAATCTCTTTTGAATATTTAGGGCTTGGCTTTTTGGGTTCACAAATTCAAAAAAATGGGCCTACAATTCAAGGAGAGCTTGAAAAAGCAATCAGTACATTGACAAGAATAAAAACTAAAGTCTATATGTCGGGAAGAACAGATGCAAACGTTAGCGCAAAATGCCAAACAGCGCATTTTGATTCTTGTGAAATAGCAGATGAAAATAAATTCCTGATAAAATTAAACTCGATTTTGCCCGAAAAAATCCGTGTTTTTGAAATTGAACCCGTTGTTGCTTCATTTCATGCTCAAAAACAGGCAACCTACAGGCATTATCAATATAAAATAAATAACTCGCTCTTCAAGAAGTCTGTGTTTGATGAATGTGTCATTCATACAAGGTTAAAGCTTGATGAAAACAGAATGAACCAAGCAATTAACCACCTTGTTGGCGAATTTGACTTTAGTTCTTTTAAATCCGTATCAGATAACCCTTCTAAAATTTGCACAATTTATTATGCAAATGTTAGGCGAGATGCGGAATATATTCTTATCGATATTGTAGGAAACAGGTTTTTATACAATATGGTGAGAGCAATCGTGGGAACCTTGCTTTTGATTGAATCAAAGAACCTTAACCCAAGCTTTATGAAAGATGTTCTTAATTCAAAAGAAAGAAAACAGGCAGGCGCAAACGTTGATGCCAAAGGGCTCACGCTTATTAAAACGGGGTATGATGACCCCATTTTATATGTAAATAACATAAGAAAGGCAAATAAATAATGAAAACTTATAGCGCAAAACCGCTTGAAGTTGAAAGAAAATGGCACTTAATCGATGCTGATGGTCAAACATTGGGCAGATTAGCCGTTGTTATTGCAAACCTTCTTCGCGGTAAAAATAAGCCCCAATATACACCAAACGTTGACACGGGCGATTTTGTCATTGTTATTAATGCCGATAAAATTAAAGTTTCAGGCAATAAAGAAACAGACAAAATTTATTACCACCACACAGGCTACCCGGGCGGCCTTCGTTCAGCTTCTTTCAAAGAATTAATGGAAAAAGACGCAAGACTTCCTTTAGAAAAAGCTGTTAAAGGCATGCTCCCGCACAACACATTGGGCGCACAACAATTTACAAAATTGAAAATTTACACAGGTCCAAACCACAACCACGAAGCTCAAAAACCTGTTAAATATGAATTTAAAGGAGAAAACAAATAATGGCAGTTGAAAATAAAAACGAAATTGTTAAAACCGGAAGAAGAAAATGTTCAATTGCCGTTGCTAAAGTCGTATCAGGCAAAGGCAGAATATTTGTTAACGGTAAAACATTAAAAGGCTATTTTGGAAACCGTCCTTCTCTTGAAATGTTAATTTTTAGACCTCTTGTTTTAACAGATAACCAAGATAAACTTGATATCAGAGTTAAAGCAGTTGGCGGCGGCGTTTCAGCACAAGCTGATGCTATTAAACACGCAATTTCAAGAGCACTTCTTGCAATGAATGAAGAATATAAACCTGTTTTAAAACAAGAAGGTTTATTAACCCGTGATGCAAGAATTAAAGAACGTAAAAAATACGGTAGAAAAAGAGCAAGAAAAAGATTCCAATTCTCAAAAAGATAATCTTTTTTATATATCAAAAACGGGGGTTCAATTGCCCCCGTTTTTTTATTTTATTTTTTTTAAGAAAAGTTTTTACCCATAAAAAATGCCCCATAATGTTCA
>ULUL01010775.1_pt1 | contig 30174 bp, 30 predicted proteins | sample 1958481 | NCBI WGS metagenome assembly ULUL01 (sample SAMEA4835759, study PRJEB28245) | human gut metagenome | biome: gut microbiome; material: fecal sample | place: Denmark | collected 2008 | reverse complement strand
CCCATTCACTTTGAGGTATATAATTCTGTTTCATAGTTCATAACTCCTTTTTAACTTTATACTTTTTAACTCCATTATAACACATTTTTTTATAATTTCAATTAACTTCATCAATAAAAGTTTTGACCCACTTGACAAGGTGAGACAATTCGTAGGGTTTTGGAAGATAAAGGTCTGCGCCGGAATTTAGCACTAATTCTTTATCATGGAAAATTGATGTTACGATTATCCTTGTGTTGTTGAAAATATCTATGCCTCGTAAAGTTTTGCAGATTTCAAGTCCGGTTAGATTTTCCAATGTTCCGGCATCACAGATTACAACAGCCGGCGGTTCTTTTACAGCCGCAAATTCATTAAAATGACTGATTACATCAGGCTTGTAACCTTGCAATTCCAGAATTGTTTTTAAAAGTACAGTCATTGCTTCGTCGTTTTCAATAATCAGCACTCTATTATTATAATCCTTTTTAAGTACAGAGTTTTCAGCGGAAATCTTTGCCCGTTCGATTAAAAAGTTTGAACGATCGGGAAGTTCCGCCAGTTTGCGAATTTGTATTAGTGCATTCAAAAGCGCCTCAGTTGTTTTGTATTTTTGAAATTCATTTGTAACGACACCGATTGTACAGTGAACAAATCCGCTTCTGCGTCCGGCAAATTCATCGCCCTGCATTATCATGTAACCGCGTTTTAAGTCCTGTGCTGAGTAAAACTTTTGGGCAACGCTGTCAAAGGCAAAGGTTAAAAAATTGGCGATTTTTTCAGCTTTTAGAGAATTTGTGATTATTAAAAATTCATTTTCAGACATTCCGCCCAGAAAATCTTCCTTATCCAATGCCGAGTTTATAATTGCGCTGAATGTTTGGATTAGCTTGTCTGAAGCCAGCTCTGTATATGTGTCGCGGTAGTTTTTGAAGTTTTCAATCCTTATCAAAAGCGCGCCCCATTGTTCTTTTGAATTGAGTGCTCTTTTCAGCGCACGCATTGAGTAACTTCTGTTTGGAAGAAACTTTTTGATATCTAAATTTGATTCAAACTCTCTTCTAAGATGCGCCTTCATCCGCATGACAAATTCGTCGGAATTCACGGGTTCGCTCAGAAAATCGTCGGCTCCGTTTTCCATGGCGTTTAGTTTGTCTTGTAGCTCTGAGGACTTTGAAAGCGCAACGATAATCGGCCGCATATTATATGTTAACGCACGTATCTTTTTGCAATAGTCTGCTAAATCGCCGTCTATGCTGTCTGAAATTATTATCAAATCAGGTTCGCTGTCTTGAATTGTCTTCATTGCAGAAATTAAATTTTTGCTTACAATAACAGTTGACAGTTCATTTTGAAGCAATTTTTTGTATTTAACCGAAAGCTCGCGGCGCTTGTCAATAATTAACGTTAAAGATTGCATTTTGACCTCGCTTGGAGTTCTATATTTGCGGACGGCATTAGAACTTCGAAAGTTGTTTCAGACAAGTTGTTTTTTGAAAGTGTAGATTTTACCAGAATTTTCCCATTCATTTTTTCAACGAGATTCTTGGTAATGTAAAGCCCCAGCCCGCTGCCTTGGACTTTTCGCGTAAGAGGATTGTCTATGCGCGAAAACTTTGTAAAAATCTTTTCATAATCATCTTCGCTGATTCCGGCGCCCGTGTCTGAAACTTTGATTGATACGTATTCACAATTCTCACAGAAGCCCGTTGTAATATTGATTGTGCTGTTTTCAATGCTGTATTTTGCCGCGTTTTCGATAACGTTTGACATGACTTGGTAGAATTTGTCTGAATCTGCAAGTATCGGTGGTGTTTTTTCATTTATTTGAATATCAAATCCACGGTCTTTGTATTGGTTTTTTAAAATCGAAACGATTGTTTCTATGATGGGTTTAATTCTGACTTCTTTTAAAATTAAATTTTCTTTTCCTGACTGAAGCCTTGTAACAGAAAGCATGTTTTCGACAAGGTTAATCAATCTGTTTGACTGGTCTTCAATTATTTTCAAAAACTTTTTTTTGTTTGCGTCGTCGAGTTTGTCGTAAGAGGCAAGCATTGTTTGGGCAAAACCGCGGATGGATGTTAAAGGTGTGCGAAGTTCGTGGCTTACTGTTGAAATAAAGTCTTCGTAATTTTTATCATTATCACTCATAAGTTTATTATAGCAAATTTTTGTAATATGTAAATTCTACATCATATGGAGGATATTTTTGTAAAAGATAAAAGTTATGTTTTTTGTTTGCCGTAGAAAATTATATAGATATGAAAAACGCAAGTTTTTCATACCTCCTCCCCAAGTCTGGTAGCCGTTCTTGTTAAAAGACGGCTTTTTTTTTTTGCAAAAGAAATGCCGATATACAATCGGCACTTCTCTTTCTCATACTCTTCTTCGCTATTCTTAACTTACTTGAATATCTTTTTCAAATCCGAATAGGGAACTAACGCTTTCGTCATCATGAATTCTTGAGATTGCCTGACCCAAAAGCGGAGCAACGGATAGCTGCTTAATATTCGGAGGCATTTTAGACATGTCTAACGGAATAGTATTAGTTACAATGCATTCTTTGATAGGTGCTTGAGATAATCTTTCGATTGCCGGGCCTGAGAATACAGGGTGTGCAGCGCATACATAAACATCTTTTGCACCTTCGCGTTTGAGGAGTTTTGAAGCTTCGCAGATTGTTCCTGCGGTGTCAATAATATCGTCAAACATTATGCAAATTTTATCTTTTACATCGCCGATCACGTGTGAAGCTATAGCTTCATTGTGTTTGTCGCGGCGCTTGTCAATGATAGCAAGTGAACAGCCGATTGCTTTTGCAAAGTGTCTTGTCCTTTGAACTCCGCCGGTATCGGGGCTTACTGCAACCATATCGTCCGGATTAAAGTTTAAACTTTTGATGTAATTTACAAGAATAGGAGTTGCAAAAATGTGGTCAACAAGAATGTTGAAGAAACCTTGGATTTGACCTGTGTGCAAGTCCATTGCTAAAACTCTATTTGCTCCGGCTGTAGTTAGCAAATCAGCGACGAGTTTTGCTGTAATTGCTTCGCGTCCAGATGTTTTTCTGTCTTGTCTTGCGTATCCGTAGTAAGGGATTACAGCAGTAATAGATTTTGCGCTCGCACGTTTGAACGCGTCAATAATAATAAGTAATTCCATTAAGTTTTCGTTAACGGGATTGCAAAGCGGCTGGATAATGAAAACATCATCACCGCGGACACTTTCTTTAACTTGAACATAAATTTCACCGTCAGCGAAATTTTTCACAACCATAGGGCCGATTGTAGTGCCAAGATAATCTGCAATTTCTTGAGCGAGTTTTGTGTTGGAGCGACCGGCAAAAAGCTTTATGTCATGAGTGGGGCTGATAGCGCGTTCCAACTGTGAGGATGCCAATTCTAAAACCATTTAAAATTATCCTTTCTGATATTATTCTTGCATTAAATATTATATTATCTATGTACAAGAAACATCAAGGATATTTTAAGTAATATTAACAGCAAAGCGGCAGCCAATAAAATCTTATCAGGCTGCCGCTTTGGTTGAAAAATTTTTAAACGTTGTCGCCGACGCTGTTAAGCCCTACACTGAGGATGGAAAGCAGCAAGGCGCCTAAAAATGCGCTTAAGAAACCATCGACTTCAAACCCCGGCGCTATGTAGCCTGCGAACATAAACAGCAGTGCATTAATTATTAGCGTAAAAAGCCCTAAGGTGAGAATATTTATCGGCAGAGTTATCAATACCAGTACAGGCTTGATAAAGACATTAATAAGCGCAATGACTATCGCAACAAGCATTGCGGTCAGAAAGTTTGCAACCGAAATCCCCGGCACAACCCAGGCGATAAACATAATTACTAAAGCATATCCGACCCATCGTAAAAATAAATACATTTCATAAACTCCTTATTTTTCTGAATTTATTATAAAAGGAGTTTTGTAAAAAAGCATTAGCAGAAAGTAGGATTTTTACTTGTGTTCGGTAACTTTGATGATATGCCAGCCAAAGGGCGAGTATACAGGCTCGGAAACTTCACCGACAGGAAGCGAGAAAGCTTTTTTTTCAAATTCCGGCACCATTTGGCCTTTTCCGAAAAATCCTAAATCACCGCCGCGTTGACCGGAGGGGCAGATTGAATATTTTTGAGCATAATATTCAAAATCACCGCCTTCATCGAGGTCTTTTTTAATTTGAATGGCTTCAGCAGCAGACTTAACGAGGATATGGCTTGCGCGCACCTGAGAGAATTCCTCTGCCGCAAAAACGCTTGAGCACAACAATGCTAATGTTAAAAATAATTTTGTAATAGTTTTAATCATAGAATGATTATACACCCAAAAATTTTTCTGGGCAATTATATTATCGGGCTATGTAATAAATATAAGGCTTGAAATATTGTAACTTATATGCTACAATAATTTTATGAAAGAAATTATTTATTTCCAGTGTTCCAATAATAAAATTCCGTATATTGAATGGTATAAATCTCTTGACAAAAGTTTAAGGCTTATTGTAGACAAAAGAATTTCCAAGATTGAAAGAGGTATTCTTGGTGATTACAAAAGATTATCTGAAAATTTATACGAATTTAAGTTTTCAAACGGATTAAGAATATATTATATGGAAAGAGGTAATAAAATTATTTTATTATTAACAGGCGGTAATAAATCAAGACAGAATAAAGACATTGAATTAGCCCAAAAATATGTGAATGAATATATTGAAAGGACCCAATTATGAATAATAACAAAGAAATTATTTTATTAGAAAGCTTGCCGAAACATCAAGATTATTTTAAGCAGCAATTAAAAGAAGATTCTGAATATGCTCAAATGTGGCTTGATGGGATTTTAGAGGATTATTCCAAAACGAAGGACGTTAATGAGCTTGTTTATAATTTAAAACCTTTAATTGAGTCTAAATATACAATTTGTGAATTTGCTAAAATCATAGGTATTCATCGGATTACTCTTTATAAAATATTTGCAAGAAAAATGATACCTAGTATTGAAGTATTGCATAAAATTTTTATGGGCTTAGGTTATGATATGACGTTGTCGGTAAGTAAAATATAAAAGCAGGCAAGTCGAATACTTGTCTGCTTTTGTGTATAACTGTAAAAAGGATTTTACCCGATGACCGGCGCAACGAAAGTTCTTGCGGCTAAGTCTTTGTCAAGCATTAACAATGCTTTTGCGTCGTCTTTGATTAGTCTTAGGGTTGCTAAAACTCCGCCTACACTTGATTCTTCTTCTACCTGTTCCTTCAGGTACCAATCCAGGAATGAAAGCGCTGCACGGTCTTTTACTTCTTCTGCAACGTCCATTAAGGCATTAATGCGAGATGTTACGTACTGTTCGTGTTTCAATACTTCTTCAAATACTTCCAAAGGTGATGACCATTGGAAAGGCGGTTTGTCAATTGCGCCAAGCTCTATTGTGCCGCCGCGTTCGCTCAAGTAATCATACATGCCCATGGCGTGTGCGTTTTCTTCCTGAACCTGTACGTCCATCCAGTTTACAAAACCATTTAAGTTTAGGCTTTTGAAGTACGCCTGCATTGATAAGTAAAGGTATTTTGAATAAAATTCTTTGTTAATTTGATCGTTAAATGCTTTTTCTAATTTTTCTGAAATCATTTTCTTACTCCTTTTCTTTTATTGTCCTCAAGATGATTTTATCACATAAAATTTTATTGGCGTAAAATTTTTTTAAATGCCTTGTAATTACCTGTTTAGGTAATGCTTTTTTGTTTTTCTTTTTTTATAAAAAAGTTATGATGAATAACTTTGATGCTATGACACCGGTCGATAAACTTTTGATGGTTAAATCCGGGAGTACTGCACTTCATTACGATAAATGGACGGAAGAACACGCTTATCACGGTGTAGGCAGCGCTTCTAACAAAAAATGGATTGCTAAAATTCATCCATCACAGCTTTTGACAAGATCTTTCAAGCGTGCAGTTGATTCAATTGTAACCTTGAATGAAGGCGGAGTTTTTTACCATGAATTCCCAAAAGAAATTCTATCGCCGGATTACGGGGACAAATGGGGCCGATTAGCAAACTATATAGAAATAAACGACCGCGCAATTGCAGAAATGCACGGCGGCCGCTGCTGTTGCGGAATTATCAGCGCTATGAAACTTTTACCGGCAATTCCTCCGTCTGCTAAAAGCTGGGCTAATTGTGTTATACTGTCGCAAATTTGGGAAAATATTTACGGCGACAGTTACAACAAGGGCCCGTTTGAAGAAAATTCGATTTACGGCGTGAAGCTTAATGCGGGTTACAGTGATAATATCATTGATTATTCTATCGCTGACAAGGTTTCACCGGAAGAACAGTTTCGCGCATTTAATGATTTAGCGCATTTTAGGGGAATTAAAACAGGATTTCGCGTGGTAATTTCCGCTGATCAAATGAAAATATCACACGAGGGTGCTGATGATGAACCTTTTGGCTGGTGTAAGCCTGAACACCAGGAACTTTGGATCGAAAGCTGCGTCAAGCTTTGCAAATTAGGTTTTGAGGCGATATTCATTGATTCTGCGAAACATATCGGCGGATATGATTGCGAAAACTATGCAGGTGTAGGCGATTTACCGGAATACGGACAAATGCAATATATATTACAACAAATCCGCGAGCGTTCCGGCATGACAACATTGAGCTTTGTGGGTGAAAAAAGTACAGGAGATTTTGACAGATACAAAAATCTGGGACTTACAGCCGGAACAGCCTTTATTAATCCTGACAATTACTACAGTGTCAAGGATTGGTCCGATAAATTAAAATACAATCGCGAGTATTCGCCTGGTGTGGAAGTCTCAAATGATAACACCGAAGGCGGCACGCCGTATGAGGTGCGCTTAAACCGTATTAGAAATTCGCTTTTTGGATTTGAACTGGCGTCTGATAAACTACCCAGCTTTATGCAGATGGAAGACTTGTTTCCGCTGCGATATGACACAAACACCCACCACTTAATGATGACCAACCCGTCTTACTCTACAGACGGAACCCCCCAAAGTCATTGGTATAATCTTTTTACCCACGATGACGGCATAAATTACAACCACGAGGCTGCTGAGCTTTTTGCCTTTGCCCTCGACAAATAACAAAGAAAGGAAAAGAAAATGACATTCAATCCGTTAAAAGAAAAAGGAATTTCCCTTGACCGCCAACTCCGTACTTGGCGAGATATTGTAAAAAGACCATTTAATAAACTTGATGTTGACTGCTACAGCCGCACAAGACAGATTTTGATGAATGGAATAGAAGTCGAAGCTTGGAATTTCAAACATTGTTTTTCAAGATTCTGCCCTGATGAGGAAGCTTGTAAAATTATTACGCAGTCAAGAAGAATCGAAGATATGCAGCAAACAACCGTAAACTGGCTTACGCCTGCAAATCAGAACGTTCTTGAAACAACTCTTGGCTATGAACAGGTTGCAGTTGACCTGACAGCTTGGCTTGCACAGAACGAGCCTGATGAATATGTTAAAGAAACTTTTAATTTTGGGCTTCTTGAAGACTTTGACCATCTTTACAGATACAGCCAATGGGCATATATGATGCACGGAATTGACCCTAATGACATTATTCAGGCTCAAACCGATGTTGTTGTCAGCCGCCCAACCCAAAACCATCACAACGATAATGTTATGAGATTGAGAAAACATTACGATAAAAATACTGCGTCTCCTCAAACAAAAGTCAACATTATGACGCTTGTTGCTGGCGAACAGCAAACTCATAATTTTTATGCAGAACACGGTATGATGTATGGCAACGATGATTTACGCAGAACTTTCGGTGAAATTTGCGACGTTGAAGAAGAACACGTTTCAATGTATGAATCTTTGATTGATCCTTCTGAAACCATGTTTGAAAAATTGCTTCTTCATGAATTCACAGAAGTTTGCACATACTACAACTGCTACAAAGACGAAGAAGATCCGAAATTAAAACAAATTTGGGAAGAATTTTTGGCATTTGAAATCGAACACCTTCACATTGCATCAGACTTAATTAAAAAGCATGAAGGCCGCGATCCGGAAGAGATTATTGGTACAAAAGTTGTCGAGCCATGCCACTTTGAAAGCCAAAAAGAATATGTAACAGACATACTTTTGAACGAAGCAGACAAGCGTCTTGACGGTACAGAAGATAAGGGTTACACAACGATCGATGAACTGCCTGAAGATTGGGCGAGTTATGAAGTCCAAGAGATAGTTAATGCAGCGGGTTCACCGACTGAAAAAACTATCCAATTAATTACAACATCAATAGGCCGCGACATTGTTTCTGCTTCAAACAAGTTAATCAAAAAGCAGCCTGAAATTGTGCGCATGGGACTTGAAGAAAAAGCCCAAGCGCCGGATACAGTTACAGCAGATGATTACGAAGAAATGCTGTCGAATGACATGCTTGCGTTTTGAAAGATGAAAAAATTTAAAAGAAAGGTGAAATCAATGGGTAAAACTCTTAAAATAATTCTCGGAATTTCAGCTTTTGCAGCCGCAGCAGGCGCTGTCTTTCTTGCAAAAAGCGGAAAGTTTGATGAAATTGTTAAAAAATTTAAAAATCATGAAAATGAATCATGTTCATTAGACTTTGGCAACACGCAGGATAACCTGCACAAAATCGCAATGGATATGAAAAGCGATATTGAACAGAATGCAAAGCGAATTTCCGAAGAACACCACAAAAGACTTCAAAACCATTTAAAAAGATAATTCCAACAACACCCGCAACCCCAGCGGGTGTTTGTTTACATAAATAATATTATTAGAATTAGAATTAAAAAAAACAATTACTGGCACTTAAGCTTGAGGACGGTGAGCGAGCACTGTCTGAGCGTCGCGTTAAAAAGATGCTGAAAGAAGTGTAGCAGCCATCTAGCGAGTTTGCGAGCTTAATCTCAAGCTTTAGAGCCAGTAAATGGAGGCGACTTTTTCTTTGCTCTGCATACAAGCTCACACGCTTCGCCTCAGCTCAGCGGTTCGTTTTGCATCTTTGGTTCGTTTCTTTTCTTTTTGCTAGCAACAAAAAGAAAAGAAATGAACACAACCGACCCTCTTTAGAGGGACAAAAGAGAAGAAAGACTGCTCCCTCTTCCATAAATAGGAGAGGGGATATTTACAAAGTGCCAGTAATCGATTTAATATTATATTCTAATAATATTATTTATGTATCAATCAATAACAATTTCTTTTTCTTCGCGGTATGTTACGTAGCCTAAGTTCGCTTTTGGTGGTTTTCTTAAGTATTTTCTCTTTGTATAAATTACGCCGACTTTGGAGGTTTTTGATACGGTGGAATGCTCTTTGGCTAATTTTGCACAAGCCAAAATCATTTCATCTGTCGGATTATCAGACTTTAACAGCACGTGTGAACCAGCGCAGTCTTTGACGTGAAACCAAATATCTTCATCTTTCGCAAGTTTCGAGACTATATAATCGTTTTGTCTATTGTTTTTTCCGATGTAAATTCCGGCACCTTGCAGCTGTATCATCAGCGGCTCGGATTTTAAAACCTTTTGAGAAGCTTTCTTTTCTGTTACTTCTGAGCTTATTTCTATTAATTCTTGAATTTTTTCAGCGGATTCTATCGAGTATAAAACTTGCTCTAAATAATCTTTAGTCTGTTTTAAATTGCTGCTTAATTCTTTTAATTTTTCACATTGGGTTTTGGATTTTGTGTACTGTTTGTAAAACTTGTTGGCATTTTCTTTTAGTGTTTTCGTCTCATCAATAGAAATCGTTATGTCTCTGTCGTTTTCGTAATCATAAACGGAAATATTTTTTGAAAAGTCTTTGCTGTTGTATAGGTTTGCCATTATTAAATCCCCGTATAAACGGTATTTGTCAGCATCTTTGCTACTCTTAATCTGAAAAAGCATTTTATCCAAGGATGATTTAGTTTTCTTTAAACGACCTTTTACAATGCTTGCAAGATGAGATTTAAGATTTTTGAACATCTCTTTTTCTTGATAATATGTGTAATAATTGTCAATCATTGAGTTTACAGCTTCCTGCCTCAGGGGCTCACCGAGCAGTTCTGAAAAAAGAGAAAAGGACTTATAATCTTTCGAAATAGCAGGCGAAATATTTTTTAAGCTTATATAATTTTTTAAATTTTCAAGCGGCTGATTTTTAACCTGCTCCGCAAATGCGTTGGAAAACCAATAGAAATCTGAGTTTAAGGTTTCGTAATTAATTGCGCCGTTATAAGTTAAAATATCCAATTTTTTCTGCTTTGGCGGGTAAATGTAGGGAAGAGTTCCAGCCATTTCGCGCTCGCGGCTTTTTTCAGCCCCAACGTTGTGCGCACAGCCCAAAATTATATTCGTATCATAGCTGTATAAAACGACGTTTGAGTGTTTTCCCATCAACTCTACTGCCAGACACAAATATATCTTTTCCGATAACTCATTGTAAGTTTCTATATAAAATTCCAAAATCCTCTCGTATTCAGGCTGGTTAACTTTAGAAATTTTTGCATTTTCAAGGTATTTCCTAAGCTGCATACAAAACATGGGCGGCTTTTGCGGAATTTCAATAAGCCGCCGTGTCTCGTTGTCTTTGCTCATAAAACAAACATGGTAATATTGCGGATTGATGTTTATATATAACTTTCGTGTTTCGCCTGACGAGCGCAAAGTTAAAACAAAATCTCGTCTTGTCGGCTGCTGAATTTTTTGAATTCTCGCGCCTTCCAGAAAGTTTTTGTTTTCTTTAATCCACGCTTTTAATGTCAAACTGTCAAACGTAATCATAAATTAAGCATATAATAAATAAAAAATATAGTAAATTGATTTAGTTTACAGCTTTATAGGATAATCATCTGAAATTTGCCAGCCATCCTGCATTATAAGCTGCCCACAAGCATATCTATTTAAACAGTTGCGCTTCAAACATTCTCTATCATCAACAGAACATGAAGATCTATTAAAAACCAATTTGCCATCACGCTCAACGCTCATCAAAAAAGCGTCTCTGCCGTATACATTAGGTTTCTTTTTTCCGTTAATATCAATATAAATTAACATCGACGTTAATACTGATGTTGTTGAATCCATGTATAAAAAATATGTTGCCCCGTTTGCCATTTCAATAATATAGCGCTTAGAAGTATTCTCTGGCATATTATTAGTTGCCGAATTTCCGTTAGCCAGCTTGTAACCTGTTTTAAATCCTGCATTTTTTAAAGTAGTTGTGCCATGATTTTTAACATTTTTTAGATATGGGACAAGGTATTTTTCACCTAACCTTTCAGCGTACTCATTTTTAGATTCCGGAGCAGGATCCTGACCATAGGCAGATGAAACATCCCAATTATTCGGATCACCATATTCTGCCTGTGCCATAGTCAAAGCCTGCGCTATAATACTGTAATTCTGTTTTAATTGTGTTGCTACGACCTTTTTATTATGGTTTTGAATAAGCGTTGGCAGTGTCATTGCTGCAACGACACCGATTATGCCAAGAGTTATCAAAACTTCGGCTAAAGTAAAGGCTATCTTTAGTTTTGTTGGGCTGAAAGCCCAACCTACTGCTACTGCAATTATACCTTTGTAGGTTGGGGGTTCTACCCCAACTTTTCGGTCTTTAAGCGGTATGAACCCGTGAGCCCCCCCCCCCCAGAGATTGTTGATTTTTCATGCTTTTACCCCCTTTTTAACTCTTTAACTTTTTTAACTATTATCATTATACCCTATTTTAAAATTTATGCAACCTTAATGGCTTTATTTGACAGAATTTTTATAATATGTTAAAATTCAGTCAGTTTAGATATAAAAGGATGTTTATTATGGATTTATGGCAAATTTTTGCAATTGCCGGTTTGGTTTTTGTAATACTGGAAATGCTTGTCCCTTCAATGTTTTTCTTAAACCTTGCTTTTGGGGCTTTTATAACTGCAATTATTGCTGTATTTGTTCACAGCTGGGTAACGTTGACTATTGCATTCGCAGCATTGTCTCTTGTTTCTATAATATTCTTGAGACCGCTGCTTTTGAAAAGCAAAACCTCTCCTGAAGATTTAACCGGCATTGAAGGAAAGTACATAGGCAAATTAGCCAAGGTAATCGCCCCTGTAACCAAAACTTCCGGAGCAATAACTATTTATGATGAAAGATGGGAAGCAAGAACTGAGTTTGATGATGAAATTCCTGTTGGATGTGAAGTTAAAATAGTTAAAAATGAAAGCCTTGTTTTTACAGTAGAAAGAGTTTAAAAGAAAGGAATTAACATGTCTTTATTATTATGGATTTTATTTGCAGCACTTCTTGTGTATGTTTTCAAGGGAATTATCATCGTTCAACAGCAGCAGGAAGTTATTATAGAAAGAATGGGAAGATACGAAAAAACATTGAAAGCCGGGCCGAATTTTATTTTCCCAATACTTGAAGCACCTCGCGGAATTTACAAAAAAGTAACCCAAAGAGGTTTAGACGGACAGAATTACTACTACGTAAAGTCTGTTGATCGTATTGATTTAAGAGAACAAATGTACGACTTTCCACGCCAAAACGTTATTACAAAAGACAACGTTTCTATTACGATTAATGCTTTGATTTATTTCCAAATCGTTGATGCCAAAAGCGCAGTTTACGAAATTGAAAACCTGCCGGAAGCTATTGAAAAATTAACTCAGACAACCCTCAGAAACCTTGTAGGTCAAATGGATTTGCAAGAAACTCTGACATCCCGCGGCAAAATTAACGATGAACTTCGCACAACGCTTGATGAAGCAACAAACAAATGGGGTGTAAAAGTTAACCGTGTTGAAATTCAGGACATATTCCCGCCGGCTGACATCCAGGCTTCAATGGATAAATTAATGAAAGCTGACAGAGAAAAGAAAGCTACTATTACAGAAGCCGAAGGGCTTAAAGAAGCTGCTATTAGAAAAGCAGAAGGTGAAAAAGAGGCCGCAATCCGTTCAGCAGAAGGCGCCAAACAATCAGAAATCCTTAGAGCCGAAGGTATAGCCCAAGCACGCATAATTGAAGCTGATGCAGAAAAAGAAGCAATCAGAAGAATTATTGATGCGTTAGCCGACAAAGGTCAGCCTGATAAATACCTTATTGCGATGAAGTATCTTGAAACGCTATCTTCTATTACAGAAGGCGAAAACAACAAAGTTGTTTATATGCCTTATGAAGCAACCGGCATCCTCTCATCCGTTGACGGCATTAAGCAAATGTTCGACAAAAAGTAATTTTTACAAATCAAAGACAATGATAAAAACACACAGAATTAAAAAAAACTGTGTGTTTTGTTATAAAAATATAAATTTTCGTTCATTTTTTTATGTTTTTGCTATGATATTATCAGACGTTTAAAATTAATAAGGAAATGAAAATGATAACAACTAAATTGAAAAACCGCAATTGCGGAGAGCTTAATTTAAACAACCTTAATGAAGAAGTTACACTTTCAGGCTGGGCTGCAACAATCCGCGATTTGGGTGGAATTTTATTCGTGGAATTGAGAGACAGAACAGGATTTTTCCAGCTTGTTGCAAACCCGCAGATTAACCCCGAAGTTCACAAAGTTTTTGAAAAATTACGTTCTGAATACGTAATTTGCGTAAAAGGTAAAGTTACAAGAAGACCTGAAGAAACTTACAACGAAAAATACGCAACCGGGCAGGTTGAAATGTATCCTGAATCTGTTGAAATTCTTTCTGAAGCAAAAACTTTGCCGTTTGTTCTGGATGATGAAAATGTTTCGGAAGATGTTCGCTTGAAATACAGATATCTCGATATCAGACGCGAAAATATGCTTCACAACTTAACTTTGCGCCACAAAATTTGTCAGGCGGCGAGAAGTTATCTTAACGGCGAAGATTTCTTAGAAGTTGAAACGCCGATTTTGATTAAAACAACACCCGAAGGTGCAAGAGATTATCTCGTACCATCTCGTGTTCAAGAGGGTAAATTCTACGCACTACCTCAATCACCACAAATCTTTAAACAATTGTTAATGGTTGGAGGTATTGAAAGATATTATCAAATCGCAAAATGTTTCCGCGATGAAGACCTTCGTGCAGACCGCCAGCCGGAATTTACTCAAATCGACCTTGAAATGTCTTTTGTTGAACAGCAAGACGTCATTAAATGTGTTGAAGGTTTAATCGTTGAAACATTTAAAGCCGCAGGCGTTGAAGTTAAGCCGCCATTCATTCAAATGCCATGGCAGGAAGCAATGGACAGATACGGTTCAGATAAACCGGATACACGTTTTGGCTTAGAATTGTTTGATATCGGCGATATTATTCTTAAATCAGAATTCAAAATCGTCCGCGACACGCTTGAAAACGGCGGAATTGTCCGCGGTATCAGAATTCCGGGCGGCGCTAAATTCTCAAGAAAAGATATTGACGATATTACAAAACTTGCTGTATCATTTGGCGCAAAGGCTCTTGCAAATATTATTTATTTAGAAGACGGCACCGCAAAATCTCCTGTTATGAAATTCGTTACAGAAGAACAGGCAAAACAAATTCAGGAACGCGCAAAAGCCGAAGCCGGCGATATTATTTTCTTTGTTGCAGACAAGCCAAAACTCGTTTATGACATTATGGGAAGATTGAGGCTGTATTTCGGCAAACGTCTTGATTTGATTGATGAAAGCAAACATAATTTATTATGGGTTGTTGACTTCCCAATGTTTGAATGGTCTGATGAAGAAGGCAGATTTATGGCAATGCACCACCCATTCACATCACCATGTATTGAAGATTTAGACAAACTTAAAGCCGGTGATTTGGGCAATGTTAAGTCAATTGCATATGACATTGTTTACAACGGAACAGAACTTGGCGGCGGGTCTGTCAGAATTCACTCTTCCGAAGTTCAATCAGCGATCTTCAAAGCTTTAGGCTTAACTGAAGATGAAGCTAAAGAAAAATTCGGATTTATGGTGAACGCGCTTCAATACGGAACTCCGCCACATGCAGGTTTAGCAATTGGCTTGGACAGACTTGTTGCTCTTCTTTGCCGAACTGACAGCATCCGCGATGTAATCGCATTCCCGAAAAATTCCGGGGCTAAAGATTTGATGAGCGACGCGCCGGGAGAAGCCTCACTCCAGCAATTGAGAGAACTTCACCTCAAAAGCACCGTTCAAAATCATAAATAATTAATAAAGCTCCGGTTAATATGACCGGAGTTTTTAAATACATTTATCTAAAAAGTTATTAAAAAACTTTTTTTCCCCCTCATTGAAGTTTATGTCAGCAGAATAGTTGAATTTTTTAGCAAAAGCCTCCGTACAATCAAAAAGATCAATCAAAGTAATTTCGCCATTCTTCTCAAGTCGTCGGGCTAATCGTTTCTCAAACTGTTCTGACGCTTTTTCATATTGCGGATATCTATTCTTAATCACAGCACCGATTGCAGACATGAAAGACTTCAAGTTTGTTTGGTTTTGAGTTTTTTCTATAATTCGTTCTTTAGGAATTTCGGTTATTCGTGCCAGAGCATTTATTCTCGGCACGTTATCAAGAACTGTAAAGTTATACAGATCTCCGCGTACAGCCTCAAGAACTGTTATAGGATCAATCTTCGACTTGAAAGATGGCTTATTATAATTTTGATATTGATTATTTAAAATTCTCATACTACATTAAAAGCTGTAAATTTATTTTTTTGCGTTTATATAAAAAATTTAAAAGCCGGCTGAGATTTCCCAGCCGACCTCGTTTTTTATTATTTTTGAGTTTTAAGATATTTTGCATTAAAAAAAAATGCTTTAAACTTACAGAACGAAAAATATAAGGAATTGCCTGAACGTTATTTGAGCTCACACCTTGCGACGCTTGATATGACTGAATTTGAACTCAAAAAAAGCTATCTTTATATTTTGTAACAATTCTCTAATTTAAGCCAATATATAACTGAAACATTTCATGATTTTATTTTTTATATATAATGAGATTATGCAGATATTCACCGATGTCAATGAAAACATACATTTATCTCTTGCTCTCGGCTACTTTGACGGTGTACACCTTGGACATCAGGCTGTAATTAAAAACGCCGTAGATTTTGCTAAAAAAAATAATATTAAATCAGCTGTTGTAACTTTCAAAGATCATCCTTGTTGCTTTTTTAACGGGGTATGTCCTAAATACATTTTATCAAGAACAGAAAGAGAAAAACGTATTGCAAAACTTGGAATTGATTTTATTTATGAACTTGATTTTGAAAAAATTAAAGATTTAACTGCTGAAGAATATCTAAAAAACATTTTGATAAAAAATTTCCGCCCCAAAGCTATTACAACCGGATTTAACCACCACTTCGGCACACAAAAGACAGGTGATGTAGAATATTTGGGAAAAATGCAGAATGTGTATAATTACAAATACTATGAAGTACCTCCGCAAAAAATTGACGGTGTTACAATTAGCAGTACAAAAATCCGCAACGCACTTTCAAACGGATTAATCGCAAAAGCAAATGAGATGCTTGGGGCTGAGTTTTCTATATCAGGAAAGGTTATTGAAGGGCAAAAGCTGGGACGAGAACTCGGATTTCGCACGGCCAATCTGCTTTATCCGTCGGAATTAATAACACTGCCGTTTGGGGCATATGCGACTAAAGTTACTCTAAAAGGTGAACAATATCAAGGTGTAACAAACTTTGGCCAGCGTCCAACAGTGCAAGGGAAAAACCCTATCGTTGAAACTCATATTTTAAATTTCGACAAAGATATTTACGGTGAGATTATAAATATTGAATTCACAAAAATGCTCAGAAAAGAACAAAAATTTGCATCTTTAGATGAATTAAAGACGCAAATTAAAAAAGACATCTGCTACGCAGGTAGATATTTGCAATGACTATCGTAAAGAAGTCCACCGCCCCCAGTAGTTACGCAGGTAGATACTTGTGAAGATTATCGTAAAGAAGTCCACTGCCCTCAGTAGTTACGCAGGTAGATACTTGTGAAGATTATCGTAAAGAAGTCCACTGCCCTCAGTGTTACGCAAAATTACTCTGAGCATTTTCGTTTGCCGTTCCAGGAAAGATCGTTACATCTTAAATAATCCATGTTTTCATTGTAAATTACCCAAGCCGCACAAGCATAGCCGTTACCATCACCAGGATGTGCTAAATTACAACGCTGCGCAAAGTAATCACCCTGATCTTGCAATCCGCCGGGATATATCCCATATCTTGACATAAAGAACCAGAAAATATCTTTTCCAATTACATTAGGTTTCTTTACGCCGTTAATATCAACCCAAATTTCCGCACAAACGGCATTATGTAAAGGCTTTGATTCTCCGTAATTATAGCTGCAATCATTAGACGAAACCCAAAAATCTTCTATTGTTGAACCGTCTGCCAGCATAATTGCAGGAGTACCAAAAAAATTATCTCCACGCTTTGGAGTGCCATCAAGAGAATAGACATCCCGTTTATATTTTGAGTTATTTCGACAACTTTCACCAAAACGGCATATTGATGTCGTTTTTAAATAAGGAGCAATCTTATCAATAAAAACATTTTTACCCTTGTCGGTTTGTTCCTTTGCATCATCTTCTTCTGAAAATATGGAAGCCGACCAACCCCACAACTCCGGAGAGCCATGATCTTTCACAGCCATATAAAAGGCCTGATTCATTACGGAATTAATTTTTTTTAATTTTGTAATAGTTTCACGTTCTTTATATTTTCCAATAAGTGTCGGCATTGTCATTGCCGCAACCACTCCGATTATGCCGAGGGTTATTAGAACCTCTGCTAATGTAAACCCTTTTTTCATATTAACCTCGCATTTGCTAAATCTATTATTCATTATAACATTATTTTGGTCAATATGCAAGTGGGTTAAAAATTTTCCTTTAAGCGGTATGAACCCGCGAGCCCCCCCCCCCCCAGGATTGTCGTCTATTCATGCCTTTTGCCTCCTTTTTAACTCTTTAACTTTTTAACTATTATCATTATAACCTTTTTTTGAAAAATTTCAACTGTTTATGTTAAAATTTTTAATAAGGGAGATGTATTATGAAAATTATTTTAATTTTTTCTTATTTGTTCTTAGCTTTTTTCATACCGTGCTTTGCAGACGAAAACACACCCGTTTTAAAAGCTGAACGCGGAATTGTAAAACAAATCGACTACATTGACACGGAAGACATTAATTCAGAAGAAGATCCGGCAACTATACAGTCTGCAACTGTAAAAATATTAACAGGAAACGAAAAAGGCCAACAGCGCATTATTGAAAACAGATTAACCGGCAATCCCGCTTATGACATAGATCTTTCAAAAGGCAGCAAGGTAATTCTGCACGCTGAAAAAAATGATGAAGGCACTACAGACTTTTTTATTGCAGATATTCAAAGAGATAATGCTATCATCGGTTTTGCGGCTGTTTTTTGCATACTTTTGCTCATAATCGGACGGAAAAAAGGTATTTTTAGCCTTGTTTCAATTGTGTCAACCGTTGTTTTAATTTTCACAATGCTTATGCCTATGATTTTAAGCGGATTGTGCCCTATCGCATCTGCGGTGCTAGTCTGTATTTTTTCAACAATAATCACGATTTATCTTGTTGGTGGGTTGAATTCAAAAAGTTCATCTGCTGTTTTTGGAACCATTTTAAGCCTGATTTTAGCGGCCGGATTATCCTTGGCGGCAATTTACACTGCAAGTTTAACAGGGTTTGCAGGTGAAGAAAATATGTTTTTATTCACGGCCCATAAAGAGTTGAATTTTCAGGGAATTCTCTCTGCGTCCATGATAATAGCAGCATTAGGAGCTGTTATGGACACTGCTGTTTCTATAGCAAGCACCATTAACGAAATATATTTGACAGATAATAATTTATCAGTTAAACAATTGTTCAAATCGGGAATGAATGTCGGCCGCGATATCATTGGAACAATGTCTAATACTCTTATACTGGTTTATCTTGGAAGCTCTCTGCCACTTGTGCTTTTGTCAAGCAATATTGATATGGTAAAATTTTTTAATCTTAACCAGGTTGCCACAGAAATTTTATCAGCAATCGTCGGAAGCATTGCAATACTTGCCTGCGTTCCAATCACGGCGGCAATAAGTGCTTTTATGATTAAAAAATTCGGCATCCGCAAACCGATTGATTTTAATTTTGAGGATTAGGCTTTATTGCGTCTATAAGCTTTTGAGGGTTTAGCATCCTGCCGGCAAGTATTCCATTAGGATTACGGCAAGCATCGGCCGTGCGCATCGCTTCTGTTATAAATAATTCGGGCGTAATATTTGGATTAATTTGTACGGCTAGCGCGTAAATACCGGCCAAATAAGGAGAAGTTAAGCTTATTCCACCATCGTTGCCTTCATATCTGTAACTGGTTCCATCTTTATAATCTGCAACAGTTCTGTGATCCATAGGAACAAGCAATGTATTAAGCCTTTTGCCAAGCGGAATACGGCCTGTACTATTTTCCCAATTAGCCCCCGCACTATAGCTTTGTACGTCATTAACATCCTTGAGCAAATCTCTATTTGCACCATTTAAGTCAATATTATAAAAAAGTCTTATACTCGGGCTGATAACAAAAACATCTTCATCCTTTGCTCTTGAAACTGCTTGCTGCACCAAATCATAATCCGGCATTTCTCGATCAAAACTATGGCTTAAAGAAATAACCGGAATCTTTTCTTCCTGTGGAAGTTTTTGGTTCAGATCCAAAATACGATTAATCGCATCAGCATAATTTTTATTTGAATTTTCACTTGCAATATATACAATCTCAGCTTCAGGAGCGGTGCCAACGGTTTGCCCTGCTGCGACAGAAACAACAGAAGAGGCCTGCATTGAACCTTTTTCAGGAGTTTTAGCAAAACCGGTTTCTTCATAATTTATTACTCTGTTCGCATATTCCTTATGAGGGGAAAGCGGCTCATCAATAATTGCAATTTTTACCCCCTTTCCGGTAATACCCTTTGCATGCAGCGTTCTAACCCCAAGCCCAGGGTCTTTTGCTGTTTCCATTGGGACTTTTAAAATTTTTGCCTGACGTTCACTTAAAACCGTTGTCTTATCAATTTTCATATCTATAATATCAGGTCTTGTTAAAAAAGTCTTTGTCAAATCGCAGCCGCGCGCATCTTTAACATTTTTATGGCTGCCCTGTGGAATTTCATCATAATCATAAATTACTTTTGCACTCTTATCTTCTGTATAATAATCTTTAAAGGGTTCTTTCGTAAAAATTTCTGAATAATCTGTCTTATTATGTTTTTTGCGTTTCTCAATTGATAAGCCTTTTATGCTCTCATCTTGGCTAATCTGCTCCTTGGTAAAAATGGGAGAACAGTCCTTTTTTATACTGCTGGTTTGAACAGTCAATGCTCCTTTAAAATAATTAGAATTGTTAATTTTATTTATATCCATGACCTAATCCTCTACTGCATGAATTTACGGAATTTGTCATGAAAACTTTAGAAATATTAAAAAAAGTAAAGGCAGAGATTAAAATCTCTGCCATATATTAATCAAACATTTGGTCAACTAAGTTTATTATACTCCGGTACAGTTGCAATTGCAAGCGCCGGATTTAAGCATATCAGCCTTATCAGTTTTTTCCCAAGGGACATCAATATCGGTTCTGCCCATATGTCCGTATGCCGCTAATTTTTGGTAGAATTTACCTCCATTTTTAGCAGGCAAACCGCGCAAGTCAAATTGTTGAATAATTGCGGCTGGTCTCAAATCAAAGTTTTCATAAACTAGTTTTGAGATTTCATCATCAGAAATTTTACCTGTACCAAAAGTATCAACCATAATTGAAATAGGCTCCGCTACGCCGATTGCATAAGCCAATTCAATTTCGCATTTGCTTGCAAGACCGGAAGCTACAATATTTTTAGCGACATAACGTGCCGCGTATGCCGCTGAACGGTCAACTTTTGTGGGATCTTTCCCGGAGAAAGCACCGCCGCCATGACGTGAATATCCGCCGTATGTATCAACGATAATCTTACGTCCGGTCAAACCTGCATCTCCTTGAGGACCGCCAACAACAAAACGGCCTGATGGATTTACAAGAATTTTTGTTTTATCATCTAATTTGATAGCCTCATTCTCAAAAACCGCATCAATAACGTATTTTCTAATATCGTTTTTGATAATTTCTTGTACTTTGTGGTTATCAGAAACACCATTAATTTCAGGATCATGCTGTGTTGAAATTAAAACTGTATGAATTCTTGAAGGCTTGCCGTCAACATATTCAACAGTAACCTGAGATTTGCCGTCAGGTCTAAGGTAATTTACAAGGCCTTGTTTTCTAACTTGCGCTAAGCGGTATGAGAGTTTATGCGCCAAACTTATCGGCAAAGGCATCAACTCCGGTGTTTCATCGCAAGCGTAGCCAAACATAATACCTTGGTCGCCTGCACCTATATTATTTGTTTCTGAAGAAGCAGTGTCTGCATTATCAGAACGTGTTTCGAGAGCTTTGTTAACGCCGCCTGCGATATCGACAGATTGTTCGTCAATACTTGTTAAGACCGCGCATGTTTTGTAATCAAATCCGCCGCCTTCACGTCCAACGTAACCTATATTTTTAATTGTATCTCTTACAACTGACGGAATATCAACATAACAATCAGCCGTAATTTCTCCACAAACAAGTGCCATGCCTGTTGTTACAGTGGTTTCTGCCGCTACGCGGGATTGCGGGTATTTTGTTAAAAACTCGTCCAAAATTGCATCAGAAATCTGATCGCATACTTTGTCGGGGTGGCCTTCCGTAACAGATTCGGAAGTAAATAAAAAGTTTCTTGGTGTCATTTTCCAATTCTCCTTAATTTGTTTTTGTACCGGCCGGTAAGTTTTTTAATTCCAACCCGGCCACATCATTAAAAATAAGTGTACACCTAATACTTATTAAAATCAAATTATGATTAAAAAATATTAATTATTTACGTAAGATACACTTATAATCAGGCTTTCATCCTCAACTTTTATGACTGCCCATCTAATAGGGACGATGTTTTTTCTGTTAAGTTCCTCTAGTATAGTTTCGGTATTTATTAACTTTGGTTTATTAATTTTTATGTCTTGCGATATAATCATACGAGAATATGGTATAATTAAAAAGGAATATTTACAAGTATTGAAAGGAGTAAAATTCATGAAAAAATTATTTTTCCCTGAAAAGCTATGGGGGGGGGGGGCTCGCGAGAAATCATCCCATAAAGTACAAATAATAACCTTTTTTTTGCGGAAAACTGTTTCTTTTACATTGGCGGAAGTTTTGATAACACTTGGTATAATTGGTGTGGTTGCCGCTATGACCTTACCCTCTGTAATAAACAATTACAAACGCACAGAGGCTGAAACAGCTCTTAAAAGAGCATATTCTCTTATGAGTCAGGCTTTGAGAGCAGCTGTGCAGAGCACGGTGATATAAACGATTGGCCTGAGTGGGATGATGCCACCTTAATATTTGAAAAATACCTTACCCCTGAGCTTAAGGTGGGAAAATCCTACGGCTCGAATGACGACATAACAAAAATAATGTGTTATGAAGGCAAAAATAAAAACTTCTTTGTAAATGGCGACAAAAATTATCAATATGGCTGGCTTGATCAGGCACATACATATATTAAAACTCCGTTTATAGCAAAAAAGACCGCATCAATAAAGTTAGTTGATGGAACATGTATAGGACTAAATCCCTCTGGTTCTTATGGCAAACAACTTTACATTGATATTAACGGAAATGATAAAGGCCCCAATATTGCCGGCAAAGACTTATTTTTCTTTATAATTGTTAATAATGAGCTTCTTCCATATGGATATGATTGGCCCCAAGAAGACCTTGTTAATCCATCGGTACAAAATAGCTGCGTAATAAACGGTGTTTTATCTGGTTTGGTTTGCGCTGCAAGAATAATGCGAGACGGCTGGCAGATTAAGTATTATTAAAAAAGGCGAAAAATTTCGCCTTTTTTGTCTTATTCAACTGTTACTGATTTTGCTAAATTCCGGGGCTGGTCAACGTCTTTACCTAAGAATTCCGCAATATAATACGCTATTAACTGAAGCGGCACAACCGCAATCACCGGCGATAGCAACTCCTGTACATCAGGTACTTTTATTATATAATCAAACAAATCATTTAATTTCTCATCGTTTGAATTTGTAAGCGCAATCATGCGGGCATTTCTAGCCTTTGCTTCCTCGCTGTTTGACAGAAGTTTTTCATATACACTGCCCTTCATCAAAATTGATAATACCGGCATAGTTTCGTCTAACATTGCAATCGGCCCATGTTTTAGTTCTCCTGCCGGATAGCCCGTTGCATTAATGTAACTTATTTCTTTAAGCTTTAAAGCACCCTCAAGAGCCGTTGGGAAATTAATTCCACGTGCAACATAGATAAAATCTTTTGTATTTGCAAAAGCTCTCGCACATTTTTGAATATCTTCAGTATGCGCCAGCATTTGTTCGATTTTTTGTGGAAGCAGCATTAACTCGGCCTTCATAGAAGTAATAATTGAACTGTCTGCGCTCTCTTTAACTTCAGCCATATAAAGAGCCAAAAGATAGAATGAAACCAGTTGCGCAATGTAAGACTTTGTCGCAGCAACAGAAACTTCTATTCCTGCATTCACAGGAATAAGACTGTCGGCTTCTCTTGCCATGGCACTATCCGGGCGGTTTGTTATTATTAAAACATGTGATCCTTTTGACTTAGCCTGTTTTATTGCGGTAAGAGTATCCGCAGTTTCACCGGATTGTGAAACGCCAATTACAAGAGTATGAGCATCCGTTACAGTTTTTCTGTAAATATATTCACTTGAAGCTTCCACATCAACCGCGATATTACAGAAATTTTCTATTAAATACTTTCCTGCCATAGCTGCATGCAATGATGTTCCGCAAGCTATAATCTGAATTCTGTTTAAATTTCTGAGTGTTTCTTTTGTAAGCTTAACTTCAGATAGATTTATGGGCTCGTCCGGAGCGTGAAGTTTGCCGACCAGAATATTACGGATTACATCGGGCTGCTCATGAATTTCTTTTAGCATGTAATGTTTATAACCCATTTTGCTCAACGCAACCGGCTCCCAAGGAAGTGTTTCAATTTTTTGCGGAAGTTCATTGCCATCTTCATCTGTCAAAACGATTTTATCAGGTGTTAGCACTGCAATTTGGTTATCAAGCAAGTACATTGCTTTTTTAGTATGTTTAATTATTGCCGGAACATCTGAGGCTGCAAAAAATTCATTTTCGCCGATCCCGACTAAAAGCGGAGCATTACGTTTAGTTATAACAAGTTTATTCTTACAGTCATTATGCATAACACAAAGTGCATAAGCGCCGTCAATTTCTTTTGCAGCAAGACGAACAGCTTCAGCTAAATCTTTTGTTTGTGAATATTTTCTGGCAACAAGATGCGCTACGACCTCAGTATCTGTTTGTGAGCGGAATACACAGCCGGTTGACGCCAATTCTTCACGTAATTCTTTATAATTTTCAATAATGCCGTTATGCACAATCACAAGATTACCGCAAGTACACGTATGCGGATGTGCATTCAAAACCGTTGGCGCGCCATGAGTTGCCCATCTAATATGGCCTATACCCATAGTCGAATTTTCGTATTCACCTTTATGTTTTTTCAGTTCTTCTCTAAGATTGTTTAACTTTCCTATAGCTTTATAAACCTTTATATCATCTGTGCACATTACAGCGGCACCGGATGAATCATAACCTCTGTATTCAAGCTGTTCAAGCCCGTCAACTAATATATCCATTACGGATTTGTGTCCAACATATCCTACTATTCCACACATAATTTCTCTCCACTAAATTTATTGTCTGTAATTAAGATTATAACATCAAAATTATGATATTATATTTCGTTTATAAAAATTTTACATTAAAAAATAATTAATAATATTGACATTTTACCTTTTTAGTTTAATAATAGACTCGGAAACGTTATTTAGGAATTTAGATAGGAGAACTTATGAAAAAAATTTTTACATTAAGCGCAGCTCTTATTATAGCTGCTAGTCCGGCATTTGCAGAATCTATTATTCAATTCACTACAAGTTCAGATGTGCCGGATAGTATAATTATTCATTCTGACGTTAATCTCAACAACTATTGGAAAAGTACTGATATCAGAGTTAAAAAGGTTCAGTCTGTCGCTCAAAGAATCATGCTTGCTAACAAAATTGACAAGCGTATTACATTTAATTTAAACAGAAACTTGAATACTGTAAATGCTTCAACTGCAACTTACACCCGCACCATAGATATTTATGCAGGACTTCTTCAATATATGTCAAATGACGATGAATTAGCTTTTGTTATTGCTCACGAAATCGCTCATGCCGTTGAAACCTACACAAGTCCGTTTAAATTTGCAGCAATGCGTTATAACTCTAAGAAATATGAAATGAAAGCTGATTTGATGGCAATTGATTACATGGTTAAAGCAGGCTACAATCCAATCGCTGCTATAACTGTAGCTAATAAAATTTTTGATGAAGCAGTTTTTGACTGGGGCTTTTTATACACTCACCCGAAAGGTTCTAAGCGCTTAGCGAAAATTTACAAACATATTTATGTTAAATATCCTAATTACTTAAATTCTGATATGACTTCGGATTCTTTCTTTAAAACCTTTGAAAACTCAATGGCTGACGAAATCAAAGATATTAAAATGAAAGAAGAAAGACGCCGTAACAAAAATAAAGGAACTGCTCTGTAATGATTAGAAAGGTAATTTTATCTTTATTAATATTAACAACATTTTCAGGCACTGCTTATACCAAAGATATTCTTATTAAAGTAACACCAGCTAAAACAATTACAACTGCTCACAAAAATTCATTGGCAGAGGGAGATTTAGTTGATTTCAAAGTAACACAAGGCGGCGGGTTTCTAAAAAATGGCGACATCGTAACCGGAACTGTTACGAAAGTTACTGAAAACGGATTTCTTGGCAAACATGCTGCTGTTTATATTGAATATTTTACAAGCCAAGGACGGAATGTTGATGGCTATATCTATTTGAAAGGCAGCGAGCATAGCAAGGTGAAAGAATTTGCAGAACAATTTCAAGGCTTTCCTGACTGGGTTCGCGGCGGGGAAGTCATTGCAAAACCTGATAAGTCAGAATTTATTTTACATATAAAGGAATAGTTTTATGAAAAAAATATTAATACTACTTGCGGTGTTTATACTTACTAATACAATTGCCTCAGCCCAAAAGCTGCCAGTAAGAATTACACCGGGGGAAAACATTTCAACAGCCTACGACGAAATAGAAGTCGGTGATAATTTGAAATTTAAAACCACGCAAGATATATACTACAATCAGAAGCTTTATATTAAAAAAGACACTCCGGTTTATGCTCAAGTCGGACTTCTATCTGACAATGGCTGGGCTTTTGATCATGCTGAAATTAATTTCAAAAAATTTGTAACAACCGATGTAAACAACAATACAATCATCATTAATGATGACTTGACAATTAACGGTTTTGAGCTTATTAAGACTAAGGGCAAAAGACCTGCACAATTTTTTAATTACATCGGTGTTATCTTCCGCGGTAAAGAAATTGATATTAAATATAGTCAAGACAAGCCTGTATTTACAATTTGGCTGGACAAATAGCTATTTTATAAATGAACTTAAAAGCGTAAAAAATTCATTTGTTGCATCAACAAGATTGTTTACGCTTTTTTGTGCAATTTCATCCCAGAAGCGGTAATTAGTTCTTAATGCAGGTAATGCTTCTTGTGATTTTTTGACATGATGCATAAACAAATCTTCAAAAGTTTCGCCATTAAAATCAGCTCCGCTGCCATTATAATTTGCAAGATATTTGTCTATGTTTTGCGCTTCAAAATTTTCAAACGCTCTGTGCAATCTTCTATCAAGCAGTTTTTGCATAAAATTACCGCGCTGGGTATGCTGAGGCTGAGTAATATCTTGTAAAAAATGCAAGGCACGTCCTACATGTTCTGCTGAAAAACTATTTAATGGCTCTTTAGGCTCTACTTCAGAAATATGAATATTAAACTTTGCCAGAGCATTATTCAACCCGCTAAAGTCAAGAAAACTTTCACGAGGCTGAAATAGTGTCGGCTGAAAATAAAAATGATTGTTTCCAAAACCTACCTCATCAAAATCAGGACGCTGCACATATTTTTCAATTGCAGATGCTTTATTTGATAATTTGTGAAATTTTTTGATTTCATGACCGGACACAAGTTTATGTATTGTGTATTTATGTCCAAAATTTGTTGAGTTTTCACATCTTTTTACCTGCATATTTATAATTCCTTATTGAGCTTTGCTTATATTATAAAATACCTAAAAAAAATTTTTGCTACTTTTATTAAAACTTTTATTAAAAAAAATGACCTCTTGTGAGGTCATTTTAAAATTTATTCTTTTTCAAATTTAATTTCGTCGTTATCGACATCTATTTTAATTTTGTCGCCGCGAAGGAATTTTTGCGAAAGTAACATTTTTGATAATGGATTTTCGACCATCTGGCGAATTACACGTTTAAGAGGTCTTGCGCCATAAACAGGATTAAACCCGCGTGTCGCCAGAAGTTCCTTTGCTTCAGGCGTAATTTCAAGTTCAATTTCCTGTTCTTTCAAGAGTTTTCTCAAATAATCCATCTGGATATCAACAATTTGAGACAAATCATGCAAGGTTAAGGCTTTGAAGAAAATTGTTTCGTCAATTCTGTTTAAAAATTCCGGTTTAAAACGGCTTCTTAAAACTGTCAGAACCTTTTCTTTTGTTGCGTCGAAATCCTTTTGAGAGCCGAGATTATTCAAAGTGTCTTCAAGAATAATGTCGCTTCCGATGTTTGAGGTCATAATAATCAAAGTGTTTTTGAAATCAACAGTGCGGCCTTTAGAATCCGTCAAACGCCCGTCATCAAAGATTTGAAGCATAATATTAAAAACATCAGGATGAGCTTTTTCAATTTCATCAAAAAGCACAACTGAATATGGTTTACGGCGAACGGCTTCGGTTAATTGACCGCCTTCTTCATAACCGACGTATCCCGGAGGCGCTCCGACGAGCCTTGCGACATTATGTTTTTCCATATATTCTGACATGTCAATACGGATTAAAGCATCTTCGTCGTTGAACATGAATTCGGCAAGCGATTTTGCAAGTTCAGTTTTACCAACACCTGTAGGTCCTAAGAATAAAAACGTTCCAATCGGTCGTTTCGGGTCTTTCAAGCCTGAACGCGCACGGCGGATTGCGTCTGAAACCGTTTCAACAGCTTCATCCTGCCCGATAAGCCGCTTGTGAAGAATATCTTCCATGCTGACTAACTTTTGCTTTTCGCTTTCTACAAGTTTGTTAACAGGAATTCCTGTCCATTTGCTGACTACATTTGCGATATCCTCATCATCAATTTCTTCTTTTAAAAGATGGTTTTCAGATTTGTCGCGATTTTGGCATTCGCGAAGTTGCTTTTCAAGTTCAAGAAGCTTGCCGTACTTGAGTTCTGCGGCTGTTTGCAAATCTGTATTACGTTCAGCTTCTTCGATTTGTTTCTTAACCTTGTCAATTTCATCTTTAATAGCAGCTTCGCCGGTAATTGAAGCTTTTTCTTTTTCCCACTGGCATTTCATAGTGTTAATTCTGCCCTCAAGTTCAGTTATCTGTTTTGAAATATCTTCAACTTTGGCTTTTGCCTCATCACTTGTCTCTTTTTTAAGCGCTTCGCGTTCGATTTCAAGCTGAATTTTCTGGCGCATCATTGTGTCAATTTCCTCCGGCATTGAGTCTATCTCGATACGCAAAGAAGAAGCGGCTTCATCAATAAGGTCAATCGCTTTATCAGGCAAAAATCTATCCGTAATATATCTGTCAGAAAGCTTTGCAGCCTGAATTAAGGCACTGTCTAAAATACGAATTCCGTGGTGAACTTCGTATTTTTCTTTCAAACCTCTTAAGATTGAAATCGTATCTTCAACTGAAGGCTCATCAACAAGAACCGGTTGAAATCTTCTTTCTAGCGCAGGGTCTTTTTCAATATATTTACGATATTCGTTAATCGTAGTTGCGCCGATTGTTCTTAAAACGCCTCTTGCAAGCATTGGTTTTAAGAGGTTTCCGGCATCCATTGAGCCTTCTGTAGCTCCTGCGCCGACAACTGTATGAAGTTCATCGATAAACATAACGATTTCACCATTTGACTCTTCAACTTCTTTTAAAACAGCTTTTAAACGTTCTTCAAACTCGCCTCTAAACTTTGCACCTGCAACAAGTGCGCCCATATCAAGTGAAACTAGTTTAACATCTTTCAAACTTTCAGGAACATCCCCGCGGACAATCCTTTGTGCCAAACCTTCTACAATTGCGGTTTTACCAACGCCGGGCTCGCCGATTAAAACAGGGTTGTTCTTTGTGCGTCGGTTAAGTACCTGAATTATTCGTCTGACTTCTTCATCACGACCGATTACAGGATCAAGTTTTCCTTTTCTGGCAAGCGCCGTCAAATCTGTTGAATATTTTTCCAACGCTTTCATATTTTCTTCTGCATTTTTATTGTCCACTTTTTTATTACCTCTTATTTTTTTCATTACATTCAAAACAGCGTTTGTATCTACACTAAAGTCTTTCAGCAAACGTTGAATATTACTATTATCCAGTTTTGTCATTGCAAGCAGCAGAGATTCTATACTGATAAATTCATCTTTCAACTCATTTGACTGTTCAGCCGCCAAATCAAGCAGTCTGTAAGTCTGGTTTGAAAGAAACAATTGCTGGGCATTAATTGGCCCCGAGATTTTAGGGAAAGAATTCACAGCCCCTACGATTTTGTCGATGAAACCTTGGTTTAGAAGCTTTAATTCCGTCAAATAATCTTTTATAATCCCGTTATCTTTAATCATTGCAAGCATAATATGTTCCGGCTGGAGTTCTGAATTGTTGTGCGAATTCATAATTGCGCTTGCGGATGATAAAATTTCTTGAGTATAATTTGTAAATTTATTAAAATCTGCCATAAAATCAACTCCTTTTTACGAAAATTTTATAAAGCATTAAGCCCTACATATTATTATTTTAACGTTGATTTTAAAAAAGTCATTGAAATTAATTTTTAATTAATAATTAGACTTGAAAAATTCAAAAAATAATGTATAATAAAAAAGAAGG
>ULUL01007165.1_pt1 | contig 30458 bp, 34 predicted proteins | sample 1958481 | NCBI WGS metagenome assembly ULUL01 (sample SAMEA4835759, study PRJEB28245) | human gut metagenome | biome: gut microbiome; material: fecal sample | place: Denmark | collected 2008 | reverse complement strand
CCCAACGATTGTCGTCTATTCATGCCTTTTACCTCCTTTTAAACTTATTAACTCTTTAACTTTTTAACTATCATCATTATACCCTATTTGAAAATGTTTTTCAACATGCCAGCTTAATCTATGTTGTAAACTGGCACCGTCGCTTTCAATTCTCTGACAGTTTCAAGATTTATTTCAGAATGAATTGCGCTCTCATCTGTACCGGCATCGGCTTCTACAACTCCGAAAGGGCTTACTATCATTGAATTCCCTGCCGCATAAAGGAAGTTATCAATCTTGCCTGTCTGATCTGAAGACACAAAATACACAAGACTTTCTGCCGCACGGCAAATGTTCATTGAACGCCATGTGAGTGCAAAGTTTGCTTTATCTTGTTCACTTGCGGAATTAAGATTGCACCATGCCGCAGGCGCAACGATAATTTCTGCACCCATCTTTATTAACTTTTTAAAATGCATCGGGTATTTTATGTCAAAGCATGTGCTTAAACCAATACGTGCAAAGTCAAGTTCAACAACGACTTCGGCCTCACCCGGCGTAATATATGTATCTTCTGTGCCGCCAAAAAATCTGTATAAATGAATTTTGCGATACTTGGCAACGATTTTTCCGCTGCGATCGAGCACGAAAGTTGTGTTATAAAGCTTATCTCCGTCCTTTTCGATAACAGAGCCGCAGACAATGTTTGTATTAAAACGTTTTGCAAGACACGAAAGCGTCTCAATTGTTTCACCGCCGTTTGTGTCTTCCGGCTCACCTGTCATTGATTTGTGGTCAACCCCGGTGCTGAAAAACTCCGGTATTACCACTAAATCCAGAGTTTTATCGCAAAATTGCTCTATTAAGTTTTTTACTTTTTCGATATTTGCGGCCTTGTCTGTCAAAACCGGTTTTAATTGTATGCTTAAAATTCCAGCTGTTCTTCCCATTTTTTCTCCTTTTTAAAAATTAAAATTATCAGGATCCGCACCCTCAATCATACGTTCATTTTTGTTAAGTTTAGAGATTGTGTTCATGTCATCAAGCGACAATTCAAAATCAAAAATATTCTGATTTTCGACTATGCGGTCTTTGTGAATTGATTTTGGAATAGTTATGAGACCACGCTGAACTTCCCATTTCAAAACGATTTGTGAAATAGTTTTGCCGTATTTATCTGCAATAAGCCCCAAAACTTCATCGCTGAAGACTTTTCCGCGAGCCAAAGGTCCCCAGCATTCTGTTGCAATGCCTTTTTCTTTGTTGTAAGCCACAAGGTCTTCCTGAGTAAGATACGGGTGAAGTTCAATCTGATTAACCGCCGGAATTACTTCGGCTTCTTTTAAAAGCTCATCAAGGTGATTTTTATGGAAATTGCTTACCCCAATGGCCTTGAAAACGCCTTTTTTGTAATATTCCTCCATGATTTTCCAGGCCTCAACGAAAACATCTTTCACCGGCCAATGGATTAAGTAGAGGTCTATGTAATCAGTTTGGAGGTTTTTAAGGCTTTGTTCAATAACTTCACATGTATTACCTTCGCGCATGTCGTCATTCCAAAGCTTTGTCGTTATAAAGACGTCTTCGCGTGGGACGCCGCTTTCTTTAATACCTTTTGCAACATCGGCTTCGTTAAAATAATACTTAGCAGTGTCGATATGGCGATAACCCATTTCAAGCGCAAATTTAACAGCATTAGCAGTATCAGTGCCTGAATTATAAACGCCTAAACCCAAAACAGGTATCTCTACCCCGTTATTCAAAGTAATTGTGTGCATGTAGTCCATAAAAGCTCTCCTTTTAAATTAAATATATCACAAACCTGAATATATTTATCCGTCAAATGAGCAATTACTTATGGTGATTGTTGCGGTAACCTATTCCTGCACGGTAACCTGAGATAAAATACATTATAGGCAGGGCCGGCTCAATCCATTTGAAGCCCGAAAGCACGCCGGCTGTTGCAATATCATCTGCATGAAGCGCTATATCAAGAGGCTCCGGTTTTCTTTCGCTGTATATCTTTTCGTGTTTTTTGTGTTTTTGGCCAAAGATAGGGTCAATAAACTTTTTGGAAAGATAGTTAGCAATTAAGCTGCCTCCGACAATTCCGGTCGCTGTAATTCCTGAAAGAATAACTACTAGCTTCTTTACCGGAGTTAAAGGCTTAATAAATTTACCTTTCACCAGGCTTTCAGCCGTAAACAACGCCGCGCCCGCGCCTACATTACAAAGAAAAATATTTGCAAGATATTGGTAAACTCCCTCTTTAACTTTATTTGCAGTACTTTTCTTATTTTGTGTTCCGGTCAAAGCGTCTGCCGCTAACCCTCCGGCAACGCCGCCTGCCACCGGTATAAACCCTATTGTTGAAAGCCGCCCGATTTCTGAAAAAATTTCTTTTGAATTAAGATTTTCAGGTTCAGGGAGAATTTTATGCAAAAGCTCTTTGCCTTCTTCGGTTTTAGGAAGTTTTTTGAAAATAGTTTCGATTTCTTTTAAGGTGAATTTTCTGTTTTTCGCATTTTCCAAAGTTATGTTGAAAGTACTGTTTTTGTCCTTGGATTTGGAAATATATTCATTAATGGCTTCTGCTTGATTTTTCAGGACTTCTTTGGCAGGCTTGACCTCCATAAGTCCGCTAAAAATCTTTTTGCCGCCTATTTTCAGCCCCTTAGCGCCTATTAATGAAGCTGCGACTGTACTGCCGATTGTAACAGCGTTTTTGAAAGCACGCTGTTTTTTGTGTTTTGAATCTTTCTGCTTGCAAAACGTTTCATACCCCCAAACGCCTGCTCCGACTGTGCAGAGTGCTGCCGGCATTTTGGCATGAAGGCTGCTCAAAATTACGGGTTGGTCAATGTATCTGGCTGCTGTAATAATTTTCATAAGAAGTCCTGTTAATTTACAATTTGTTAGGCATGACTAACTCTAATCCAAACAAAATCCTCTGTCAAGCCCTCTTGTGAATTATTTTATAAGCTTCTTGTATTTCTCGATGAAATCAGGGTTTAAGCGTGAATATTCACTTATAAAATCAGAGAATTTTGAAAAATTATCGAAGAATTTTTCCGAAACAATGTGCTCCATTTTGCAAGCATTTTCTGCTGCTTCAGAAGGCGAAAGGTTCAGAATATTTATGAAAAAATCGCATAGGCCATTATGTTTGTTAACAATTTCGCGCGCAAGGTTTTCGCCCTCTTGTGTAAGAGTGATTTTTGAATAAGGTTCGTAATTTATAAGTTTTTTAGCAGCAAGAGAATTTAGGGCACCTGTTACAGAGGCTTTTCTGACATTGAGCGCGTTTGAAATATCCGTAACCTTTGCGCATCCGGATTTTAACACCTGATTATAGATTTCTTCAAGGTAATCCTCTTGGCTGTGAGACAATTTTTCCATATTCTTAACCCTTTCGCTCTTGTTTTTCCAAAATTTTCAAAAACTGCCTATAGCCGCCACCCCACTCAGCCATCGCGTCAAGCACAACCGCAAGGCTGTATCCGATATCAGTTAGGGTGTATTCAACCTTTGGCGGGACTTGGGCATAAACTTTGCGTTCAATAAGTCCGTCTTCCTCCATAAGGCGCAGGTTTGTGGTAAGAACTTTTTGAGAAATTGTTCCGACGGATTTTTTCAATTCGCCAAAACGTTTTGTACCGCTGAGAAGCTCTCGTATAATAAGGATTTTCCACTTTTCACCAATCATTCTCAAAGTAGTTTCAACCGGACATTTCGGAAGGTCTTTTAAGCGCATATTTCCTCATTAGTATATTTTTGTAACTAAGTAAGCTTATGATAGCATAAAAAATTATTTTTTCAAATAGTCTTTGAAAGTTTTGATATTAACCTTGTAACCGCAGCCATCGTGAAGTTTTGCAGGGAAATACAATTTTTTAACAGGATAATTGCGGCACATTGCAGGGCGGTTTTTGTAATCCGAACACAAGCCCTCTTTTGTTACAAGTTTGCAGGCAAAAATAAAATTGCCATATTCGTCTTTGCCCTTAATATAAAACCTTTTGTATTTCGGAAAAAGAAACTGCATAATTTTGAATTCCTTTTCCGTGTAAGTGTCCACGCTGTACATGTAATTGCAGCAGCGCCCGCATTTTTTGCATTGTCCAGTGATTTCGTAACTAACTTTTTCAGGTACGAAATTCGAGCGTATTTCATTTATTATCGAAAACAAAAAGTCCAGCATATTAAATATTATATCTTAAATTCGCAATAATTTGCTTATATATTAATTTTATACTAAAATTGTTAGAGTATAGAAGGGATATTAATACAAGATGGTAAAAATAAAACGTACTAATTCAAGAATGAGTGCAAAAGAATTTGCAAAATCTAATATCAGCAAGAAAGAAAACGGCTTTTTCAATACTATAAAATCAATATTTATATTGTCAATCGCATTTCTTTTGGCGGCGGGGGTTTCGTTTAACCTTTATTTGTCATCGCTTTCGCCTATCCATAACCTTGAAGAATTCAAGCCTAACATTGTTACTAAATTCTACTCGGCGGACGGCGAAATTATCAAAACCTTTACAGCATATACCTATTCACGTGTTGATATAAAAAATGTTCCGGAAGACTTTATACACGCGCTTATTGCAACAGAGGACAAGAACTTTTATAACCATCACGGATATGATATTTATGGTCTTGCCCGCTCAACTGTGCAAAACGTTCTTGCAGGCCGCGTAGTCCAGGGCGCAAGCACAATTACACAACAGTTAGCCAGAATTCTTTTCCTTTCTAATGAAAAAACTTTTGACCGCAAGTTAAAAGAACTTGTAATCGCAGCAAGAATTGAAAAAACTATTTCCAAAGACCAAATTCTTGAAATGTATATGAATAACGTTTATCTTGGCTCAGGAGCCTACGGCGTTGAGGGGGCTGCCGAAATCTATTTTAATAAAAAATTAAAAGAACTTTCGCTGCCTGAATTAGCGCTGATTGCCGGGCTTCCTCAGGCACCGTCGGTTTATTCACCGTTCAACAATCTCGATTTAGCCGTGCAGCGCCGCAATCAAGTGCTTTTGAGAATGTACAAGATGAAATACATTACAAAAGAACAGTACGAAAATGCCAAGGAAGCTAAGGTTAAATTGAGTACTATGCCACGGTATTACACTACCAACAAGGCCCCGTATTTTTGTGATTATGTAATTAAGGAACTTGAAAAACTCGGTTTTGACGAAACAGATATCTCTCAAGGCGGTTACAAGATCATCACCACGCTTGATTACAAAACCCAGCAGAAAACTAACGAAGCTATTATAAAAAATCTTAACAACTACGGGCTTCGCGGAAACAACCAGCAGGCCGCAGTCTTTTCATTCAGCCCTGTGGACGGAAGAATTTTGGCATATGCAGGCGGACGAGATTACACAAAAAGCCAGTATGACCGCGTTCAGGCAGTACGACCGCCAGGCTCGGCGTTCAAACCGTTTGTCTATGCAGCCGCTATCGAAAAAGGTTATAAACCAAACGACCTCATTGACGATTCGCCCGTAACCATTGGCGACTGGTCTCCACGGAATTACGGCGGCAAATACAGAGGCAAAATCCCGCTTTATAAAGCACTTACAGTTTCATCAAACGTCTGTGCTGCAAGGCTTATAAAAGATGTCGGAATACGCCCTGTCATTCAAATAACAAGAGTTTTAGGAATTACAACTCCTATTGCTTATGACTACACAATCGCGCTCGGCTCAAACGGAGTTAAGTTATATGAAATTACACGCGCATACGGTGCATTCGCAAACGGCGGCTACGTTGTTCAGCCTTACGCAATCGAACGCGTAGAAACTTCACGCGGCAAAGTCGTTTACCAAGCCCCAAAATTAAAGGTTTCACACCAATTAAGCTACAACACTGCGGCTATCATGACTGCAATGCTTAAAAATGTAATCAAAAGCGGCACCGGTGCTGCTGCCAACATCGGAAAACCCGCAGCAGGCAAAACCGGAACAACAGACGATTATAAAGACGCAAGCTTCATCGGCTACACGCCAAACGTTGTTACAGGCGTCTGGGTCGGAAACGACGATAACACTGACAACGCAAAATCCGTTCAGGGCGGTACCATTCCTGCCCTTATCTGGCGCGATATTATGAAAGTCGCGACTGAACCTTTTGGAAACGCTGAGTTTGATTATCCGGATATTGAGTTAAGCGGAAAATCCAAAGTTGATACCGTGAAAGTAGATGCTAAGCCGAAAGAAGAGGAAACTCAAGCCACTCAAGATGTGAATGCTGAAACTGAAGTTCCGCAAAATCATACAGAACCGGCAGTTACACCATCGGATGTTGTAAAGAATTTCAAACAAAACCAGTCTTCAGCAAACAATCAGCCGGCGCCAACGCCTGCTCCGGCAAAAAATACAGCACCTGTTCCTATACCAATGGCAGTTCCGGAGAGTTTGCATTAATGAATGAAGTTAAATTATTATCTCACATAGGTGTTGATGAATCAGGCAAAGGCGACTTTTTCGGCCCGCTGGTGGTTGCAGGGGTTCTTGTGGACGAGAAAACCGCCCAAATATTTGCAAATCTCGGAATTAAAGACAGCAAAAAAATGACTGATAAAAAAATTCTCTCGATTGAACCCCGGATTAAAGCCGCGGCCCCGCATTCCATAATCGCGATCTCAAACAAAAGATACAACGAACTTTACGCTAATATTAAAAACCTTAACCGGCTGCTTGCCTGGGGGCATGCCCGCACTATTGAAAATATTTTGGAAAAAAATGAATGCGATTACGCACTTTCTGACAAATTCGGAGATGAAAGCCTTATCAAAAATGCTCTTATGAAAAAAGGCCAATCAATTGAATTAAGGCAGATGGTAAGGGCTGAAAGCGATATTGCTGTTGCTGCGGCGTCGGTTTTGGCACGGGCGGCGTTTGTTCACAAAATTGAGCAGATGGAAAGCGAATACGGAATAAAATTCCCGAAAGGCTGCGCCCCGCAAGTTAAAGATGCGGCTCGCGAGTTTGTGAAAAATTACGGGCATGAGCGCTTGAATGAAGTCTGCAAAATGCATTTCAAAACATACAAAGAGATCTAAATTAGTTTAACAACTCCGCTGCTGTGATCAAGGTGGCATTTTGCGATGTAAAGTTCGCCGTTTTTGACTGCATTTTTAACTATTTCAGATCTGTTAAGAAGCACATTCTCGACAAGGTAAGTGTGTTTGAGGGCGACTTCATCGGCATGTTCCATGTCGTTTTTGCCCTCAAAGACCGGATATACACAGTTTAAAAGTGAACAATAATCTTTTGGTTCATTCGGAAATTTTTCATGCGCATACTTCATAACCCCGCAGTCGTCATGTCCCAAAAGCACAAGCAGAGGCACTTTCAAAGATTTTACCGCATACTCGACACTTTCGATAATATTCGGCCCCGTTGTCATGCCGGCAACGCGTATTACGAAAATCTCGCCTATGCCGCAGTTGAAGATTATCTCAGGCACAACGCGCGAGTCTGAACACGTTAGAATTACAGCGCCGGGGTTTTGGTGAAACGCAAATTTCTTCAAAGTTTCAACGCACATGTTCTTTTCTACAACAATGCCTTCAACAAAGCACCTGTTGCCTTCCAAAAGTTTGTCAAGCTCTCTTTTTGCTTTTTCTGAAATTTTTTCCATAAAAAAATTTTAACACGAAAAAACAAATCTTTATAAATCATTGCAAACTCGCGCAAAATTTTATAATATAATTTAAAAGGGGAAACTTTTATGTCAGACATTCAAAAAAGAATTTTAATAGTTGACGATGACGACGAAATCAGAGAGCTTCTGGAATTTGATGTTTCTCAGAGCGGATATTTTGTAGACACTGCCTCTGACGGGATGGAGGGGCTTTACAAGGCCTTGAATAACGCCTACGATTTAATTTTGCTCGACGTTATGATGCCAAAGATGAACGGGTTTGACGTTTGCAAAAACATTCGCCAGGCTAAACTTGCAATCCCGATTTTAATGCTCACTGCAAAAGGCACGATTGACGACAAGACTGAAGGTTTTGACTGCGGGGCTGACGATTATCTGGTAAAACCTTTTGACATTCAGGAAGTTTTACTGCGAATACGCGTACTTTTGAGAAGAAACCAGATTGAAGACAAAACCCTGCTTTCTGATGAAATTCTCAAAGCCGGCGACATTGAAATCTTCCCCGAAACTCTTGAGTGCGTTGTTATTAATAAAAAAGTAAAACTTACGCCAACTGAATTTGAAATTCTTTACTGCCTAATACAGCACTTCAACAATCCCGTGACCCTCGCAACTCTTCTTGATGAAGTCTGGGGTTATGACAGAGACGAAGATGTCAGAATGCTGAGGGTTCATGTAGGAGGTTTAAGAAACAAAATTGAACCAAATGCTAAATCACCCAAATACCTTCACACAGTTACTAACGTGGGCTACAAATTAACACCTTTTGCGGACGCTTAATTTATGCAAATTTTCCATTTCAAAAGATTAAAAATTGTTGAGCAAATCGGTATAGTATTTTTCTTTGCCGTACTAATTCCGATGTCTGTCAGCGGGTTTGTAATAAGCAACATCAATCAGCATTCCATACGCTCACAGCTCCGTGAAAGCGCTGTTTTGATTGCAAGTATGGTTTCTGATGAGATTGATTTTTTCTCGGAAACTATCACCGGAAACCTTGAACAGGTCGCATTTTCGCTTAAATACTTTCATACAAAGACCGAACGCGACAACTATCTCCACGCTGTTACTTCCAACTTCCGCCACTGCGAACAAATCGTCGTTGTTCCATCCGAAGTCGAAATGCAGAAAATTCATGACAAAAACAAAGAAGCTAACAAGGCAACAATTGCAATTAAGCTTGAAACAGGTGAATATTTAGTTTCCACATACGAAATAGGCGCGTTGCAAAATGAACTTTTCAAATCCCTAAAAGACGATCGCCGACAGATTTATGTCTTGACAAATGAAGGAAAGCTCATTGCTTCACACAATTATACCGACGAAGTTTTCAAAAAAACTCTCACGCTTCTGCCTAAACACTACAAAACAGATAAAGCTGTAATTTTCGGCGATGTCAAAAACCAGCCGCTTGTTTATGTAAGAAAAGACAATCCGCAAATTACAATAATCGTTAACACAACCGAAGACGTAACCAACAAAGCGATTAACGAAAATCGTATCAAAATAATTTTGTCTATTTTGTTTGCGACTTTGGTCATAATCTTTGTTGCGGCACTTTATACGTTTTATCTTTATATTAATATAAGACAGCTTTTCAAAGGTATAATCGCGATTTCAAAAGGTAACTATGAGCGCCAAATCAGGCTTTTAATTACAGCCTTCACACCTCACGAAATTGTTTTCTTAGCCCACGAATTCAACCGCATGGCCGGCGAAATCCATAAATCCTATCTTCAACTAAAGAAAAACAACGTTGAACTTAAACAGCTTAACGAATTCCGCTCAAACCTCATCGACACCGTAAGCCACGAACTCCGCACACCTTTAACCAGTATTCAAGGCTACACAAGCCGGCTTATGAGAAACGACATCGTCATAGATGAGGAAATGAAGCAAAAGTCCCTCAGAATTATTAAGGAACAATCTGAACGTTTGAAAAGATTAATCGAAGATTTGCTTACAATTCCGGACATCGAAGGAATGAGGCTTCGCACCAACATCGAAAGCGTCTGGCTGGTTGAAGTCCTCGAAACCTCAAAGCTTCTTCTCAAAAACAAGGATAATAAAGAAATTATTATAAATATTAAAGAAGATTTCCCTAACGTTACAGGCGACAAGAACAGATTGGAGCAGGTCTTTGTCAACTTACTGGAAAATGCTGTTAAATACGCTTATCCCGATACAAAAATCATCGTTGACACCGCGGTCGTTGACAATTGCGCTAAAATATTTGTAAAAAATGATTGCGATGTAATTCCGCCCGACAAACTTGAAAAATTATTTGAAAAATTCATCCGCCTTGACGATCACACCACCAGAACAACCCGCGGCACAGGTTTGGGGTTGTTTATTGTGAAAGGGCTTATTGAAGCAATGGACGGACTGATTGAACTTCACAGCGATGCAAACTGTGGTTTTTGTGTCGAAGTTACACTAAAGCTTGCGCCCGTAACTGATGAGGTAAAGCAATGAACCCTATGACAGCCGCACTTGAACAAGCTAAAAAAGTTAAGGGTGAAATCGCCGTGGGTGCAGCCATTGTAAAAGACAACAAAATCATCGCGCTTGCGTCTAATAGTAAAGAAGCCTCAAATGACGTTACGGCGCACGCGGAAATCTTAGCAATACGCAAGGCCGCGCAAAACCTCGGAACCTGGCGGCTGGAGGGGTGTGAACTTTATGTAACCCTTGAACCCTGCCCCATGTGCACCTGGGCAATCGTTCAATCACGCATTAGCGCTGTTTATTTCGGCTCATACGACACAAACTACGGAGCACTGGGCTCGGCTATGGATTTGAGGAAAACCGCAAATTCTAAATTGAAAGTTTACGGCGGAATTCAAGAAAAAGAATGCGACGAGGTTTTAAAAAATTGTTTTACAAAAATACGGCAAGCAGGAGAACGTAATGATTACTAAAAATGAACTTGACAATTTAGTTACAAAATACGAAACACCGGATTTTATAAAAGATGATCCGATTATTTTTTCACATAAATTCAGCAGCAAAAAAGACATTGAAATTGCGGGATTTATCGCTTCTCTTGTTGCATACGGACAACGACCGGTTTTTATCAAAAAACTTAACACGCTTTTATTAGACATCGCAAAAGCTGAGCCGCATAATTTTATTTTGAACTTTGACCCCGTAATTCTTGGGGATTTCAATTACCGGTTTGGCAAGCCTGAGGATTTTGCACAGATTTTTACGATTATGCGCGAGCTTTACACAAAAGACGGCGGGCTTGAGGAGTTGTTCAAATTCGGTTACGAAAAAGGCAAGCCGGAAAGACTTTTTCAAACTGTAACAGATTATTTTTATTCGCGTGCAGACGAAAACGCCGGCCAGGGTTTTTACTTCATGATACCGAACCCCGCGAAAGGCGGTGCAATGAAAAGAATGTCAATGTTCTTGCGCTGGATGGTCAGAAAAGGCCCTGTTGATTTTGGAATATGGGATTTTATGCCACCGTCTGAACTTTTGATACCGCTTGACGTGCATGTGGCAAGGATTTCACGCGAAATGGGGCTTTTGACAAGAAAACAGAATGACTTTAAGGCTGTTATTGAATTAACAAACAATCTTAAAAAATTTGACCCGCAAGACCCTGTTAAATATGATTTTGCAATGTTCGGCTTTGGAGTAAATAACAAAAATTAAAGCATATGTGTTACTTACTTTTTAATATCTGAAAGAGTTCTTCCGGCGAGAATTTACACTCTATAACTGTTGAATATCCGTTTGGAAGAACAAAAATGATATCATCAAGCGTCGCTTTTTTGTCCAGCTTCATCAGATTAACCATTTTTTGCACATCGTAATCTCTGATTGATTTAAAGTTGAATTTTTTTATCAAGTCCTGCGCTATAAATTTATAATTTACATCAATAAGTTTTTTTTTCACTGCGATGTCAAAGGCGATTTCTATACCTTTCACGATTGCCTCGCCGTGAGTGTACTTTCTGTAATTCGTAATCCTTTCAACAGCATGCCCGTACGTGTGGCCAAAATTAAGTATTTTTCGTAAATTTCCTTCTTTTTCATCTTTTTCAACGACTGAGATTTTGAGATTAAGGCAAATGCAAATTAACTCTTGAAGAGTTTTCAAATCATATGAAAGAATTTTTTCAAAATTCAAGTCCAAAAAGTTTGTAAGCCCATAATCTTGCGAACACTGACAGCTTTTTTCGATAAAGGAATACTTAATCACCTCACCCAAGCCTGTTTTAAACTGACGTTCATCAAGGGTTTTGAGGAAATTAGCATTAATTATGACGGCTTTTGGCTGGTAAAAAGCCCCGACAAGATTCTTGCCAAAAACCGTGTCAATTCCGGTTTTTCCGCCTACAGAACTGTCGACACAGGCCAAAAGCGTTGTTGGAATTTGTATATAATTTATTCCTCTCATATAAGTTGCGGCCGCAAAACCCGTTATATCACCGCAAACCCCTCCGCCAATTGCAATTAACGCATCTTTGCGCGTCAAATTCATCCTCAAAGCGCGGTCTAAGATTTTTTGATATGTTTTAAAATTTTTTTCTTTCTCGCCGTCTTTTAGTATAAAGATGTTTTCGCGTGCAATGTTCAGATCTTTGCCGTAAAGCTTGTAAACCTTCTCAGAAACAACCACCAAAAATCTTGAATTGCCCAAATACTGTTCGATTTCTGCCTTCAACTCTTTTATGCTTGAGTTTTCAATAACAATCGGGTAAGATTTCTCTTTTTCGCTAATTTTAACTTCTAAATTAAACATTCACTGCCTCGATAATTTCTTTTGCGATTAATTCTGGCGATTTGCCGTCAGTAACGACTTTGTAAGGAGCTTTCATGTAATTCTTCTCACGCAGCGAAAGTATATTTTTGATTTTTTCAACCGTAAAATCTTTGCGAAGAAGCGGACGGTGAACTTCATTTTTTATACGTGTAAAGATTTCATCAGGGGAGGTTTTCAAATAAACAACACAGCTGTTATTAAGCAAAATATCGCGGTTTTCAGGGTTTTCAAAAGCTCCTCCGCCGGCTGAAATAATTTGGTTATCCTCATTCAAAAACAACTTAATCTTGCTGTTTTCTAATTCGCGAAAGTGGGGTTCGCCGTATCGAAGAAAGATTTCTGAAATTTTTTTGCCTGTGCTTTGTTCAATTTTTTCGTCAATATCAACAAGGCTAAATTGCGGCAAAAGCTTTTTAAGCTCATTCCCTACGGTTGTTTTTCCGCTGCCCATCATTCCGATTAACGTGATATTTTTCTTCATAAAAATATTTTACATTGAACCAGTGTTTTTATGCAAGCAATAAATATTAATTATTATTTTTAAAATTCTTTTCTATTTCGCTTATACTGTCGCCGCCGTATTTCATAAGCATTTCGTTTGCCAGAACACAAGCAACACGGGCTTCTGCAACAATTGAGCAGGCTTCTACAGCACAAGTGTCTGAGCGTTCAAAATGTGCTTCTGTTTCGCTCATGGTTTCGCTGTCAACGGTTTTGAGGGGCTGCCGCATTGTCGGAATAGGTTTCATATTCGCCTTGATAACAAGCGCTTCGCCGTTAGTCATGCCGCCTTCTATACCGCCGGCGTGGTTGGTTTTACGTACGACTTTGCCGTCTTCAAGGAACATTTCATCGTGGAATTCGCTTCCGTACATTTCGCAGGAATTCCGCCCGTCGCCCACTGCAAAAGCTTTTACAGCAGGAATGCTCATAACTGCCTGCGCCAAACGGCCATCAAGCTTTCTATCAAGCTGCATGCAAGAGCCAAGGCCGATTGGAAGGTTTTCAAAAACCACCTCAAACTTTCCGCCGACCGTATCGCCATTTGCTTTTGTACGGTCAATTTCTTCTTTAAAATCTTCTTCAATCAGGGCGCTTCCGATTTGCAGAACCCTCGAATGCCATTTGATATTGAACTGTTTCAAAATAAGTTTTGCAACTGCACCAACTGCTGTTTCAATTGCGGTTTTGCGGGCGCTTGAGCGCTCCAGAATATTTCGCAAATCATGCTGGTTGTACTTGACGGAACCCGCGTAATCAGCGTGTCCAGGACGGTATTTTGTAAAAGATTTTTCATCATTTTCGTCAGCGGGATTTGTGCTCAAAATCTTTTGCCAATTTTCGTAGTCTTTGTTGTAAATGACAAGCGCAATCGGCGCGCCGGTTGTAATCCCAAACCTTACACCCGCTGTAATTTCAACTTTATCAGTCTCAATTTTCATTCTATCGCCGCGCCCGTAACCGGTTTGTCTGCGCTTCAATTCATTATTGATAAAGTCTATATCTATTTTAAACCCAGCAGGCACCCCGTCAATAATCGCGGTTAAGCACTTGCCGTGGCTTTCGCCCGCGGTCAAAAATCTAAATTTTTCTAAATCCACTACTAACTCCCTTTTTTATTTTTTGTCAGCGTATTTCAAGAATATTTGCTGTTTTGTCTGCATCATTTCTTCTGTAATAAGCCATTTGCCATTAGGTTGCTTTTTAACAATCATATATGTCTTAAGTTTGTAAGATTCACCTGAAGGCTGACGAAGTGAACTGATTTTATAACCGTCGCCTGATTTTGCAACTGTTACATTTGAATAAGTATTTTTGTAATTTCTTAATTTAGCGCCTGCCTGGCCGAGTTTCATTTGTTTAATGTAAGTTGCAGTGTCAGTTGTAGCATTAACAAGGGTTCCGTCAGGCTTTACAACTTGTCTGATTATCTTCGCTGAAGGTGAATACATTTGGGCAACGGTTGGGCTGTATGAATTTGCGGCGTTTACATAGCTGTTGAAAAACGCTCTTGCCTCAGCCGCGTCATCCGCAAACGCCCTTAATCCTGTCATTACAAACACACCTGCTAAAAATATAATTGATAAAATTCTTTTCATTTTCTAATCTCCTATCCTTCTCTTTATAAAACGATTTTAATAAAGAAAAGTTCATTTTGCACTTTTATCATACCACAAAAAACTGATTTCACATTAATCAAAAGGATTGCAAAAACCCTCCGCTTTGGCAATGAAAAATTTACGGCTTCATAGAAAAATACAAGAGATTAAAATAAAGGAGGAAAAATGACAGATAATAAAAAAATTTTAATGGTAGTAACAAATATATGTGAATTTAAAAACGGCGAGCCTACAGGTGTTTGGTTTGAAGAATTCGCCGTACCGTACAACGAATTCAAAAAACAAGGCTGGAAAGTTACGGTCGCAACCCTCACAGGCGAAATTGCCCCAATAGATCCGGCAAGTGAAAACCTTTTTGAAGATATAATTTGGAATGAAGCCAAAAAAGCCCTTAACGATACAGAAAAATTAGATACTATTGATTATACAAAATACGACGCAGTAGTTCTTCCGGGCGGGCACGGCCCAATGTTCGACCTTGCAGAAAGCGAAACTGTGGGCCATATAATTAATCACATGAACAAAGAAGGCAAACTAATCGCTGCAATTTGCCACGGGCCTGCCGGACTTTTGAGCGCAAAACACGAGGGAATACCTTTTGTAAACGGCCGTAAATTAACATGCTTTACAAATGAAGAAGAAGCTATCGCTAAAAAAGACAAACTTGTACCATTTTTGTTACAAGACGCTCTTATCTATGACGGAGCACTGTTTTCAGAAGACAAGCCGGGCGCAGTCAACATAATCGTTGATGGAAATTTAATCACCGCACAGAATTATCAGTCAGCAAAAGATTTTGCAAAAGCCATAACAGATTATTTAGATTAAAAACATGGCTAAGAATAAAAATTGCAATAATATTTGACAAATAATTCAGCCTTATCAAAGCAATAGAGCATGAGTATTCCTTTTTTTTCATTTGTATGCTATCATACCTGTATACTCTTAATGTAAAATATTTCTAAAATCATGCAACAAATTTTGAAAAAATACATCTTAATATATAAAGTTGTGCAACAGGAAGTAGAAATTAAGAGTAATTTGGAGGAAAACTTAGAAGAATGAGAAACATTATGAGAAAAAGCTTTATATTCATGGGCGCATTCGTAATCCTTTTTGGCTGGATTATAAAGGATAACGTTTTTGCATATACCCCTACAGATTTGTACGACAATGTGTGGAGGTTGATTAATACGAAATTTGTTGACCAAACAAACAATGCCCAAAATTGGGAAAAATGGCGCCACAAGTACGACAAACAAATTCAAACTAATGAAGACGCTTACGTCGCAATTAACACCATGATTGCAAGTTTGAACGACCCTTACACAAAATTTCTTGACCCTAAAGAGTTCGCTGAAGAAACTTCTTCAATAAAGGGTTCTCTGAAAGGTATCGGTATTCAAATCGGCGTGAAAGACGGCAAACTCATGGTTATTGCACCAATCGAAGACACTCCGGCTGAAAAAGCAGGGCTTTTAGCTGATGACGAAATCCTTGAAATCGACGGCGTTTCTACTAAAGGAATTACCGTTGACAAAGCCGCTGACAAAATTAGAGGCAAAGAAGGAACTCAAGTTAAATTGCTTGTAAAACGCGCTGACCAGCAGCCGAAATTATACACAATTACACGCGCTGAAATTGAAGTAAAATCAATTTCTCAAAAAACTCCGCTTGATGTTAAAGTTCCTGAAGATATTTCATACATAAGACTTTCATCCTTCATAAGCCGCAACGCTGCTGCTGAATTTAGAAACATCCTTGAGCAAGGCAATGACAAAAAAGGCTTCATCATTGATCTTCGTTCAAATCCCGGCGGACTTTTATCAAACGCTATTTATATTTCAGATATGTTCCTGGACGGCGGCACAATAGTTTCGACTGTTGACCGCGACGGCTACAAGGAAACCCAAAAAGCTTCACGCGGTATCGTTACCAACAAGCCTGTCGTTGTGATTATTAACAAAGGTTCTGCCTCTGCAAGCGAAATCTTCTCAGGTGCAATGAAAGACAACCATAGAGCCGTCATTATAGGCGAACAATCCTTCGGCAAAGGTTTAGTTCAAGAAATTAACAAACTTCCGTACGAAGCAGGCGTGAACATTACTATTCAAAAATATCTTACCCCAAACGGTACTGATATTAACAAAAAAGGAATTACTCCTGACATCGTTGTCGAGTTAAAAGAAGAAGATATTAAAAACAAAAACGATGTCCAATTGAAAAAGGCAATTCAGGTTTTAAACCAAATGACAAGCCCTAAAAAAATAGTTGTTCAATAACAAAAATTTTTTCAATACATAACTTATAGCTAGAGCGGCTCATCAAACCGCTCTTTTTTTTTAATCTTCGCTATTTTTAATCTTCACTGCTCAAAAAGAAATCAAATATCTTTTCATTATACCGATTATCAACGGCGCTGAAAGGCAAAACTAATCCGCCAAGCTGTTTTTCAGCATTTTTAACTACATTTAACACCTTAGTCTTTGGCACATAATCCGCTTTTGTTAAGACTGTTATTATTGGCAAATTGTATGCCTCAACCCATTCACGCATTTGAAAATCGTTTTTTTGGACATCATGCCTTGCGTCGATTAATTGCACCAAGCACTTAATCTGCTCGCGCTTGAGAAGATATTCTTCCAAATATTTTTGCCACTTGTTCTGGGCTTCTTTAGAAACCTTTGCATAGCCATATCCCGGCAAGTCCGCAATCGTAAACTTGTCTGAAAAGTTAAAGAAATTTATTAATCTTGTTTTTCCCGGCGTATTGGAGGTTTTGGCAAGTTTTTTGTTATTGGCAAGTCCGTTTATAAAAGATGATTTACCAACGTTTGAACGCCCCAAAAGCGGATATTCCGGCAACTCAAAATTCGGGCATTGCGAAAGTTTTTCCGCGCTTATGACAAATTTAGCTTGTAAATATTTCAAATTACTGCTCATTTTGAAGACACCGCTTTTTCATGCTGTTCTTTCAGCCGGCGTTTGAAAAGAACTGTCTGAAACAAATTATACATTCTTTCGTTGTTTACAACCGTAATCTGCGTTTTATCATTTACAAAATCAACATTAACCGAAGACTTGCCGCTAAAAATATTTCCTTCAATATTCACAATCTGAAAAAGCCCTAGTTTTAAAATACTTAGAGGCTCTGTAAAAAATATTTCAAAAGTTTTACGAATATCAAATTTTTGCATTTTATTTCGGTTCCATAGTTTAAAAAAAATAAGCGCCGATATATAACACCGGCGCGCAGAGTTTATTTCTATATTTTGGTTTTAAACTTGTTAATTTTTTTGATAATTGTATCTCTGTCAGCCGCGTTAGGACTGAATGAGAGGTACTGGTTGTAATATTTTACTGCACCTTGATAATTCTTTTCAGCTTCATAAGCCATTGCTTTCAACTTAGCGATAGCGGCGCTATTGTGGTAGAAGTCGATTGAACGGTTGCAATATTCAATAGTAGAAGCGTAATTCTGTTCTTTATACTGTCTTTGTGCAACGTCAAAGAATTCTTTTGATTTAGTTTCACAAAGGTCAATGTATGCAATGCCATTTTTAGCAATAATGTTATTAGGGTCTTGCGCCAGAGCTTTTTTCAAAGCAACGCGCGCTGTTCTAAACTGCTTGTTATGAACAAGGATTTCCGCCAAATAAAGCTGGTCTTGGACTTCATCAGCAAAATTGATTGCATTTTCAAACGTATAAACAGCGTCTTTTTCGCGGCCAAGCGCAAGGTAAGCTTCGCCCTTGATTACACTGTCCATAAGGCTGTTGCTTGAAGCTTGAACAATATAATTCAAACTGTCTTTAGACAATGGAAGCTGGTGAATAAGCTTTGCAAGTTTAATTTTTGCAAGGTGAAGTTCCAAATTATCCGGAGTTCTTTCGATAGCTTTGTTTATGTAATCGTAAGCCAGATAAACTTCGCGGTTAGTTGTCATGTTGTTGCTGTCGCCGTGGTCTTTAGACATTTCGTAATAAGTGTTTGCAAGGCCGATAATCGCGCGTTCGCCGTATTGGCTGTCGTCGAGAAGTCTTGAATAATAATCAAGAGCCTGCTCGTATTTTCTTGTGTGCAATGACATGTCTGCAACTCTCATAATTCCGTCTGTATAATTCGGATTGATAGCGAGGACGGTTTTGAGCTGTTCCATAGCAAACTCTTCATCAGCACGTTTTTCGTAAATGTTCGCGAGATTAACGTAAGGGCGGCTGTTTTCAGGTTTAACATTAACAGCTTTTTTGAATGAATTAATAGCTGCGGCTTGGTTGCCTTGGATTAAGTAGCACTCGCCCTGCAAAGTCAATGCCGGTGAAGACATCGGGTGCATGTGAATTGAGTGGTTTAACCAAGTCAAAGCTTTGTTGTAATCACGCTGGCGGACTGCAACTTGAGCCAAGTGATACATTGTTGTCGGGTTGTGAGAATTCAGTTTCAAAGATTTATTAAAATAGTTTTCCGCTTCAGTAAGATTTCCTTCAATCAGGTTTACATTACCCATATTATCGTACGCTGTTGCGTATTGCGGGTTAATTTGAATTGCAGCCTGAAATAAATCTTTAGCGTCTTTTCTGTTGCCTAAACGCAAAGTTGCAACGCCCATTGCGTTGTATGCCTGATAGTAATTGCTGTCAGCATTAACTGCTGCGACAAATTCTTTGATTGCATTTTCGATTAAATTTTTAGTATCTCTGATGTAAGTAACGTCAGATGAAGTTGTTCTCATCAAATAAACAATCCCTTGTGCATAGTGAAGTTGGGCATTTTTCGGATGTTTAGCCAGAAGTCTGTCCAATTCTGTCTGCGCCGGCGCAAGCTTGTGCTGTTTAGCCATAGAAATACATCTTAGTGCTTGTAATTCAAGGTTATTAGGATCTTTTTGCAGATAATCGTGAATCATTTTGTCAGCATCGCTATAGTGATTGTATTCAATCAATTTTTCAATTTGCGGGTAATTCTTTTGAGCTTTTGCAACTTTTGCCTGCATAGCAGCTTGTGCTTGACCGCAATATAGGATGTTTGCGAAAATCATTGAAGCTATTAAAATTTTTTTGCAGTCCATTTTTTCTCCTACTTTAGGTATTTTTTTAATCTTTGTAAACTATTCTAAATCTTTGTAATCTTATTGTATAATATTATATAGAAAAAATCAATAAGGTAAATGATGGGTTTAAATTCAAATTCAAAACAGGATTTGGAGGATTTCAAATCGTATATTTTGATAGAAAAAAACTTTTCTGAACATACTGCAAAAGCTTACTGTTCGGATGTTTTAGGCTTTATCCTGTGGATGGGAGATGAGTCCTGCGAAAGCGTAAACTTTTCTAAAGTTCGTGAATACCTTCATTTTATACAAAAATTTAATTACAAAAAAAATACAATTGCAAGAAAAATTGCTTCAATTCGAACATTTTACAAATTTTTGTATCGGGAAAGAAAAGTTGATTCCAATCCTGCAATGAATTTGACCTCGCCAAAGCGCCCAAAATCCTTACCAAAGTTTCTTACACCCGATGAAGTTGAAAAGATTTTAAATAATGTAAAAATTGAAACACCGTCGGGTTATCGCAACCGTGCTATTTTGGAGCTTTTGTGGGCGACGGGAATGCGTGTATCAGAGCTTTCCGGCCTGAACTTCGGCGACTTAAACCTTGCAAATAACGAAATACGTGTTTTCGGAAAAGGTGCAAAAGAACGCATAATCCTTGTTACAGACCGTGCAAAAACCTATCTGGAAAGATACATCGACACTGCCCGCTCCTTAATCCCGCGCGGCTACAGGGTCGACGACCCAACCGAAAACTCGCCGGTTTTTATAAATAACACCGGATACAGGCTTCAAACAAAGACCATAAGAAACGTTATTAACGACATTGTTGAAAAAATTGAATTACCTAAAAAAGTTACGCCGCACGTTTTCCGGCACAGTTTCGCAACTCATTTAATAGAAAACGGCGCTGATTTACGTGTTGTGCAGGAGCTTTTGGGACACGCAAGCATTTCAAATACGCAAATCTACACTCACGTCTCGACCGCGCATTTGAAAGAAGTTTACAACGAAACACACCCACGGGCGTAAGCCTACTGATAGGAATAATTTCCTCTTTTTCTTTTATTTGTGGAAGTCCCGTAATTTCCGTAATTGTATGACTTTGGCTTGTAGGGTTTGTAAGTATTTGACCTGTAAGGGTTAGTGTTTCTGAAATGAGGTGAAACGTAAGTTCCGTCCTTTCTGAAATACCCGCGCACCACGGTTGTTTGTGCAAAGACGGACAAAGGTGTGAAAAACACAAGTGCAGCCAAAATCAAAATAATCTTTTTCATAATTTCTCCTTTTTTATTATAAATAAGGGTTGAATTTTTTAAAAAATGAGTTATAATAAAGAAAAGGGCGGAGCAAGTTAGCGCTTGCCCCATTAAAAGCCCCTTTGAGGTTATTTTAGAACTAGCAGTATCAATAAGATTATTGCTAGTTCTTCTGTATTAATAACCATTGCAGCACCTCCTTTCCCATTACTCGATTTGTAGTCCGTTCAAGAGCGGAGGTTAAGCTTTGGGCTTACCCATATGAATATTATAATTTTAATTTTTCTCATGTCAATATTTTTGGATTTATTATTAATTTATAGCAGCGGCACTATGGACTTGATGTTGGGGATTTTTCGCATATAATATGTTTATGAAATATAGAGAAAACGTTAGAAACTTTTGTATCATTGCCCACATCGACCACGGGAAATCTACTCTGGCAGATAGACTTTTGGAATTCACAGGTACTGTCGCCCAGCGCGATATGCAGGAGCAAATCCTCGACAGCATGGATATTGAACGTGAACGCGGAATTACTATCAAACTTAACGCTGCACGCATGAATTACAAAGCCAAAAACGGCAAAGATTTTATTCTTAATCTTATCGATACCCCCGGCCATGTGGATTTTTCATATGAAGTTTCGCGCTCTCTTGCAGCATGCGAAGGCGCTTTGCTAATTGTTGACGCAACCCAGGGCGTTGAAGCCCAAACCCTTGCAAACGTTTACCTCGCGGCTGAACAAAACCTCGAAATTATTCCTGTAATTAACAAAATAGACCTGCCCTCCGCTGATGTGGAAAGAGTTAAGGCCGAAATTGAAGAAGTTTTAGGTATTGATGCATCTTTGGCAATTCCTGTGAGCGCCAAAGCCGGCATTGGCATTGAAGACGTTCTTGAGGCCATTGTTGATTTAATTCCTCCGCCGCAAGACACTACAGAAAAGCCGCTGAGAGCAATGGTGTTTGACAGCGCTTACGACCAATACCTCGGCACACTCTGCTTTTTCAAAATCATTGACGGCAAAATGAAGCTCGGGGATAAAGTTAAATTCATGGCCTCAGGCAAAGAGTACGAAATCGTTGAACTCGGTTATCTTACCCCAAACCGTGTCCAGGTAAATGAGCTTGTGTGCGGAGATGTAGGATACTTTGCAGGGTCGATAAAAGAATTAACGCGCTTTGTCGGCGACACAATTACGAGGGTAGAAAATCCGGCAAAAGAACCCCTTCCAGGATACAAAGAAGCTTTGCCTATGGTGTTTTCAGGGATGTACCCAGTCGATAACGACGATTATCACGACTTGAAAGAAGCTTTGGAAAAACTTAAACTTAACGACAGCAGCATAACTTTCGAGCCTGAAACATCAAGCGCATTAGGTTTTGGGTTTAGATGCGGATTTTTGGGAATGCTTCACATGGAAATCGCGCAGGAAAGACTTGAGCGTGAATACAACCTTGCGCTTGTAACAACTGCCCCGTCTGTTGTTTACCATGTTTACAAAACCAACGGCGAAATGATTGAAATCGACAACCCGGCAAATCTTCCGCCCGCACAAGTTAGAGACTACATCGAAGAACCTTATGTAAAAGTACAAATCATTACCCCGAACGAGTTTGTCGGAACTTTGATGGACTTATCCCAAACTAAACGCGGTATATTTGTTAACATGTCTTACATTGACAAAATCCGCGCTTCTCTTGAATATGAAATACCTCTAAGCGAAGTTATCACGGATTTTTACGACCAGCTTAAGTCGCGTTCAAAAGGTTACGCCTCTATGGATTACGAATTCTGCGACTACAAACGCTCTAAACTCGTTAAGCTCGATATCCTCTTGGCCAACGAAGTTGTTGACGCGCTTTCAGTAATTTGCCACGAAGACAGCGCTTTTTATATAGGCCAAAAGCTTACGGCGAAATTAAAAGAAATCATTCCGCGGCAGCTTTTTGAAGTACCTATTCAAGCCGCTGTCGGCGGAAGAGTTATTGCAAGAACGAATATAAAGGCTATGAGAAAAAACGTGCTTGATAAATGTTACGGCGGCGACATTTCGCGCAAACGCAAACTTTTAGAAAAACAAAAGAAAGGTAAAAAACGGATGAAATCAGTCGGGCGCGTTGAAGTGCCACAAGAAGCATTTATGGCAGTTTTGAGTCTTGACGACGATTAATCCAAAAATCCATGTTTTATTGCATACGATACAGCTGCAACTCTATTCGTAACTTTGAATTTTCTGATTATTGAACTCACATGAGATTTTGCTGTACTTTTTGATATGCATAATTCTTTTGCTATCTCGGGATTATTAAGGCCTTTAACCACCAGAACTAACACCTCTCGCTCTCTTGGTGTTAGACCACAGTCATCGAATTCTCCAAACTTTATCATTTTTAACCCCACAAAAATTTTTTTTGTAAATTATACAATCATCCTATCAAAACATAATCAAATTGATATTACCCACCTGTCCAGTTTTATTTTCCAAAAATTAAAAAGTACGATATACAAGTGTTTTGAACCATAGAAAAAAATTATTACGAAATGTAAAACTATGTAAAAAATATATACTATATACGCAATTTTGCAAAATCGAAATACTTTATATAAATACCAGAGAAAAATATTTGATATAGGAAAGAGTATAAATCATATTTATGTTAACTAATGTAAACACAAAATGGCAAAAAATCTAAAGTTTATTAATAAACTTACCGATTAAGAGAATGTGAGTAAATAAAAAAATGGAGAATGAGATGACACACATAGGAAAATTTGACGGAAATGTAAATAACAGATTTCTGTTTGGGCAAAGAGGAACCGCTGAAACTCCTAAAAAAGCCGAAGCAAAAGACGCGCTTCCTTTGACACAAAAAGGCGGCGGAAATAAAGATATTAATCTTAACAATGACCCAAATGCCTTATACAGCACAATGGGCTTGAGTTTGTCTAAGACAACGTTAGATAAAAATCTTGAAAAACTTATTGATGCAAAAACTTTAAACTACATTCAAAACACGCCTGAAGCAACCGCTAAAAGAATTGGTTCAACCGCAGTTAACACATATGCAGCGCTCGCTGCCGCTGACGAGGATGACCCGTTTGAAGCAGCTTTAGGGGCACTTCCGGCAAAATACCAGCCGACAGCAGAACAAAGAGAACGCATCGGTTCTTCAGTTGCTAAATTTGAATCTTATTTTGCATAAGACTTATAAAAACATTTACTCACGCTATATTAAAGCACCTCGATAAAAGGTGCTTTTTTATTTTGCGCAGCCTTGGACTTTAAATCCTAATTCCGAAAAAAAGCGCCCGCCATGAAAATCGTTCCGTACAAGCGCAGACTTCGTGTGCTCAGCTTGCTTGCGCGCTTTTCAAAATTGCAATTGCTCGTTCAATTGCTTCCTTCAAGTATTCAAGCTGCTGATCTATGTTTGTTGAATTATATATTTGTCCGGCGCCTGTGTAGGCTAAGTAGGGTTTGTATTTCTCGGCTTCTGAGCGTAAATTCGACACTGTGCTTGCTTGTAAGCTTAATTCCATCAACTTTTGGTATGAAATATAGTAACTTTCAGGTTTTCCGGCGTATTTGTCACGGAAGTACTCGGCATTCTTTTTGAAAAAGTAAACTCTTGCCGTGAATTTTTGGACATCTTCACGGTTTTCGATGGAGTCGTAAATCTTTTCAAGTATTGAGAGAAATTCGTTTAAGTCGTTTATGTATTGGGAAGTTTTGTCGGGTTTAAGGATTATATTCACGAAAGCCGGGTCTTCGCGCGGGATTGGTTTAAGCTCGTTTGTGCTGTGAAACTGTTCTGTCTTTTCAAAAATCGGTTTTGCTGAAGAAGGTTCTGATGTGCCAAAATTTTTCGTAACATTTGGCAGTGTGCCAACGTAGCCTTTACCTTCTGTATCAACAGGCGCAGCGTTTTTGCCAAATAGCGCAAACGCGCTTGTCTGGGCAAGTATTAATGCTATTATCACTAAAGACAGCTTCTTCATACAATGATTATAATGTTTTTTGAAAAAAAGGCATCATATATTTAAGTGAAAAATAAGGAAAAAGTCCCGGGGGGCGGGACTTAATAAATCTTTTTCAACTTCAATTACAAGCTCGCATTTAACGGCGCTGCGGTCTTCGCCTCAACGAAGCACTGCGCCTTCAGCTCGCTATGAAAATACGCTTTTGGATTTATTGAAAAATCCATCCAAAAATCCGGGCATTTTAAATCCGTCTTTTGCTGTTTGGGCAGCAAGATCCTGCTGGTTTTTTGCAGTAAACACGGAACCTTCGTTATTTTCATAAACTATTTTTCCGTCCTTACTCACGTCAACAAGCTTAACTGTTTTATCCCCTTCAAGCGGAATAAATTTTGCATCTTTCATAAAGATATTTATTCTTTTTTCTGCTTCTTTTGCATCGGCTTCGGAAAATTTGAACTCGGGGATTTCGTTCAAATTAGGAAGACGTTTGTTGTTTACACCGTCCAGGGTCATGTTGGGGTTCCTCATATTAAACTAACTTACTATTTATATTCCCATTTACGGTATAAAAGCATTGAAAATTCAACAATAAAATAATAATGTTACATAACTTTACAAAATCCCGCTTTCTTGCCGCCTACATTTTTTATGCTAATATCTAATTATAAAAAGGGTAAGAAATGGCTAAAGAATGGATATTTAACAATTACAGCGGTGAGGAGAGCTCCTTAATCAAAAGACTTTTGGCATCAAGAGGTTTGAAAGATGAAAAAGAAGTCTTTGAATTTCTGCACCCGCTTGAGGCTAAAGTTTCATCACCAAACGCTTTTACAGACATGCAAAAGTGCATTGAAAGACTTGCCAAAGCCATTGATAACAAAGAAAAAATTGTTATATACGGCGACTTTGACGCTGACGGTGTAACGTCTACTTCATTACTTTATAGAACGTTTACACACCTTGGCGCGGACGTAAACTACTTCATACCTGACCGCGAAAAACAAGGCCACGGCTTAGATACAAAAGCCCTCGTGAAACTTATGGCACAAGTGAAGCCAAAAGTTATAATAACCGTTGACTGCGGCGTTAGCGATGTTGAAGCCGTAAATTTTATTAACAGTTTCAAGATAGACGTAATCATAACCGACCACCACGAAGCGCCTGAGGAATTACCTAATGCGCTTGCGATTATCAACCCAAAAGCCCAAAACGCTTTAGACGAAAACTTATCAGCCAAAGAAATCGAAAGTTTAACCTCGCTTGCAGGTGTTGGGGTGGCTTTTAAAGTCGCGCAAGGTCTTTTGGAACATTACGCAAAAAGTGAATTTGTATTTGATATTCTCCCATATGTTGCAGTTGGAACTGTTGCGGACATCGTGCCGCTGGTTGGCGAAAACCGCCACCTTGTAACAAAAGGCCTCGATTTAATCACAAAAGGCAGACACCATGGGCTTAAACGCCTTCTCGAAAGCGCCGGATACAAAGTCGAGCAGGGTGTAACGTCTGAACACATTGCCTTCGGTGTAGCGCCGAGAATTAACGCGTCCGGCCGCCTCGATACTGTCGAAGCAGCTTTGAAAGTAATGCTTTCCGACAACCCGCAGGAAATTGAGATGGCAATTATTACTCTGAATGAGTTCAACAAAATCCGCCAAACTCTTTGTCAGGATATTTTCGCCCAAGCCGATGAGATGGTTAAGCGCGAAGGCAACAAAAACCCCGCAATTGTTCTGTTTAATCCTGATTGGAAAATCGGTATAATCGGAATTGTTGCGTCTAAACTTGTCGAAAAGTATTACAAACCAACGTTTTTGATGACGTACTACGAAGAAGCTAAGCAAATCCGCTGTTCAGCCAGAAGCATTGATGGCGTTCATCTGTACGAAGCAATCAGCCAAATTTCTGAATTGCTCGATGGATTTGGAGGGCACTCAATGGCCGCAGGGCTTTCATTTTCACCCGACAAAACCCCTTTTAAGCTTATCAAAGACAACCTTAACCGCATTGTCAAAGAAATGACTAACGGCAAGGATTTGAAACCGTTTATTAATGTAGATTTGCTGCTTACGCCTGACGATATAACAGTTGATTTAGTCGAACAGATTAACCAGATGGAACCCTTTGGAGCCTCAAATCCAAGTCCTGTTTTTGCGCTCAAAAATCTTCGCGTTAAGCAGAAAAAACTTATGGGCGAAAACAAAGACCATTTACGCCTGACTGTATCCGCAGGAAATACTGAATTTAACTGTATCCGCTGGCAGCAAGGCGATATTTCGCTTGTTGCAGGAGACCCTTTGGATGTGGCTTTCCACCCGCAGATTAATGAGTATCAGGGAAATGTCTCTGTACAGCTAATTGTTGATGATATTCACTCGCCATATCTGCAAGAAGAAGTTGACAAAACCCCGGATACGGGTGTTAAACTCTACGACCACCGCAAAAAAACAGACATTTTGCCGCAGGTAAACGATTATGTTAAAAATTCTAAACAAAACATCCTAATTTTCGCCGAAAGCAAGTCAATCCTTGATAAACTAAAGCCCTACACCAATTTAAGCGAAAGGATTGTAAGCCGCGAAACTCTCTCAGAATGCGACGGATTAATGTTTTTTGACTACCCCGCTGACAAAGAGTCGTTTGAAAAAATTCTCGCTGAAACGTCCCCTAAAGCAATACATTTTATGAATTACGACATAAAATACTTTGATGAAAAAGAATTTTTAAAGACATTTGCCGGAATGCTGAAATTCGCGCATAACAACACCGCGGGCAAAGTAGAACTTCAGCGCTGTGCAAGCTTTTTAGGAAAATCCATCCCGCTTTTTGAATTAATGTTTGATATATTTGAAGAAGCCGGATTTATCAAAATCCTTGCAAAAGAAAAAGATTTTTACAAAATAGATTTTATTGGCGTAACAGAATTATCAAAAGTTCTGCACAGTTCAAAGTACGCGCTTGTGCTTGACATGGCCGAAGAATGCGAACATTTCCAAAAGACACTTCTCGAAGACGATTTAGAAGAAATCTACAACCAACTGGGAAATTACTAAAATCAGATTAAGACAACAGAGGATTGCGCGATTTTTTAATCTGCTGAAAAATAATTCTCGTACAATAAAAAGGAGAATTATTATGCCAGAATTCGCATCACCTTTCAGTGTTAAAAAAAGTGATAGAAAATTATCTAAAGAAGAATTAATTAGAGGAATAAGGTTTTCCGTTGCCGCAGAATATGAGTCTATACAGCTTTATGAAGAATTGGCTGAGTCAATTGACAACGAAGAAGCCAAGCGTCTGCTTCTTGAAATCGCAGAAGACGAAAAAGTCCATGCCGGAAACTTTCTCTATTTGATAAAACTCTTATCACCTGAAGAAGAATCGTCTTACAAAGAAGGCTTCTCAGAAGCAAAAGACGTTATATCAGGCAAAAAAGAAGATTAAGAGTGGAACCCTGATATCTATAAATCGGCGGGCATGCAGCCCGCTTTTAAATTAAAGATTTGCTAAAACCTCTTCAACATGTCCTTTAACTTTTACATTGCGCCACCTTCTCAGCAAAAACCCGTTTTCGCCAAGCACAAACGTAGAGCGGATTACACCAAAGTATGTGCGGCCATACATTGACTTCTCGCCCCAAACCTCAAATGCATTAATTAAAAGGTGTTCCGGATCACTTAGCATAATAAAGTTTATCTTTTGATTTTGCCTGAACTTCAAATGGCTGCTTATGTTGTCAGGGCTAACGCCAATTACAACAGCCTTTTCGGAAAATTTGTCCATGTTATCCCGAAAATCGACAGCTTCTCTGGTACATCCCGGCGTGCTGTCTTTTGGGTAAAAATAAAGCACAATTTTTTTACCCTTAAAATCCGATAAAGAAAATGTCTTTTCTGATCCGTCAACATCTAGTCCTTGTAATTTAAAATTCAGATAATCCACTATTTTTCTCCTTTGTTACGGCTTAAACGGAGCCCTTCAATAATGCCTGTGTGAATGAACGCCAAAGCCCCGGCAGCATAAGCAAAATATTTATGCCATTTGATTTTTTTGTTAGCAGCAGCAATTACGCTCGCTGTCCCCAATGCAAGAGCGCCATAACCCGTATATGTAACAGGATTAAGGTTAAATTTCCGTTTAGAATTGTTATTAAGATTCGAAACAGGTTGAATCGGCATAATGACTCCCCAATATATTAAGTATAATAAATCAAAAAAAATTTGCAAATTTAAAATTAATTTCTAACCATCTGCCGATTTTTAATTTTTTAATATAATATGTTTATGAAAAAGATTTTTATAATATTTGTAATATTGTTAAGTTTTGCATTTCCTGTAAACGCAGCGCAGTTGCTGCCGGAAGTTCTTGTTAAAAATACGACAACGATTAGTGCCCAAAGAACGGGTGAAAAAGGAAAAACTTATTTTTACTGCTCATCAGGCGCAAAATGCTCCACAGAACAAGTTGTCAGAGAGTATTACAAAAATTCAGGCTATAAGGTTATGCGTGCTGAATATTCTTTCTGGGAAGCCCTGTTCGTCCTGACTTTTCTGGATGAATTCTATCCGCATACGTTACATAAAAATAGTAAACTATATTACGACATCTCTGATATGGCAATAAATTATGATGACGAAGAAAAAATTGAAGCAAAATGCAATCTAATAAAAAAAACAGATTTACATAAATTTATAAATTCACAACTCCAAAAACACGAACAAGGCGCCTACATAAGATGGCTGGATGAATGGGAAATAGATGGCTTCAAAAATCCTGTTGAATATTTCAAATCAGAGATTGTACAAGAATTTTTGACAAAAATAGATAACGAAACTTTTTACAAAGTAATAAAACATATATTACAAACAAATGGCCGCTATCCAAAAGGGGTACCGGATTACATAGTATGGAATGAGAAGACAATGATATTCGTCGAAGTCAAACGAAAAAATGAAAAATTAAGCCCGCAACAAATCGAGTGGGGCGAATATCTAATAAAAACCAAAATTCCATATAAAATAGTACGGGTGGTAGGGTATGTTTACAACCCAGCCTACTGACTTTTAACGGACACGTAAAAAAAAAGCGGGGTAAAAATCCCGCTTTTATTATTTCAATTTGAAAGGTTTAACAGTCACCAAATCCGCAATTTTGGCCATTACTTTTGAAGCAGTTTGATGTGCTTCAGCAGCTTCAGATGAACTGTACGGACGGTACGAAACACCTAATTTTAAAAATTTCTCCAGCATTTTCCCTACCATTTTATCAAACATCGATGATTCTGGAAGATTTACTCCGGTTGCAGCCTTAAAACCGTCTCTAAAAGGTTTGACAGGTGTCAAAAACTGTGATTGTGTCAAAAACTCTTTCATTTCCTCAGCGTGGCGAATGGATTTTCCTTTCAAATAACCCTCTAAATAATCTAAAGGATCTAGCAAATTTTGTGTTGATAAATTTTTTGTATTGGTTTTATTTTGCATTGGTTTAATAGGATTTTTACTATCTCCGCAAAATGAAATTCTACTGATTGACATTTTTACCTTCTTTCTGTTTTTCTACACACTTTTTATTAAAACAGAAAGTCAGAAAAATTTGCACAACCACCC
>ULUL01028104.1_pt1 | contig 31066 bp, 26 predicted proteins | sample 1958481 | NCBI WGS metagenome assembly ULUL01 (sample SAMEA4835759, study PRJEB28245) | human gut metagenome | biome: gut microbiome; material: fecal sample | place: Denmark | collected 2008 | reverse complement strand
GGGGGGGGGGGCTCACGGGTTTTCGACCCTTAAAGCTGGAAAATTAGCCTTTACATTAGCGGAAACCCTCATTACTTTGGGTGTTATAGGTGTTGTTGCTGCGCTTACACTGCCCGCTTTAATTAGCAAATATCAGGATCTTGGATTTAAAAGCGCGTATAAAAAGGCTTACAGCGAATTCTCACAATCTTTTCAGGAGCCTATTTTTAATTCGGAGCTAAGTCGTTCAGGAAAATTTGATGAAAGTGCCACCGAACATGAATTACAGATTTTGAAATCTAAACTAAAGGTTTTAAAAGATTGTAATGTAAAAGGTGAGATTGCTGAGTGTTGGAAGCTTGGAGAAGATACCGTCTGCTCAGGGAGTTGTTCAGGCGGAGGTCCTGATACTCCTTTGGGTACTAATGGTGTGCCAGGGCAGAATCGTGAAAAATGTTTTATAGATGTATCAGGCAGAAGCTGGTGTACTTTTAATAATGATGAAAATATCTTTTTTGTTGACACAAATGGTTTGAAAAATCCTAACAGATTTGGTAAAGACAGATTTCTATTTACATTTGCAGACGAAAATGACAACAGGTGCTCAACCGCAAAGTGCTATAAAAAGATAATTCCATACAGTAAAGACATTACAATTCAAACGACGTGGTGCCAATACCCTCCATGTTATTACGAATCGTGGCTGCTTAAATAAGATATCTTGCAAATACATTTTTTCTCGCTTGTTTATGTTAAGATTATAACTACAGGAGAGGAAATATGATAAAAGAATATTTTATAAATAAGATTGAAAACGCAATTGAAAAAGCAATTAGTAACGGTAAACTCGGTCAAATGAGCGTATATTCAAAAGGTACACTCGCGGCTGAAAAACCTAAAAATGCAGATTTCGGCGATTTTGCTGTTAACGTCTCATCACTTGCACGAAGCGCAAAAATTGCCCCGCCAATGATTGCGAGTGCTATTTTAGAGTTCGTTGATAAAGAAGATAATGAATATTCAGTTATCGGCGGTTTTATAAATTTTAAAACCGGTAAAACTCTTTTAATCAATGCGATTGAAGAAATTTTCTTAAAACGCGAAAATTTTGGGCGTCCTGAAGGTATTGAAAAAGAAAAAATTCTTTTGGAATATATCTCAGCAAATCCTACAGGACCTTTTCATATTGGGCATGGCCGCTGGGCTGCTATGGGTTCGGCACTTGCTAATCTCTTAAAATTCTACGGCCATGAGGTTTTTCAGGAATTTTATATTAACGACGCAGGAAGCCAAATCCAAAAGCTCGGAAATTCCCTTGCAATAAGAATTAGACAAGAATTAGGCGAAGATGTTGATTTCCCGGCGGATGAAATCGAACGAAAAAATTATTATCCGGGTGATTACTTAATTCCTGTTGCTAAAAAATACCTTGAAACCCATAAAGGTTTGCCTGATGATCTAAAAGAGTTAAGTGATTTTGCAAAATTAGAAATGGAAAATCTTCAAAAGGCTTTACTTGACAATTTCAGAGTGCATTTTGATAATTTTTATTCTGAGCTTACGCTACATAACTCAGGAAAAGTTGACGAATGCGTTAACAAATTAAAAGCAAGCGGCAAAATTTATGAAAAAGAAGGCGCTGTTTGGTTTAAATCATCTGATTACGGCGATGACCAAGACAGAGTTATTAAAAAAGCCGATGGCTCAAACACTTATTTAACAGCAGATATAGCATATCACATTGATAAATTAGAACGCGGATATGACAGGCTTATTAACATCTGGGGAGCCGACCATCACGGATATGTTGCGCGTGTAAAAGCTTCAATTGAAGCTCTTGGTTATGATCCTGATAAACTTGAAGTGCTTCTCGGACAGCTTGTAAACCTTGTAATCAACGGTAATGAAGTCAGAATGGGTAAACGTAAAAACATGGTTACTCTTGAAGATTTGATTGATGAAGTCGGTGTTGATGCAACGCGTTTTTGGATGTCAATGAGAAACATTGATACAACTTTGGATTTTGATATTGAACTTGCAAAAACAAATACTGATGAAAATCCTGTGTTCTACGTTCAATATGCTCATGCCAGAGCATGTTCGATTTTGCGTAATGCAGTTGATGAAAAAATTGACACTTCAACTGGCGAAAAAATACCTGCGCCGCTTTCAAAATCAGAACTTGATGATTTAAAAACGAATTACAAAAAAGAATATCTTCTGCCAACAATAGATACCGCCTCAAGGCTTATTTTGAAACTTGAAGAATTCAAATCCATGATTAAGATGTCTGCTGAAACCCGGCAAGTTTATACAATTTGTCGTTATGTTCAAGAGCTGGCAGCGGAATTCCACTCTTTTTATAATGCAAACAGAGTTATATCAGAGGACAAAGATTTGATGAAATCAAGATTGGCGCTTGTTTTGGCAGTAAAACAGGTTATAAATAATGCGCTGGATATCCTTGCAGTCAGCGCGCCTGAGCGCATGTAAATTCGTCTAAAATATTCATTATTTTAGAATAGTCTTCCTCAAGCACTAAAACACTTCTGATTTTAGATGCATTAGGAACACCTGCAATGTAATACGGGTAGAATTTGCGCATGAATTTTATTGCAACATCTTCACCGCGTAACTTTATTTCTTCATTTATATGAATTTTAAGCATGTCAATTCTTTGAGTGAGTGTTGGCGGGGAAAGGTTTTCACCGGTTTTTAAATAATGCTCAATTCTGTGTAAAATAGTAGGATCGCCCAAAGCTCCGCGGCCTATTGCAATACCGTCAGCACAAGATTTTTCAAGACATTCAGCCGCTGAAGCAATGTCAACTATATCGCCGTTTGCAAAGACCGGTATATCTACAGAAGTTTTTAAATCCTTAATTTTCGTCCAGTCTGCCTTGCCTGAATACATTTGAGAGCGGGTTCTGCCATGAATTGTTATAAAATCTGCGCCTGCTTTTTGCATTTTTTCACCGAATTCAACGAAATTCATTTCCTCCGCTGTATAGCCCAGCCGGAATTTTACGCTAACGGGCTTGTCAGTGCCGTCCTTTACCGCTTTAACAAGATCGGCTGCCAAATCCGGATTACGCATGAGCGCACACCCGTCAGAACCTTTCACAACCTTGTTAACCGGGCATCCCATGTTAATATCAAGCATATCTGCATAATTATTTAAGAATTCGGCGGCTCTACGCATCATATCAGGTTTATGACCGGATATTTGATAGGAAATCGGGCTGTGGTTGACGTCTCGTTTAAAAATTTCTGTTCCAGAGCGGCCGTTAAGTGTTTGGGCGAGAAATTCAGAACTAATCATTTCTGTGGTTATAAGTGCCGTTTTAGAATATCTGCGAACCAAGCTTCTCAGAACATAATCTGTTATTCCTGCCATTGGGGCAAGCGAAACGCGGCTATTTATAAGATGATTTACATTGCTATTTTGCATATTGTTTTAATTCTTCCAACCTTGCTTTTGAGTATTGCTTGTATTCATCATCCGGTGCGTTAGAGGCTGAATACTTTTGGTAATAGCCATACGCGTCTTTGTACTTGCCAAGACTGTCGTAATCAGCGGCTATAAGGTAGTTTAATATCTCTAAGTCAGAAGCATTCAAGGATAATGCTTTCTTAAAATCAGCTATCGCTTCAAGTTTTTTGTTTTTTGTATCATAAATCATGCCGCGATAGTAGTAAGCATAAGCATTATCCGGGCTTGTTTGCAGAATTTTGTTGAAAAGATTTAAACTCTCATCGTATTTTTCAGCCTCGTAAAGCCCAATAGCTTCATTTAGCATTGCTGTATTATTTTGCTCAACTATTGCTTGAAGATAATCTGTGGCTTTTTGGTTATTTTTGTTTAGGGCAATTGATTTTTTCAAATATTCTTCCGCTGCGCCCCAGTTTTCATTTTCGGCGTACAAAACTCCGATATAGTATGCAATATCAGAGTCAGTAGGTTTTAATTCAAATGCTTTTTGATAATATTCAATGGCTTTTGCATTGCTGCCCATGTTCTGATAAGCTGATGCTATACCAATCATTGAATCAGATGTAGGCGGCTGAATTTTTGCATATTCATTGATTGCGCTTTGGTAGTCTTTGTTATTAAAGTACTGTGCAGCTTTATCAAATTGAACACCAGTGGCCTCGGCCTTAATGTTTTTTACCGCATCACTAATTTGCGAGTTATTCGGGAATTTAGACTCAGCGCTTTTTAAAGTTGTCAGGGCTTCATTGTAATTTTTTTGCTGGCTTTGCGCTATTGCAAGATTTACAAAGACTTCGGGGTTATCTGAAGATTTTGCAACTTCTTTATATAATAAAATCGCATCATCAAGTTTGTTTTCCTTATGCAAATCAAGCGCATAGCTGTAAAGCATGTTTGTAACATCAGCACCATCTGCGTTTTTCTTTACATAATCAGCAAATTGTGCGGGTGTCATTGTTGCTTTTGCACTTGTGAACATTTCATTTTGGGCGTACTCGTTGTTTGGATCAAGTGAAAGCACTTTTTTAAAATAATTTTGTGCCATTTTGCTTTCGCCCAGTGCAGAAAGGCATTGAGCCTTATAAAGATTTGCCTGAACATTGTCCGGATGAAGAACTAGAACTGAATCATATGCAACAAGCGCTGTTTTGTTGTCGCCCTTTTGCTGGTAAAGCGTACCGACATTTAAACGAGTGTTTATGTTTGAAGGATCGATGGATTCAGCTTTTTGGTAAAAACTCAATGCTTCATCAAATTTGTTTTGTTTCTGCAAAATTGCCCCTAAATTAGCTATTGTGTCAGCGTCATTTGGATTAGCATCCAGTTTTTTCTTGTAAATTCTTTCTAAAGAATATAAAACATCTTTGTTATCGACGCTTTTCGTTAAAATATAATTATATTCTTCAACCGCAAGGTCTTCCGTGCCGAGTTTGTCTAATGTTTTTGCGTAAGAAAGTCTTAAATCAATATCTCCTGGGGCAACAGCAACGGCTTTTCTGTAATATTCCGCACTTTTGGGGTCATTTCCCATAAGCTTCATGATATCGCCAACCTGTTCAAAGCTGTCTTTAACAAGAGACTTATCGCCAAGGGATTGATTGAATTCGTACGCGGCAGCTGCAAAGTTTCCTTCAGCACGAAGCTGTTTTGCTTTATTAAAACGTGATTGAGGGCTTGTGTCAAAATTAATTGCACCGAGACAGCGTGAGAGGTTGTTTTCTACCTGCACAATGGCCTGGGATGAATTTTTTACGCTGTTAGAATTAGGGTAGTAAGAAAGATAAAATAGTGCGCTTCTGTAATCATCAGCGGCTTTGGAGTAATTTTTTTCAGTATTTGCAAAATACGCACCCCGCGCAAGATATGAGTTAATAAGTCCTATTCTTGCGGAATTGTCAAGGTAATTTATGCGCAAAGCATTTTTGAATTCAGTAATCGCGCTTGAATATTGGTAATTCGCAAGATATTGCTGTGCAAGGTCATAATGTTCTTTGAAACCCGCAAACGCTGGCTGTGTCAGCAATAATATCCCTGCAATAGTGATTATAGTTTTTTTCATAACTCATATCCTCATAATCAAAATTTACCTTTAAGAAAATTCTAATACAATAATATTGATATGTACACCTACAATCAGCTATCTAGCAATACAATTTAATAATTTGCAATATAAGTACGAAAAGAGCCTCAAAACTTTTTGAGACTCTTTTAAACCTTTTTTAATTTCGGGGTTAGGCAATGTTTTTGAAATCTGTTTTCGAGATGAAATTGGTAAACTGATCAAACATAATCTGAAGCGGGATTTCCATCGAAAAACCTACAGATTCATCAAGATTAACAACCTCCACCGGGGCTAAAGTCATTGTTTTTAAGGCTTCTAAACGCGCTTTTGACTTTTTTTTCATAATCAATACTCCTATATTTTTGTTCAAAATCTTAACAAGTTTATTATCGGAATTTTAAATAAAAACTTTAGGTGTTTGTAACATATTGTTACATAAAACATAACAGCGTACGTTGGTAAAAAACTATTGTTGTGGTATTATAAATTTGTAAATCAAAATATAAGGAGACACAACAATAGCGAACGACAACAGAAACAACCGGGACAGAGACAAAAATAAAGCCATTATGAATGAGCGAATAAGAGCCCGCGAAGTTAGATTAATCGGACAAAACGGTGAAAACCATGGTATAGTAGAAACATCTAAAGCCTTAAAAATTGCATACGATGCAGATTTAGATTTAGTTTTAATCAATCCTAATTCAGAACCTCCGGTTGCTAAGGTCTTAGATTACGGCAAATACAAGTATGAACAGGAAAAACGCGCAAAAGAAGCTAAAAAGAAACAGCATACCGTTGATATTAAGGAAGTAAAAATAAGATATAAAATAGATACCCATGATTATCAAGTGCGTATAAAAAGTATCCAAAAATTTATTGCGCAAGGCAACAAAGTAAAAGTTGTAATTATGATGAGAGGACGTGAAATGCAGCATTCAAATCTGGCATTTGATCTTGCAAACAGGTTTATTGAAGATTTGAAAGATGAGCCCTTGGTTATAGAGAAGAAGCCAATGCTGGAAGGTCGCAACGTAACCTTATACCTGGCTCCGCAATCGCAAAATTAATTTAATTAAAGATATCCGGCATATATTAGCCGGATATTTTTTAATTTAAACTTATTAATAAAAAGTCTTGACTTAAAATTTTTAGCAAGTATGATTATAAACGTGGCTGAAAGGTCGCGGTAATGACAATCTAATAATAATGCCGCAATAGTTCCAAGTGGAGCAGTGCGGAACGGAGTTCAAAAATGTAGAGCTTGCTCTGCCAGCTTCGTTGAAAATTTAATAACCTATTTGCCGCAATAGCTCAGTTGGTAGAGCAAGGGACTGAAAATCCCTGTGTCCTTGGTTCAATTCCGAGTTGCGGCATATTTTTTAATTAATAGTATTTGTTACTGCCCCACAAGTGCAAATACAATTGTCAGGAGATATGTATGCTTGAATTCTCTTCGTTGCCCAAAACTTGGATATTAGACATAGATGGTACTCTTGTTATTCATAATGGGCATTTGCACGGCGGAGATGTTCTGCTTGATGGTGTAAAAGAGTTTTATAGCAAAATAAAAGATAATGATACAGTTATATTGTTGACTGCAAGAAAAGATTTATATCTTGAACAGCTTAAAGATTTTTTGAAAACTCATGGTCTAAGATATGATTATTTGTTGTGCGACATGCCTATGGGTGAGAGAATTCTTGTAAATGATGATAAGCCTTCCGGCCTCAAAACAGCATATGCTGTTTCTAAAAAAAGAGATGAACCTTTAAATATTGATTTTGTTATAAATGAAAGTTTGTAGTTTGGAGTTTGCAATTGAAAATTTATAATAATGAAAAGGTCGAGAATAAAAGAATTGTAAAAATATTAAACATACCTATATATGTTGTAAATTGGGATAACAACTTTCGTGAACAGCATATTATGGGAAATTTTATTTATACAAGTAAATTCGATGATTATATTTGTAATACTGAAAAAAATACGAAAATTTGCGGGTTGAATGTCTTTAAACGTACAGAAGACGGTAGTCTAAAAAAAGATTATATTTTTAATTTTCTTTATAAAACAACAGATATGAAAAAAGAATTTTATAATAAATATAAGAAATTTTTTGATCAAGATTGCGATGATATTTATATACTAAACTCTAATAGCGGTGAAACATACTTGTTTTTGGCTTTTCTAGCCTCAAATTTTATCAAGAAAAACGGGAGTAAAAAACCGCTTTTGGTTGCGACAAAGAAGTATCACATTGAGTTAATAAAAATGCTCCATCCGGATGCAAAATTCGTTTATGTAAACAAAATGCAGCTATTTGTAAGCGGAGATGTGTTTAGTGTTTATAAAAAGAGGGTGTTCTTGCTTTTTCCAGGAGAACATTTTATAAATGTGGAAAACTCCATAAATAATGGGGAAATAAACTCAGTTCATTACTTTGAGATGATGCTGGATAGATTGCACCTGACCCGTGAGGATATAGAGCCGAAACAAATACATTTAGATAATTCTGTAAAGCATGCTTTGATGGAAAAAACGAAGCAAATGGGATTAAATACTGATAAATTCGTGCTTTTGGCCCCGGAAGCTCTTTCTTGTGATGATATAAGACCGGAGTTTTGGACTAAATTATGCTTAGAGTTTCAGAAGTGCGGATATGATGTTTTCATGAATATTACTAATGAAGATACAGTTATCCCTAATTGCACCTATAAGTCTTGCTTTTTAACATTTTCTGAAATATATGAGCTTGCACAGATGGCAAAATTTATAGTGTCTTTACGCAGCGGTCTTACCGAGATATTGTTGCAGTCAAAAACCCCGCTGGTTAGTCTTTATACAAAATTCAAAAACAGACACCGTTACAAAGAAATGCCGGTAGAAAGAGTGTTGTCAGGTTTTGGCTTGGAAAAATTGCCGCGTATAAGTGATAATTTTTACGAATACAATATGTCAGATATTGCGCAGGATGATTTGATAAAAGAAATTAAGGATTTGGCATTAAGAGTCAATTAAAAAATTAAGGTAAAGGAGTTCATATGGTTTGGAAAGTTTTATTTGTCCTTTCTGTGTTGATGCTGGCGGCTGTATTTGCTGGTGAAACTGCACTTATCGGCACAATTCATATGAGCAGTGTAAGTGTTATGATTGGCTTCTCTTTTGCATTTTTGTCAGCAGTATCCGCCGGATGGTTTTACTCTCTTGGCTGGCAGAAAAGATTGTACTCTGAAAAAGCAAATAGAATTTTTATGATTTTGCTTTTGGTGTTTGTCTGTGCGTGTATTTATCAATCGGTTGTTGGCGGATTGCCTGGATTATTGTTTGAGTTAAAAAGCCATAATATTAATAATCAATCAGACACTGCTCTTTATATTACCGCCTTAACGATGCTGCTGATTGTGTCTATTGTAATTTATACATTAATTTGGCTTCCGGCTTTTTGCGCATATTGGAATTATAAAAAGAGATTTCACGAATTTGAAACTGTAGAAAATACTTGTGTGAAAATTTTTTCGGTTTACATGCTTTTGATGAGTGTTGTTGCCAACTTATACTTTTTGTTTTCTAATTATAGAAATGGATTTAATGTAGTGGATTATATTTGTATATTGTCAGTCTTAGTGGATGCAATGTTTTTGATTGGATATTCGTTTAAAATAAAATTTAGCAGACAAATATTGTGGAAAATTCTATTTTTGCCATACATAGTGTTGACATTTGGCTCGTCGTTTTTCTTGAGTGAAGACTATAAGGCCGTTTCTGGAATGAACCTTCTGCCATACAATTACAGTTTACTTGTTGCTTTTATCTTTGTTAATCTTATTTATATATGCATATTCTATAGATATGCATTTACAAGTGATGTTTATAAACTTGAACAAAAATCAGATTAAGATTTTTTATTAAGCCATTCGTACAATTTTAGAGCCAAAGGCGGCATGTCCATTTTCTCTAAAATAATTTCAATAATCACGGGTTTTTCGGTTGTAATTGAACGGAGTGAGCTTCTTAATTCTTTCGTGGTGCTGCATTTTGCATGTAAGATATCAGTGCAGAATAAATCAGCTAAATGTTGCCAATTCCATTTAGCTATGTCATTATACTTGCTTTCAGGAGTTTCGGAAAGAAGCCTTTCAATTGTGTAGCCGTCATTGTTAAGAATAAAAATAAGAGGCTTTACATTGTATCGGCACATAGAAGAAATCTCCTGGACTGTCAATTGCAAAGAGCCGTCGCCTGTGAACAGAATTGTTCTGTTGGTTGTGTCAGCCATAGCAGCTCCAAATGCAGCAGGAAGGGCCCAGCCGATTGAAGAATATAAAGCTTGAGTAATTAAGCATGCTCCTTTGGGAAGTTTGCAGTTAATAATTCCTAAACTGCTCATGCCCGTTTCTGCAATAATTACGTCTTTTTCTTGCAGAAAATTCGTAATAATTTTAAAAGCACTTTCACAAGTGAGTTTATCTGGGAATTGTTTTGGCATATTAATTTCAGGTTTTATAAAGTCATATTTTTTAGAGGTTGACTTTTTGATGAGTTCATCAAGTAATAGCTTTGGCGAGTTTATTCTGATTGTCTCAGTGTTTATGACGATATCATGCTTTCTTATATTAATAATTTTATCCTTGTACTCAGGCAGCGAAAAGAAACCTATATTAAAATCAGTCCAAATTAATCCAAATGCCAGGATTAAATCAGCCTCACAATAAAGCTGCTCTGCTGTTTTATTCATTAAAGAGCCCTCAAATACACCTGCAAAAAACTCGTTTTCTTCATCAATACACCCTTTACCCATCGTTGTAGTTATGAAAGGAATTTGTATTCTATTTACTAATTCTTCGGCTTCTTTTTCGAGATTAAAAATCTGAATTAAAGAGTCAAACATAAGCAGAGGCTTTGAGGATGCTTTAATTTTGTCCAATATAAGCTCAGCAGCATTGGTTTTTAAACCCATTATATCCGGATTGAAGTCTGAAATCTTAATCTGAGATTTTGCAACATCTTGTGGAATTCCCATGTAAACAGGCTTTTTCTCTGTGAGAGCTATGTGTATAGCTTTTTGAATTTCCAAAGATGCATTTTGGGTATTTAGAATGACTGCATATTCACTAACTTGTTTGTATGCATTAAAGTACATATTCCATCGGCCATCAGCAAAAGAATGGTGTATTTTAATCCCTTTATTTAAAATTTCAGTCTTAGGCATACCGGTTATCTGTATAACAGGAACATTTTGTGCATATGCGCCGGCAATACCGTTTATCGCACTAAGCTCGCCAACTCCATATGTTGTAACACATGCAGCAGCTCCTTTAATTCTTCCGTAACCTTCGCAAGCATATGAAGCGTTTAACTCATTGCAGCAGCCAATCCAGTGTGTGTGCGGATTTTCTTCTATTGCGCTAAGTATCTCAAAATTAAAGTCCCCAGGAACCCCGAATATTTCGCTCACGCCTATAGAATACAGTTTTTCAATTAAATATTCGCATACAGTAGTCATTCTGACCTCCTGTATGTAATCTAAAACAAATATACAAAACTTAAATTCAACAACTGATTAAACTTCAACAAATAGCCTTTGTCCAACGATATTGGGCTTTCCGTTATAATATCCGGCAAAATATCCGCCTCTTACAGGTGCATTTTTTGCATAAGTATTGCTGTTATATCTATTGCCGTTGTAATTTACAAAAGGATTGTTGCTAAACGGGTTAGAAGAAATAGACGCAGCACTAGTATGCTGAACAGGTACTGTCTGTTGTGCCGGCGAAAATACATTTGATAAAATACTTACTAAACTTGCCATTTATGTAACCTTATATAACCTAACTACAAAATTCAGTTTAATGATTTTTTCTCTTTGGTCATTATTATAACACAAGTTTTTCTTAGATATTAATAAAACTTTACTAAAATCCTCCTTTTAAAGTAGGTATGCACTTGCTTTTATTTTGGCAGTTTTTTATAATAACTCTATGGAAGAACAGAAAAAAAAGAAAATTTTAATAGTCGGTAATTCAGCAAAAGAATATGCTTTAGCTAAAAAGTTTTTGACTTATGATAATATAGAAAAAATTTACGCTGCACCCGGAAACGCTGCAATGAAGGATTTTGCAGAAGTTGTTGATATTAGAGAAGATAATATTGCACAGCTTCTTGAATTTGCTGTTGAAAATGCAATTGACTTGACGGTTGCCACATCTGAGCTTGCAATAAAAGCTGATATTGCTTCGATTTTTCAAGCCAATGGCCAAATGATATTTGCCCCAACAGCCTCAAGTGCCGGTATGACAATATCCAAATCAGCAGGTAAAAAATTTCTGTATAAACTCCATATTCCCACTCCTCGTTTCGGAATATTTGATAAATCCCAGCTTGCCTTGGATTATATAAAAAATGCAAATATGCCTGTAGTTATCCGTACTGATGAAAGTTCTATAAAAGCTGACAGGCAGGTCTGTACAACAGTTCCAAATGCAAGAATATTCACAGAAGACTTATTTTTATCAGGGGAGAACAAAGTCCTTTTTGAAGATTATGTTTACGGGCATGAATTCATATATTATGTAATTACCGACGGCTATCATGTTATACCGTTGACCTCTTGTGCGAATTATAAGTTTATGCTCGACGGCAACGGAGGAATTCTTACTCCAGGAATGGGGGCTTTTTGCCCGGATTATAAGCTTTCAGAAACAGTACAGCAAAAGTTGTTAAATAATGTTGTAACACCGGTTATAAATTCACTCCAAAAACGCGGTACTCCGTATTTGGGTATCCTTGGTGTTGAGGGTGTACTAACTGATGATGATAAATTTACGGTTCTTGAGTTGAAATCTTTCCTATCAGATCATGATGCGCAGGCTGTTTTAAATCTTATCAACGAAAATCTTTATACACTTTTTGAAGCATGTGCTGTAGGATCTTTTGCTGATGACTATGAAACACTTGATATTGCAGATTTGGCTTCAGTTTCTTGCGTATTATCATCCGGAAAACTTTCAGGATCTGTAATTGAAGGAATCGACTTAGCTGAAGATGATGTTGATATAAACCATTTTAATACTGTTAAAAATGAATATTTTGAATATATAACGTCGGGCGGCCGCGCCGTTGTGCTGACAAAAACATCATCCACTTTGTCTCGCGCAAGGGAATTGCTTTATGAGAATGTTAACGTTATTAAATTTAGCGGGATGAAATATCGTTCTGATATTTGTTCACAAGTTGATTAGTACAAAATAGTTGATATTTTGTAAATAATAATTATAAAACATTCTATGGTTACAAAAAGCGGTAAAAATTATTATGAAATTTTAGGCGTTACTCCGGACGTGGAGAGCGTGCAATTAAAATCTGTTTACAGGCGTTTAGTGCGTAAGTACCATCCAGATATAAACCCTGATGGCGAAGATGTTTTCAAAGAAATTACCAATGCTTACGAAACTCTGATAGATGAAAATAAACGAAAACAATATGATATTCTAAATGGTATATTTAAATCTGTTCATGCTGAAACGCTTAACGAAACCACACCCCAAAATACACGAAATGAAGAACCTTACAGAAAAACTTTCCGCAAAAAGTTTGATACAATACCGCCAGAAGAGCATGTTTTTAAAGAAAAAGTATTTCGTGATGTATTTAACGATATTCTCGATGGGATTTCCAGCAAGAAGAAAAAATCAGAAAAATCCCCCCAGCCGCAAAATGGAGAAGACATATACACCGATATTGAAATTACGCTAAAAGAATCAATAACCGGCACCTGTCGTGTTGTTAATATTATGCATACAGAAGTTTGTACAAAATGCTCAGGCCGCAAGTTTATAAATGAAGCTAAATGCTCACTGTGTGGAGGTAAGGGCGAACTTACCAAGCATCAAAAAATTAACGTTACAATTCCGCCCCATATAAAAAACGGCGCAAAACTGCGTATTGCAGGCGAGGGCAAAAAAGGAACTAATGGCGGCAAAAATGGCAATCTATTTTTAAATGTAAAAATAAAACAAAATTCTAATTTCAAAATTGATGGAAACAATGTTTATTGCGAAGTGCCTATAACGCCTTATGAGGCAGTCTTGGGCGGAGAAATAATCATTCCTTCTTTAGAAGGCAGTGTTGTTTTGCAGCTTCCGCCAATGACATCTTCAGGGCAAAATTTTAGAATTTCAGCAAAAGGTTTAAAGAAAAATAATAAAGTTGGTGATATAATAATTACAGTGAGAATTGAAATACCCAAAAAACTTACTAAAGATGAGCTTGAATTATATGCAAAGCTCAAAAGTTTATCACAAGAGAATATTAGAGAGAATTTGCTAAATGATTAATCAAGAAAATATTACAGTGTCAAAACATGCAAAAATAAAGGAAATTTTTGCATCAATCCAAGGCGAAGGCCCTTATATCGGCGCTAAGCAGTTATTTATAAGATTTTGTAACTGTAATTTACGCTGTCATTACTGTGATACTGATTTTGAAGGCGAGGCAAACGAGTATTCGCCTCAAGAGCTTTTTGAAATAATAAAGCAATTTGATTTAAATACGATATATTCTGTTTCGTTAACAGGTGGTGAGCCGCTTTTGTCCGTTGATTTTCTGGTTGATTTTTTACCACTTTTGAAAACGCATGGCCAAAAGATTTACCTAGAAACCAATGCTACTTTACCGGAAGAATTGTCGAAGGTAATTGACTTTATTGATGTAATTTCTGCTGATATTAAGTTAGAGAGTGCTACGGGCATGATTAGTGCCTTTAAGCGCCATGACAAATTTTTTGAAAGAGCTTCAGGTAAAGAGATTTTTGCAAAAGTTGTATTCGATGAAAACATTACAGATGAAGAAATTGAAAAATGTGTAGAGCTTGCTAAGAAATATAATTTTGAATTGATTTTACAGCCCAGGATGGATGGTGATGTAATGAGTATTACATCTATATTTGCAGTTGCCGTGCTCGATAAATTTTTGAAAAAATATAACAAAGTAAGGCTTATCCCACAAGTTCACAAATTTCTATCTGTAAGGTAGTTATTTTCTAAGTTTTGAGGCACCTTTCAAGTAAACAAACTCCGGCTTAAATTCCAAATCGCAATTATAGACAATAAGAATTCTTAAACATTTAGGCAGTGCCCCCGGAACATCAAGCTCATGAAAACACATCATTGCAGTTTCGCTAAAGCCCATATTCTCTCTTGCAAATTTTGCCGGAAACGCTGCATTTAAGTCATTCGTGAGCGTGAAAATAACGTGCGAAATCTTACAAATTTCAATGCCGTTTACTTCAATCATTTTTGACAAAAGCTCCATCGTTGAAGCCTTAATTGCCTCAATCGTATTGCTTTCAACTGTAATAGCGCCTCTTATACCCTTTGTAACCATGTTTTACCTGTTTTTTAATCCGTTGTACCAGTCGCGGGCAGGCATTTCGCCTTTACCTTCGGGTTTTACTCTTACTAAGATAAGAGATTTATCATTACAGCCGACATTGAGCCCGTCTTTGGTACACTTAATAAATTCTCCCGGCTTTCCGCACTCATCACAGACTTTAGTCTCAAGAACCTTGATAATTTTGCCGTCATGCATAAAATATGCACAAGGAAATTTGTAAATTCCTCTCACAAGATTATGAATTTCTTGAGCAGACTTATTCCAATCAATAACAGTTTCTTCTTTAGTAAGCTTGTTCGCCATACAAACGCCTTCTTCACACTGAGGAGAAGGCGTAATTGTCTTGTTTACAAGCCCGATTAATGTTTTTTCAAGCAGCTCTGGTGAAAGGTTGCTGATTTTTTCAAACAATTGTTCGCAATTCATATCATCAGGAATATTAATAACTTGTTTAAGACATACATCCCCACAGTCAAGGCCGAGTTCTGTAATCATTGTACATATTCCTGTTTGCGAGTCGCCGTTAATAATCGCGCGCTGAATTGGGTTTGCGCCACGGTATTTGGGCAATAGAGAAGCATGGAGATTTATTGTATGATATTTAGGAATATCAAGCACTTCCTGCGATAAAATCTGACCAAAAGCAAAAGTAACAAAAAAATCAGGTTTAAGCTTTATCAATTCCTCCTGAATTTGTGGTTCTTTTCTGATTGATTTTGGCTGAAATACCGGAATATTATGTGCAAGCGCAAACTCTTTTATCGGGGACATTGTAAGCTTATGCCCTCGTCCGGCTGGCTTATCAGGCTGCGTAACAACACCAACAACCTCTATTTCTTTAGAGTTAAATAAGTATTCAAGTGATTTTAAGGCAATTTTAGGTGTGCCGAAAAAAACAATTCTAATCATTATTTTCTAATTCTTTCTCCAAATCTTCTTCCACTAAAATTCTATCAGTTTCAATTGGTCCAAGATTGTATTTTTTTAGAATTTCTTCTGTCTCATCAATATTAGTGCAGTGGTCAATGAACAAAATTCCATCTAAATGGTCATTTTCATGTTGAATTGCGCGAGCAAGAAGCGAACCTTCTTCAGCTTCCATTATAAAAGGTTTTCCGTTTATATCAAGAGCTTTTACTGTAACATTTTTGTAGCGTTTGACTTTTGTGTAAGCTTCCGGAAAACTCAGACATCCTTCTTCGCTGATTACAGCGCCTGATTTTTTAATAATTTTAGGATTAATAAAAACCGTTGGTTTAAGAGGCTCGTCGTTTGCAGAAACATCGATTACAAAAACTCTGTAATTAACACCGATTTGTGGTGCTGCAAGCCCTACGCCGTTTTGAGCATACATTGTTTCAAGCAAATCATTTACCAAATCAGTAATCTTTTTTGATACTTTATGAACCTCTTTAGACGGTTGTCTAAGTGTTTTTTCTCCATATTTTAAAACTTTTTTAACAGCCATTATTTACCTCTCTTTAAAAACAGTATATTACAAAAAGGCACGAGTTCAAGTTAAAACGCTTATAATTTGGTTATTTCAGAGATTGCAGGATCAAGAAGTCTTCTGCCAACATTGACGAAATTGATAGAACACAGCGTTTTGCTGCCGTATTTAATCATTTTTTCAACAATACCTTCACCGTACTTTGGGTGGGATACATGATCGCCTTGTTCAAAGGTTTGTGTGCTTTGTGGCATTTCAGCTTGATAAATTGGAACAACAGGCGTTTTTTCTTCCTCTTCCTCAATTTCTTCTTCAGGTTTGTAAATTCCGTCGCTGCTGAGTTCTTCTACGATTTCAGGCTGTACAGCAAGATTTTGTTCTGGCTCAGCTTGATTTAAATCATCAATAAAATTCAAATCGTCTTCTGTTAAAACATCGTCTTCTTGTTCAATATTGTCATCTTCAAGTTTAGTATATATAAAAGTTTCATCTATATCTTTTGAAACATGTTCAATCATTTTATTACGATCTTCGTCAATCGGGGCTTCTTCAAACTGTTCTGCTAGTGGCGATGGTTCTTCTGTTAAATAAGTTTCGTCAAAAGATATCGTATCATCATTAAATTCAGCTTCAGGAGTTGAATTTTGGGAAGCGGCATCATAATCAGCACTTTCTTCAACGATTGGAGCTATTTTGTTAAAACTAACTGTTTTTGGCTTAACTTCCGGCTCTTCTGGGCTTTCTATTATTTCAGGTTCAGCCTCAAAAGGAAGTTCCTCATAAACTGATTGCTGTTCAGTGAAATCTGCATATGCAACTTTAACGTCTTGCTCTTCAACTATTTCATCTGTATATTCTTCTATTGAGGAAGCGGGTTCTTGTACCGGGAATTCTCCAGAGGTTTGGGCTTCTTTCTCTATTTCAACTTCATCATTGGCTTCAACTTCGGCTTCTGCTTTTGGTGTTATTAGAACTTCAACATCAGGTTCTTGTTCCATATTTTGCTTTTGTTCTGGTTCTAGAACTTGGGCATCCGCATTTTCTTGCGGCTGAATATACTCATATGAACTCAAATCTTCATCTTGTTCATTTTCTTCCTTAATGCGGGGAATATCATCAGACAAATCTTCGTATGTATCAGCATTATCGAGAAAATCAGGAGTTTCGGGCGCTACACCTTCAACAATTTTTTCCTGCTTGATTACAGGTTCCGTTACAATAAGAGTTGGTTCTTCTATAACTTGAGTTTCAACCGGTTTTATTTCAATTTTTTTTTCTTCTTGCTGTTTTACAATTTCAATAGGAGCAAGCTCGACAATTAAAGGCACAGCCTGAGTTGCTTTACCATAAACTATAAATTCATCGAGGTTCAATTTATTTAAAAACGTGTTATAAGAGGCAAAATCATGCTGTGTTGTCAGCGGTGCAAACAGGATAAGATTGTTTGCGTGTTCTTTTAATTCATAAACATATTTATAGTTGTGCGAACAGATAATATTTGTGTAGACCTTGTTCTCGCTCAAAAGTAGTTTCAAAAGTTTTTTGTCCGAGTTGTCGTTATCAATTTTTACAAATGAATAGATATACGCATCCATTTCTTCAAGACAGTTATACACGTAGAAAATAATTTCTCGTTGAAGTTTTGGGTCTGCATCTGAAATATTTAAAATTACAGTGTAATTGTCTTTTATGAATTCTTTTAATTGCTTAATATCTTGGGCAGATTGAGCGAAAACTTCTTGCTCTTTATATTTGAGGAGTTTGTTTTTCAAAACAGCAAGTTCTGCTATACCGGATTCTTTGTACTGCTGGGAAACAACTTCAATAAAGGTATCAAAAGGTATAAATTTATCAGGAATAGTTCTTGTATAGTCCTGAACTTCGAGGAATATATCCTGAATAACGGCTTTTGATGTTGCATCAACGTCGTTTAAGTCGTTAGCGTATATGAAGTTAATCATATCAAAGTTTAGAGGCAGCTTAAAGTCTTTTGCGAAAGTAAGTGTTCTTTCAGTGTTAAGGCTTCCGTCAGTGTCTATTATAATAGAGCTTTCGGCGTTATTTTCTAGCTGTTTTGAGAAATTTAAAACAAGAGTATCTGTATTTTTAAGATTATCCGAACAAATTAAGAGATTTTTTTGAATTAATGAAGTATCAACTTTTAGTAAAAATTCTTGCTGCGAGAGATTGCCTAATTTTAACGGGGTTTCAATGGGCAAAATGTCAAGGAGTTCAGAGGCAGAAAGTTTTGTAACATTGGCGTTTAAAGCCGGAATTGTGCCATCGTAATTTTTTACAATGCCTTCTTCGTTGAATGTGAAGATAAGCTTTACAATTGCGTATGTAAGCCCGTTATCAGCTTTTAAACTTACTATCTGGGCAACATAGGGTGTATTATCATCTTCAATTACAACAAAACCGCCAAGAATAAGGTTATCTTCGGTTTCGTATGAAACTTTTACTAAATTATTCTTAATTTCCAATACTTTCATCAAAAATTCCTCTCTTGTGTGATTTTAACATAAAAAAATCTTAAAGTTATCAATCATTAAATATCTGAAACATTTTCAAGAAGTTTGTTGTAGATTTCAATAGTTATCAGGCATATTTTTAGGTTTCTAGCGACAAGGCTTTTTATAGTTTCTTCATAACAGCGCAAAAGTGCTCTGTTCAGACCGTTTGGTTCTGATAAAAGCTGTCTGATGTTACAAGAATACTCTTTGCATCTTGTATTTGGTTCAATTTTGTCGGATAAGAAGATAACTTTTTCAAAATCGGTCATATCAAGTCTTCCAAGCGTATGCCATCGAATTGCCGAAAGAATTTCTTTGTCTGTAACTCCAAATTCATTTTCGGCAATATATGCGCTTACAGGTGCGTGAAGTGTTTTGTAATTCAACATTTCACAAGGTTCAACGTTTAAATTTTCGTTTATAATTTTTAAAAGTTTTTCATTGTCGAAACATTTTGCTGCATCGTGCAAAAGTCCTGCTGTATAAGCTTTTTCTTTATCAAGATTGAATTTTTCGGCTAATTCTGCGGCGCATTCGGCTGTTCCGAGCGAATGAATATATCTTTCTTCTGATAAATTATTTTTTAACCATAATATAATTTCGTTTTTTTCAATTTTTGTATAATTCATTTTCTTTAATGTACCTTTCTACAGCATTAGGCAGAATATCTGATACAGATTTGCCTTCTTTTATTCTGTTTCTTATGTCAGTGGATGATATGTCGTTATAATTCATTTTTGCAAATTCAAAATTATAATTTTTTTTTCTAAATTCATTGTATTTCTGTTCAAGAAAATCGTCCTCTCTAACAAAAACAATAAACTTTACGATTTGTTTAAATTTATCAATTTCATACCAGCTTTCAAGTTTTTCAAAGGCATCAGTGCCGATTATAAAATTAATTTTGCCCTCAATATCATAATTTTTGTATAATTCTAGTGCTGTTAAGTATGAATACGATTTTTGCTGGCGCTGAAATTCTATATCAGAAACTTCAAAATCCGGGTAATTTTTTATGGCAAGCTTTGTCATATTAAGCCTGTGAAATGCGGAAGTTTTTTCAGCTTCTTTGTGCGGGGGAATGTAGGCCGGAATAAATATAATCTTTTCAAACCCGAAGTTTTTCAGTGCATAATCTGCCATGTATAAATGTCCGTTATGTATAGGGTTAAATGTTCCCTGGAATACGCATAATTTCATATGACAATTATATCAACGCTAAATGAATTTGTAAAGGATTGTAACGATTTATTCTAATATTTAAAGATTTTGGCCTAAAAGACCGTATTCAACAGTAAAAGTACGAATTTAATTGAAAGGAATTTTAGAAAATGGGAATGTCAGCATCACAAGCAAGACTTCTTTCAATAACAACAAGGCTCAACCATATTGAACTTGAGTCTCAAAACGTTTCTAATTCTAAAATCAGACTTTCTCAAAAAACTCAAGATGCAAGTGATAAATATATTAAAGCTTTGAATTCAACTCAGCTTCTTTATAATACCTATGATGCTTCAGGCGAGCAAATCAGTCAATCACTGACCGGAGCTGCTCTTACTAATTACGGTGAATTAAAAAATCAATATGGTCTTATTAACGCGTCAGGACAAATTCTTGTTTCTGAAACTGATGCTGCAAATTATATGGCTAGTGATAATTTAGAAGAATTTTTAGACAAATACGGTGTTCTATCTCCAGAAGGCACCGGTGAGACGGTCCAGGTGAAAAATCCTCTCTACGATACAGCTTGGGATGAGTACAACGAAGAATATCAAAAATGGCAAGCTGAAAAACCAGATCCGGCAAATCCGATTTATGTAATTCCCGGTGAAGTAGAGCAATCTTCAGATTTGTATGACAGTTTCCTTTGGGCGACTGCGATTTGTTATGGCAGTGCGATGGTTTATTTGGCACAAAAGTTAGGCTTGCCGGGTGAAACCTTATATGATAAAGACGGAAATCCGGTTGTTTCTTATGATCAAGATGGTTGGAAGGCATACACTGATGACAACAGCGGAAGCATTACTTCTGAGGGCAGCGGTGGTTTAAAAGATTGTTATAGCCATGTTTTAGACCATCTTTTACCAATCGGCAGCTACACCACAACAACAGGTCAAACTGTTGATATAACTTCTGGTAATCACTGGTGGGGTACCGGTAGTTATAACGACAGAGGTGGGCGTGCAGCAGAATTAGCAGAGCTTATCCGACCAGATGCAGAAACTGTTCTTTATGCCTGCGGTGATACAGGGGCTGATATTACGGCTGATTCATCTGAGATTGAAAAATTAATGAGCGATTATTATATCGACGCAAATGGTCAAAAGCAAATTAAAACTCTTCAACAAAAAATCGTTGATTTAGATTATGCAAACAGTTCTGGTATATTAAGCGATCAAGAACTATACGATGCATTGCAGCATTTTGTAAACGATGACTTGTCTGTATTGAAAAAAGGCCAGGACAAGTTTGATGAAGATGCTTACAATGCTGATGTTGAAGAGTGGCAAGCTAAGAAGCCTCAAGAACCGGATGTTGAAATGTATATTGATAAAATCGTCAGAACAGTTACAGATTCTGACAAAGCTCAATGGTACATTAATTTATGGCACAGAATGAACGGTGAAAGCGATTTTAAAGCCGGATTTGGCAGTTCTGATGAATACGACTCTTCTCAAGGTTTTGCTTCTGTTTCAAAAACTGACCAAAAGTGGGCTGTCTTAAAAGATAATGAAATGAACAGTTCTCAATGGCTGCAATTTGCACTCCAAAATGGTGTTATAACGCTGGAACAAGTTCAATTTACTAATTCTTCTCAAGAAGGAACAGGTGTTCAAAATATCCAATGGACTTCAATTATATGGACAAGTTCAGCAGATATTACTGAACAAAAAGACAACACCGCAGTTACCAAAGCCGAAGTAGAATACAACAAAGCGCTTTCAGAAATCGAATCTAAAGATAAAGAGTACGATAATACAATGAAAAAGCTGGATACAGAGCACAAAGCACTTGAAACAGAATACGAATCAATAAAAAATGTTATACAAAAGAACGTAGAAAGAACATTTAAAGTATTTTCATAACCGGCAAAGCCGGCTCTGTACAGATGTGATTTTGTTACCTGCGTGTCTCGCAGGTGGGTGAGCGCCTTGGCAAATCCGTTTCCCGCTGGCGATTTTTCAATCGGCGGGTATACTGCAATGCCATGAGAGTCAACTCTCCCTGTTATAATAAATGTAGGAACAAAATTGAACACCCATACAGAGCAATAACATTATAACATGAATATTTCAATATGTATATAAGCCTTCAGTCATATATGGAGTTACCATCTCATTGAAAGGGTATCAATAGCATTTTTTTCAGCTTTGTCGTACTTGTTCATTGCTTCGTTGAATTTTGAAGTATCATTCTGAGTGTTCGCTAATTTAACACCTTCGGGAGAAGGAATGTAGCGCTGTTTTTTAGGAGGCTCTTTTGTATGCGTTGTTGAAGGCAGCGGTACTAACTTTGGAGCTGCTGCTGTTTGAGGAGGCAGGGGTGGCGTTTGTACTGTCTGAGGGGTATTTATAACCGGCTGTGATGCAGGTTTAGCAGGAGGCTGCACCTGTGGTGTTACAGCTTGAGCTTGCTGAACCTGTTGTTCTTGAGGCGTTTCTTCTTTGTCTTCATCAAGAACAGATTTTGTCGGTTTTCCAAACACTGCATGGGTCGCTTTAGTTGTGAGTTTAGCTAAGAACGGAGACACAATCATCATCGGAATTGCAATTCTGAGCGGAACACCTACAACGTTTCTAAAGAAGTTGCCTGATTTTCTCAAGAAGTTCAAGTTATATTTAGCGTTTGAGCGTCTTGCTAAGATTGTTTCATTACCGATATTTATAAACTTGCCAATACTGCGAAGTATTCTGACAAAAGGATTTTTAACATCGCCGTTAAGCATAGCTTTTAAAGCTTTCTTTTCTGCTTTATACTGAGCTTTATCAGCTAAAAGTCCGGATCTTACTTTTTGGTTAAATATTTTTCTTGCTTTTTGGTAGTTTTTAACACCTTGTTCATCCAAGCCGGCGTATTTGAAACCTCCAATCTTGTGCATTCCTAAATACCCAAGCGGCAATGCCATAAAGTATGTAAAGTCATTTACAAATCTTTCTGCTAAAGTTTTGCCTTTTTCGCCTGAAGGTGCTTTTATTGTATGGTAAAGCATGTCTGCAAAGATGCCGGCTTGCATTGCAACAGCAAGCTTACCGCCTGCAAAACGGTTTGTACATCCTTCAGTGAACCACCCGAGAGCCTTTGGTAAAAATCTTCCAAGCCAAGTCTTGTTGCCTTTGCCTAGTGTCGCTATGTATTTATTTCTGAGTTCATCAAGCCCTATTTGCCTTCCAAACAGGTGCGATAAAATGGAATTTCCGTTGCGCCAAATTGATACTTTTATATTTTTATCAGCTTTATTAAGTGCATTGATTACATCGTCAGAATGCTCAATAATATCTTTTGTTACTTCTGCGAAATGCTTGCTATTTTTGAAGCCCAATTTTTTGACTTTTGCAGTGTATGCTAATTTTTCAAGCCATTTCATGCCTTTTGCTTCGGCTTTTGCTATAAATTCAGGTTTACAGCCTAAAAGTTCAAGTTCTTTTTTCTGCAAAGCCAGCGCTTTCTCAGCTGCTGACTTGCCCTTAAGACTGTTTGCGAATGCATCTATATCCTTTTGAGACAAACCATACTGCTCAAGTTTTTGAACGCGGAATTTATTTTTTCCTGCAATTGGCTTTAAGAAATCTTCAAAAACTTGTTTTGTATCCATTGCAAGGAACCCGTGAAGTCCTGCACCCGGAGTTTTAGCAAAATCCCATTCAGCTTTTGTTGCGTGATGTTGAAGTGAATACACGATACGGCTTTTTGTGCCTAGCCACTTCCAAAAATCATTAACTTTGTTTAATGCGCCTTGAGCGCCTATGGCAATAGGATTATTTCCGCATTTTGCCGCAATTCTGTCGCCAAATCCGCCTACCTTGCCGAATAAGCTCTTGTCGTAATCGCCGCCGCTTTTACGGTTAACATAATCCATGCCTTGTGCAATTCCGTACCACATGCCGGTACCTAATGCAATTTTTGCCCCAAGTCCCTCAAACTCATCGGTTTGTGAAGCTTTTACGCGGTTAGCAATGTAAGTATTATCCACAGAATGTTTAATTTTTTCTTTATCAACACCTTCTAAAAGCTGGGCGTTTGTTAGGTTTGCTGCCTGCATTGGTATGCTATTAAATTGTGGATTGAAATTGCTAACCATAACTACATTTTCCCCTATATTAATATTAAAACATAGTATGCTGAGAAATTGCTTGTTTTTTAGATATTCTTTTAATTTGTTAAGTATTGTAACAAGTTTCATCAAAACTGAAATTTTGTAATTTGTATATACTTTATATATACATAAGAGAGAGATAAATAAGAGAGGCGATAAAGATGGCAGTTGCAAACTTAAAAAAGATTGATGACAAATTAAAAGATATGTACAAAGATCAAGTTACTACATCTGAAGCTAAGGCATTTGAAGATCGTTCTGAAGTTTTGATTGCACAAATGAACTTCATTGCACTTGCTAACCGCCGCGCGCTTCATCTTATTTAACAAAGTTTTACCAATACTTCTATAAAATTTAACTCCAATTAATTTTTCCCCTACAAAATTTTCACCTGATTTTCACCCGAAAATCAGGTTTTTCTTGGTGCAGTGCACTTAGTGCACTCTTGAGTATTGTCGCAATATTAGAGGGCAAGTGCAGCCCAGGACTTCTCACGGGATTAGGATGGCAAGTGCAGGCAATCTTTTTACGAGATTAAGAAGGCAAGTGCCGGTTGCCCAAAATGCTTTAATATGCTATGATTTTTATAGGGATTATTATGAGTGAAAATATTTCAACAATTATTTTATCTGAAAGCCGGCAAACCAGAGATGTTTTGAAGCTTTATCTTGATGAATTCGGTAATTATAACTATTTAGCGGATTTCTTTGATTTATCTGAAATTTTTAATACGCTTTCATCTCTTCCAAAGTCGCTTCTTATTGTTGATTTGTCTACAAATTCTTCTAAGTTTTTTGAATTCATAGAACGTACTGCCGTAGACTGCCCCAACTGTAAAATTGTTGTTATTTCTGATAACCCTACAGTTGAATTGATTATAAAAGTTATGCGTGCGGGGGCAAAAGAATTTTTATCTTCTCCTGTTATAAAAAGCGAATTTTTTGATGTATTAAAACGCGTCGGCTGCCAATTAAACAACCAGCAAAAGCCGCTTAATAAATGCCGAGTAATTTCAGTTTTTTCCAACAAAGGCGGTATTGGAAAAACCTCTGTAGCCTCAAATTTAGCCCTGGAACTTGCCAATATTACAAAAGAAAATGTTGCTTTGGTTGATTTAAATTTCCAATTCGGCGACATAACGACTTTTTTAGACCTAAAACCTGCCTTTAATATATCTTACATGCTATCAAATCTAGATAAAGTAAACAGCGGCTTTTTGTTAAATACGCTTGAAAAGTATAAAGACACAAGTTTATATGTACTTGCAGATCCGCCGTACTTTAAGCAGGCTGAAATTGTTACGCAGCGACAAGTTGCAAAGCTTTTGGATATTCTCAGAAATACCTTTTCGTATGTGGTTATTGATACTGATGCGTCTTTTGACAGCAAAACGGTTACAGCGCTTGATAATTCCGATTTAGTATTTTTAATTTCAATAGTAAACCTTCCTGCCTTGCGGAATTGCCAGAGAATTCTTGACCTGTTTGAAAAACTCGGTTATGAAGAAGAAAAAACTCAAATTATTGTTAACCGCTTTATGGAAAATGATGAAATTAAAATAGAAGACGTTGAAAACCTTTTGGAAAGAAAAGTATATTGGAAAATTCCGAATAACTATTTCACCATGATGTCTGCAATTAATAAAGGCGTACCTGTATCTGAGGTAAATCCTTCATCTAATGTTGCACAAAGTTACCGAGAATTAGCTATTTCGGTTTCTGATATGGTTTACAGAAATAAGCTTATTAAAAAGTATTCATCATCTGCTGCTGATAACTTTAATAATCTATTGAGAGGTGAAAATTGACACTTCAAGACCGCTTTAAAAAATTTGAACAACCTCAGTCTACTAATTCTGGTATTGTTCCTTTTGAAGACTTTGTGATTAAATCCCTGTTTGAAAAGATTTCGACAATTCCTGTCTGGTACGATTACAGCAGAGACGAACAAAAGCAGCTTATCAAAAATTTCCTTGAGAAGAAAATAAACACTGAATATAAAGATATAAACCTAACAGAACAATACAAGCAGAAAATAATTGATGATTTTCTGGCTTCAATGAAAGGTTACGGAATTTTAGACTATTACATAGCTAAAAAAGATGTAATAGCTGTTATTGTAAAACCGTCTAATGAAATATTACTGCAAAAGAACAATAGTATTATTGAAAATTCCGGCTCTGTTCTTAATAAAGAACTAAAAGAGGCTATCACTAAGCGTTTTGACAAATCTTCTCCAATTGTTAATGAATGTATAAATGATTTGTTTATAACAGTTGTTTCCAATTCGGATTGTAGCAAGACAATTATAATCCGGAAAGTTAACAAGATATCTGATAAGTTTTCGGATTTAACTAAAAAATGCGTTCTGACAAAAAATATTGAAGATTTTCTTTATCATATACTTGAGGAAAAGAAAAATATAATTATATCCGGCAATGTTAACACCGGTAAAAGCGCTTTCCTTAATGTCTTTATAAATTCAATTAATAAAGATAAAAGAATTGTTTTGCTAGATGAGTATTCTGGTTATTCGAGTAGTATATCTGAGAATATGTTGTCATTCGGAGTGCAAGGGTATACAAAAGATGAGTTTGACAACTTGCTTTCTGCCGCAGTAAAACTGGAGCCTGATTATATTGTTTCCGATATGAATGAAACTATTCTATCAGGCGCATTTTATGAATTTATACCTCAGGGATTGAAGGGGGTAATTACAACAGTGCGTTCTTCATCGATTACTAATGCGGTTATGAAATACGTTATGCAGACTCAATTCACACAAAAAACAACCGAAAAACAAGCAAAAGCAAAGTTTGCCTCACTGTTTGATTACATAATACATATTGAAAAACTTTCAGACGGCACTTATCGTTTGGGGTCAATTATGGAGATTACTTCAACTAAATCGTCTTCTTTTGTGCTGAATGAGATTTTAAAACTTGAGGATGGCTGTTATGTTCTTGATTTACCTGAGGTCCCTTCTGTAAAAAGCCAAGAAACTTTAAGTAAATCTCATATTTCTTTTCGTTCCCGTTTAAAGCTTTCTTAGGGTGATAATCGTTAAAGGATTTTACGTGAAGTCTCATTTTGTTGCTTTCAGCTAATTTTTCGCTAACGATATCAATGCCGGGTTCAATGTATTTGGGCATTATAATCTTATCCACAAAAATATCTATAGGCTTAATCAGCAATATCAAAGATATTAAACCGCCAAGGGTTTTAGTCAGTTTGTTTTTTACAATAAGTGAATTTAAATAATCTTTCATTGCGGTTTTTAAAGCCTGATTTGTATAATCATCACCGTACATTTTTTTCATTATAGGCGTTGTTTCAAGGTATCTTTTAAAAATTCGATTTGAAATCTTTGAAGGTTTTTTGCCTTGCAAAAGAGCCGACTTAATTTCAAATAAATCATCGGCTAGTTTGCCCGCATAAGTATTTAAGCGTGATTTATCGGCGGTGGTTATGGAGTAGTCTCCGCGCAGCGACTTGTGAATCCTGTTGAAAATGTTATAAGTATGCTTTTCTCTTTTTCTGGCTTGTATTTTATTCTCTAAAGAATTTTTAAGCATTTCTTTAAACTTGTCTTTATTGTCAAATCTTTCGCTGATAGCTTGGTCTATAACATCTTTGGAATGTCTGATTAAAGTATCTTTTGCATTAATCGTAAGCTTGTCTTTAAATAAGACTCCAATAGGAGAAGCGGATTTTTGACCTATTAAAATAGCGAGTGTAGGGAGCAAAAAAGAAGAAATTCCTTGTGAAATCGCGTTTTCTACACCTCTTTTTGCGCTTGGTGCGTAATGATTTTTGTCGTTTTTGTATTTGTCATAAATATCAGCCCCAAGATACATAAACGTTGGAATCCATAGGGCAAATGTTACTTTTGGTGCAATCTCGTAAACGGTTGTCCCGATTTCATTTGTATAAGACATGGCTCTTAGTCCCCAATTATTAAGAGGATCTGAATATTTTTTCTTCTCTTTTTCTTTTGGGGCAGGTTTTGCTGTGTTTAAGTTTGTAACTTTTTGGACTGCTGCTGGCATGATTACTTCTTTGTTACACTCCAAGCTTATTATACAATACGCAAACATAAACTTTTTTGCTATGGAATTTGTATAGAATTTGTAATAAAATACTGTTATGGAAAGAAAGTTCAAAATAAATTCTAAATATTCACCGGCGGGAGACCAGCCAAAAGCAATAGAAGCTCTAACAAAGGGGCTTCTTGAAGGAGCTGATACCCAGACACTTCTTGGTATAACCGGTTCCGGCAAGACTTTTACTATAGCAAATGTTATAGAAAAAATTCAAAAACCGACACTTATTATTGCGCACAACAAAACCCTTGCGGCGCAGCTATATAATGAATTTAAAGAACTTTTTCCAGATAATGCTGTTGAGTATTTCATAAGTTATTATGATTACTACCAGCCTGAAGCTTATATCCCGCGAACTGACACTTACATAGAAAAGTCGGCCTCTATAAACGAAGAAATTGACCGGCTTCGCCATAATTCAACACGAAGCCTTTATGAGCGCAATGATGTAATAATTATTGCCTCTGTAAGTTGTATTTATGGTTTGGGATTACCGGAAAACTATTTTCGCGGTTCTGTTGAGCTTAATGTCGGCGATGAAATAGCAAGAGACGACTTGCTGCGACACCTTGTAAGTGTTCAATATACCCGTAACGACCTGGTTCTGGAACGATCTACTTTCCGTGCAAGAGGCGATATTGTTGAAATTATGCCGGCTTATGAGAAAATTATTACGCGCATTTACTTTTTTGGTGATGAGATAGAAAAGATTGTGAGAATTGATAATGTTTCAGGCGAAATTCTTGAAACTCCTGATAAAGTTGTAATTTATCCTGCGGTTCACTATCTTTCGTATGATGAAAATTCTGAGGAAACCCTTGATTTAATCCGTCAAGAATTGGCTGTCAGGCTTGCACAGCTTAAATCAGAAAACAAGCTTATTGAAGCACAAAGACTTGAACAGCGTGTCAAATATGACTTAGAAATGATTAAAGAGATGGGCTACTGTTCAGGTATCGAAAACTATTCAAGAATAATTGAGCGTCGCCCTCCGGGAAGTGCTCCTGCAACTCTGCTTGACTATTTTCAAGGTGATTTCCTAACAGTCGTTGACGAATCTCACGTTACACTGCCGCAAATTAAAGGCATGTCTCACGGCGATGCGGCAAGAAAAGATACCTTAATTGAATACGGTTTTCGTCTGCCTTGTGCAAAAGATAACAGGCCTTTGACAAATGAGGAATTTTTCTCTAAAGTCGGCCAAAAAATATATATTTCCGCAACTCCGGGGGAATTTGAAAGACAAACATCTGCTCAACTCGTTGAACAAATCATCCGTCCGACAGGCCTTGTGGATCCCAAGATTTCTGTCAGACCTATCGATACACAAATTAATGATTTGAAAAATGAGATTAAAAAACGTACAGATAAAAACGAGCGCGTTTTAATTACAACCTTAACTAAAAAAATGGCAGAAGATTTATGCGACTTTTTTATTCAGGAAGGTATCCGTGTAAGGTATCTTCACAGTGAAATTCAGTCTCTTGAGCGCGTGGAAATTCTTCGCGATTTGAGGCTGGGTGAATTTGATGTTCTTATTGGGGTTAACCTGCTGCGCGAAGGTTTGGATATTCCTGAAGTTTCACTTGTGGCGATTATGGATGCTGATAAAGAAGGCTTTTTGCGCTCAGAAACAAGTTTAATCCAAACGATTGGGCGTGCGGCCCGTAATGCCTGTGGTGAAGTTATTATGTATGCTGATAGAATGACTGATTCTATGAAAAAAGCTATTGATGAAACTAACCGACGCCGTGAAATTCAAATGAATTTCAATAAAAAATACGGTATTGTACCTCAAACAATTAAAAAGCCAATTGAAAATAATCTTCTTTCGCTTGTTGCAAGTTACAGAGACCTGGAAGACATCGTTGCAGAAGAAATGGTCGACATGGGTATAGACAAGAAAGATTTGCCTAAACTTATTGATAAACTTGAAAAAGACATGCATAAAGCAGCCAAGATACTTGATTTTGAAAGGGCAGCCGAAATACGTGATAAGTTAAAAAAACTTAGAGAAATGTTAAATTAAAAAAATTCCGGTTTATTTACCGGAATTTTTTTATCATCTATTCTGCGTCATGATGAAGTGCTTCGTAATTCAACTGTCCCAGATAATTGCCTGTAATAGCTGCATTTAAAAGAGCTGTCATTGCCCAGATAAAAATTAATATCGGGTTTTGCAGGCCTAAAAACAGCCAGAATAAATAAGTTACAGTTCCAATGATTATTGCGTTTAAAAGAGCAAGCTGCAAGGACATCCAAATAACTTGTATTAAAATGTCAATACAAGAATCTGATATTATTTTCAGGTTGTAAGCATCTGTAATTTTTTGACTTTTAGCGTAGAGCATGAACGCTGTTAACACTATTGAATAACATATTCCATAAGTAATATATGTTGCGGATGAGGCTATCCAAGGTACTGCTATTTTGGGTATAAAATTGGTCATCAGATAGTTTGCAATATATATATTAAGCGCACACCAAGGGCCGATTGCAAGTGTTGCTTTTAGAGAATCCCAAATTAAAGATATAAAATTATAAGTAGGTAAAATATTGTCTCGGTAATTCATAACATTATTCGCGCATCGCGTCATGAAACCTAATAGGATTAATCCGCTCACTGCGTATAACGTAATAGCAAGAGATCCGAATTTTGCAGGGCCAGTATAGGCCTGAAATGCAAAATATAGCGGTATTGCATAAATAATGTATTTTAAAAGTGCGCCTCTTTCGTTAATAGATTCTTCCAGTGCGTCT
>ULUL01058544.1_pt1 | contig 31068 bp, 29 predicted proteins | sample 1958481 | NCBI WGS metagenome assembly ULUL01 (sample SAMEA4835759, study PRJEB28245) | human gut metagenome | biome: gut microbiome; material: fecal sample | place: Denmark | collected 2008 | reverse complement strand
TGATTACAAATCAGCTGCTCTACCAACTGAGCTACACCAGCTTGAACTTTCGTTCGTGTTACTCATTCAAGCGACTATTACAGTATATCACCTTAGTCGGATTTTGTCAAGCACTTTTTTTATGATTTACAGAATGTTAATATTTGCGGGTTTGGGGCGGATATACTATATTTTTGAAAGAAAAGCTCGGAATATGCCGCTGATTGCAATATTTCATGCTGTACGCCTGATTTTCACAAAAATGTCACATTTATATGTTATTATGGTTATACCGACAACTTAAATACAGAAAGGAACGGTAATTATGGAGGGCAAAAAAATTCTTATTGTTGATGATGAAAAGAATATCCGCAATGTTATAAAAGAATACGCTAAGTTTGACGGCTTTGAGACCTTTGAGGCGGAGGACGGTATGCAGGCTGTGGAAATGTGCCGCACTCAGGACTTTGACCTTATAATCATGGACATCATGATGCCTAAGCTTGACGGCTACTCCGCTGTAAGAGAGATTCGCAAGACCAAGCAGATACCCGTTATCATGCTTTCCGCAAGGGGCGAGGAGTATGACAAGCTTTTCGGCTTTGAGCTGGGCGTTGATGACTACGTTACCAAGCCATTTTCTCCCAAGGAGCTACTGGCACGTATCCGTGCGGTAATGAAGAGAAGTGCCGCTCCTGCGCCTGCGGGTGATAATAATGTGCTGAAATTCGAGGGGCTGGAGATAAATATGTCAGGCCGTGAGGTGTTTGTTGACGGCAAGCCCGTTTCCCTCACCCCCAAGGAGTATGACCTGCTGTTCTACCTTGTGCGCAACAAGGGCATTGCGCTTTCCCGTGAAAAGCTGCTGGAAGAGGTCTGGGGCTATGACTTTTACGGCGATGACCGCACTGTTGACACGCACATCAAGATGCTGAGAAACTCGCTGGGCGATTACCGCAAGTTCATCGTTACACTGAGAGGAATGGGTTACAAGTTCGATGCGGGACGTGAATAAGGAAAAAAAGGAAAGCCGCAGGGAAAAAGGGATGAACAGCCTGAGCAGGCTTTTCCGCAGTGTAAGATTTACGGTATGGATATATTTTGCCATATTCATCACAAGTATCCTGATGCTTATATGGATATCATTTACGGTATCGCTGGAGGCTACTTACCGCACTCAGAAGACCAATGATATCACCTCCATAGCAAACTACATTCTTACCCAGTGGAGCGAAGAGGGCTTTACCACAAGCACTCTTGACCGTATCGCCCATGACAATGATATGTGCGTGCTTATCCAGGACAGGTACGGGCTGAATGTGTATTCCTATGACACTATGGCGAAAAACTGCCTTGTGCATGGCTCGGTAAACTATCAGAACCTGTATAAGTACCGTGAAAAGGCGCTCAACAGCGCTACGGGCATTTATTATGCCGAGACCAAAAACAACCAGTTCAACACGGATATGCTCATCTTTGTGATGCTCATAGGTACAAAGGAGCAGCCGTCGGGCTACCTTTTCCTGAACACATCGCTGGAGCCGTTGGACTCCACCGTTTCGATCCTCAGGGTGCAGATGCTTCAGGTGAGCCTTGCAATGCTGGCGCTGGGTTTCGGCATATCAATATTCCTGTCAAGGCTCATTGCTACGCCTATCACAAGGATAACCCTTTCCGCCGAGAAGCTGGCGCAGGGCGACTATAACGTAAAGTTTAACGGCAGGGGATACACCGAGACGGAGCAGCTGGCGGACACGCTGAACTATGCTTCCAAGGAGATAACCAAGGTGGATACCATGCGCCGTGACCTTATGGCGAACATTTCCCACGACCTGCGCACACCGCTTACAATGGTAAAGGCGTATGCGGAGATGATACGTGACCTTTCGGGCGATGACCCTGAGAAGAGAAACGAGCATCTGGAGATAATCATTGAGGAGAGCGACCGTCTGGCGGCGCTGGTAAACGACATAATGGATCTTACCAAGCTGGAGAACGGCACATCGGAGCTTCACAAGGAGCCTTTCTGCGTAGGCTCACGGCTCAGGGAGATAATGACACGATACAAGCTGCTTTCCGAGAGGGACGGCTACAAGTTCTATATCTCGGTTAATGACGACGCATGGGCAGAGGCTGACCTTATCAAGTTCGATCAGGTAATATACAACCTTGTAAACAACGCTGTCAATTACTCGGGCGAGGAGAAGTCCATATACGTTATGGAGGTCGCAACGCCCAAGAAGATAACCATTTCCGTGACAGACACGGGAGACGGCATTGACAAAGAGCTTATGCCGCTTATATTTGACCGCTATTACCGTGCGGAAAAGCATAAGAGAGAGGTCATAGGCACGGGACTGGGACTTTCCATTGTAAAGCAGATATTCATTCTTCACGGCTTCCAGTTCGGAGTTAAGTCGGAAGAGGGGATAGGAAGTACGTTCTGGTTTGAGATGGATAGAGTTCAGCCGCCAAAGGACGAGGAGATTGAGGAAAAGGCGGAATAAGCGCAAACTAAATGTTTGCCACTATGGGTAATATCAGATAATAAGACTATCTGAAAAATCAGCACAAATGAGAGCAAGGCAAAAAGTTTAGTCCACCTTTTCAAAGGTGGCGGGTTTCCAAAGGGCGGAGCCATTTGGTCGCTGCTCGCAAGCAGCGAAATCCGTTTGCGAGCGGCTTGAATGATTGACCTGATAGCCGACTTAAAAATCCTAAAGCCGCCTGCACTGTAAGTTAAAAAACGCTCAAACAAATATAATTTCTAAAATAGTCTTAAAACTATTAAATGCAGGCGGCTTGAAACCAAGAGATGTTCCATTAGGAACGTCGAATTTGGTTTCCGCCGTAAGGCGCCGGTACGGTCAAATCTTCTTTTCATTTTTATAAAGTCCGTACCTAATGCAAAGGAGACACCACCAGGGAAAAGGCGTTATTTTCGATTTTATAGGTTCCTTTTTCAACAAAAACAGGCAGATGTATTAAAATCATCTGCCTGTTTTTGTTTATATTGCCAAAATCTTATAATATCCCTTGACATTGTAGGGATTATGGTGTATTATATAGCCATAGTAATTCATACCATACAGCTATGATAAATATGATTAGAGTAAATTCCCGCAAATAAGGAGCAAACAGAACATGAAGATCAGGTATCTGGCGCTCAGATGTACCATACGAATGTGCAGCTGATATGCGCTTTAAATAAGAAAATTCGTACATTCAGTGTGATATACAAAGAAACTTGATTTATAAGGAGATATTTAAAATGAGTAATTTTGCAGGAAGAGATCTTAAGTTTGAAACCAAGCAGCTTCATATCGGACAGGAGAACGCAGACCCCGTTACTGACGCAAGAGCAGTACCTATCTACGCTACTTCTTCCTATGTTTTCCATAACTCCCAGCACGCAGCAGACCGTTTCGGCCTCAAGGACGCAGGCAACATCTACGGCAGACTTACCAACCCCACTCAGGACATCTTCGAGCAGAGGATCGCTGCTCTTGAGGGCGGTGTTGCAGCTCTTGCAGTAGCTTCCGGCGCAGCTGCTATCGCTTACACTATCCAGAACCTGGCAAAGGCCGGCGAGCACATCGTTGCTGCCAAGACCATTTACGGCGGTACATACAACCTCCTCGAACACACTCTTCCCGAGTACGGCATCAGCACTACTTTCGTTGATCCCGATGAAGAGGGCGCATTCGAGAATGCTATCCGGGACAATACCAAGGCTATCTTCATTGAGACCCTCGGCAACCCCAACGCTAACCTTATCGACATCGAAAAGACCGCTGAGATCGCTCACAAGCACAAGCTCCCTCTGGTAATAGACAACACCTTCGGTACTCCTTATCTTATCCGTCCCATTGAGCACGGTGCAGATATCGTAGTTCATTCCGCAACAAAGTTCATCGGCGGCCACGGCACTGCTATCGGCGGCGTTATCGTTGACAGCGGCAAGTTCGACTGGGAAGCGAGCGGAAAGTTCCCCTCCCTCACCGAACCCAACCCCAGCTACCACGGCATCAGCTTCACCAAGGCAGTAGGCGCTGCGGCTTTCGTTACAAAGATCAGAGCTATTCTCCTGAGAGATACGGGCGCAACCCTTTCTCCTTTCCACGCATTTATGTTCTTACAGGGTCTTGAGACACTCTCCCTGAGAGTTGAGAGACACGTTGAGAACGCTATCAAGGTAGTAAATTACCTGAACGCTCATCCTCAGGTAGCAAAGGTAAATCACCCCTCACTTGCAACAGGCAAGCAGAAGGAGCTTTATGACAAGTACTTCCCCAACGGCGGCGGCTCTATCTTCACCTTTGAGATCAAGGGCACTGAGGACGATGCTAAGAAGTTCATTGATAATCTTCAGGTATTCTCCCTCCTGGCAAACGTTGCCGATGTTAAGAGCCTTGCTATCCACCCCGCTTCCACCACACACTCTCAGCTCAACGAAGAAGAGCTTGCTGAGCAGGGCATCAAGCCTACCACTATCAGACTTTCCATTGGTACAGAGCACATTGATGATATTATCTTTGACCTTGAAGAAGCTTTCAAGGCTATCAAGTGAGATAAGTTATAATACTAATCCTCAATCAACCTATAGACAGATCCTCGGCTGAAATAAGCCCATTCTTCGTCAAGCTCCCTTGCCGGGCGGCAAGCCCGCCTGCAGTCGCTTTCCTAGACTGGTCTTATTTCATCTGTCGGCTTTGTCTATAGAACGATTAAAGATTAGTATAAGCTGAAAAGCAGTGTCAGGAATGGCACTGCTTTTTTGTGCTTATATGGGCAATAATGGGTGAGATGCAAAAAAGCAGTGCGGCTTTGATTGCTGCACTGCTTTCGGTTTTATACTAAGAACCAATTAAAAACTATACAAAAAATCGAGCATGATCTTGCGTATATGGATTAGGCGATGATTTTTTGTCTGTAGTTTTATTGGTGATTAGTATTATTCGCAAAGAAATTTTTCTATCTGCATTACATCATCACATACTGCACAGCAGGGAAACTCTTTTGCATCTTCCACGGTTTTGAAGCCGAAGCCGTAGGTCACGGCTATGAAGTCGATGCCCGCTTCCTTTGCACCTATGGCGTCGTATTTGCTGTCGCCTATGAGCACGGCTTTCGACTTATCGCAGCCGCTCTTTTCAAGGCAGTACTCCAGAAGCTGGGCTTTGGTTTTTGGAGCCTTGGTATCCACTCCCGTTACGATATCGAACTTAGCGGAGAGACCGAATGTATCGAATATTTTCACTGCTGTCTGGTGTGCTTTCAGGGTGGCTACTGCGGTGAGCTTGCCCTGTGCCCTAAGCTTGTCCAGCAGGTCGGTGATGTGGGGGTACAGATCTATTTCCTTATAGCCTTGTTTTACGGCGTACTCCTTATGATATTCTACCGCCTGTCTGAGCCTGTCGCCGGAAAGTCCGAAATTGCGTGTGTAGGATTCGTCCATGGGTGGACCTACGTGGGAATACATCTGCTCCAAGGTTATCTCGGGCAGGTGCATCATCTTTTGGGCGTATCTTATGCTGTTGAGTATTCCGGGAGAGGTATCGGCAAGTGTGCCGTCGAGGTCGAATATGATGAGCTTATAGTTATTCATCCGGTGTCTCCTCTTCGTACAGCGAGGGGGTGATGAAGCTTATTTTCATTGAGCTGCGGAGCTTTGCAAGGTATTCCCTGATGGCTCTGTTCATGAGGACGTGCTTTTCGGCATCGTCCACGCTCATCATTTTTTCATCGAAATAGTTCTTTTCGGAGGTAACGTCAAATCCGTCATAGCCTGCAAGGGCGGCTTCGGTCACGCCTGCTTTTTTAAGGATATTCAGCAGCATGAGGCCTGAGTTATCGGAGATGATGTCGTTGTCGATAAGATATTCCGAGTAGTTAACGGTGCATACGCTGCCGCCTGCGGCGATGTTGGAAGTGAGGATAACACGTCCGTCCATGGCGGAAACTGCGTCATCAATGCCCTTGAAACGCTTCAGGTTGCTGACGAAAACCCTGTCGCAGCGGTGATATCTGGGAATATGGTTTATGCTGAAAATAATGGGTGAGTTATCATCGATATACTGCTGTATCTGTTCCTTATGGGTAAGCAGAGTTTTTCCGGGGGCAAGAATGAGTATCTTCTTGCCCTTGCAGAGGGTTGCTATTTCTTCTATCGCCTTGCTGTCATCGATGTTGTGCTCCTGATAATCAAGGTACAGCTCGGTGATAAGCTCCTTATTGTAAAGGTGCTTTTTATCGGCGGGCAGTCTTTTGATTATGGCGCTGATATCACGAATGCAGAGGGACTGCTTGTTCATCAGGTATGAGGCGTAATTGGGGTGGCAGCCGTTTACTGCGGCAAGGTAATAGGGGGCGGAATAACCCCATGTTTTCCTTGAATAAACGGGCAGGATATGCTCGTCCATTATTTCCAGAATGGGTATGATATCATACTTTTCGCAGGTGTTTTCGTTGATATACTGGGTCAGCAGTTCGGTGCAGAGGTTTCCCGCACCTCTTCCCATGCCGAACACGGAGGAGTCGATGATAATATTTCGCTTAGAATTAAGTCCGATAAGCTCCTGTGCGTTTGAGAATGAAAGCTGGAGGTTATTATGGGAATGGAAGCCCACTCTTACATCGGGTGCAAGGTTATTATCCACCAGATAGAACATTCTCAGGAGGTTGTTCTTATACATGGTTCCCAGTGTATCCACCAGATAGAATGCGAAGGGGTGCATGGTGTTGACCTTTTCGATAAGATCAAGGAGGGCTTTATCAGTATAGGTAGCGGTTCCAACGGGCTGAATGAACACCTTATAGCCCTTATCGGAGAGCCGATTTGCAAAGTCAAAGGCTCTGTCGATATCCTGCTCGTGGAATGTGAGACGTATGCCTGAGATGGACGTGCCGTCATACGGCTCTATTTCCTCGATAGGGATATCGCCGTAGGCTATCATTGCCACGTACATTGTGCCGTCCTTATTATCCGGCAGGTGCATTGCAATGGCGCTGACGCTGCCGAAAAGGGACTTATCGGGGTCATTTGCTCCGCTTTTCAGGAAGCCGCACTCGATTATCTCTATCTTTGCCTGTGCAAGACTGGAGATTATCTCGGAGATACACTTCCTGCCAAAATTGAAATCATTGATGTAGCCTCCGTCACGGAGGGTGCAGTCAAGAATACTTATCATAAAACAATTTCTCCGTTATTTATCTTTTCGGCGATGATCTTGTTTACCTTGTCGAGATCCTTGTGGGTATCAACGGAAAGGGTCGTTGCTTCGGTAAGAATGAACTTTATCTTGTGACCGTTTTCGAGGAAGCGGAACTCGTCGATATCCTCAATGCTCTCGATCTCGCCACGCTTGGTGTCGTTTACGAATTTAAGGGACTTTTTGGTGAAGCACTGAACGCCCACGAACTTTTTGAGCTGATAGGTGGATTTTGCTTTGGGGAAGGGGATAGGGCTTCTTGCCATGTACATTCCGTAGCCCATCATATCAACGGCTATTTTTATCTTGGAGCTGTCGATAGCGTCGATGGGGTCTCTGAGGATCATCATGCCGTTTGCAACATAGCTGGAGTCGGGGTCAACGTCGTGGGGGATAAGGTCCTCGATGCAGCTGGACTCGATAAGGGGTTCGTCGCCGTTTACGTTGATGTAGAAATCCGCATCTACCTTGGTGGAGAACTCATAAAGTCTTTCAAGGTGAGTGGGGCAGCTGTCGGAGGTCATGACAACCTTGATGCCCAGTGACTCGCAGGTCTCACGAATCTTGTCGTCATCGGTGGCAACATATACCTCGTCGATGCCCTTTGCCATGCTCAGCTGGCGGTGCACCCACCATATCATTGGCTTGCCGCATATATCGGCAAGGGGCTTGCCGGGGAAACGTGATGACTTATATCTTGCGGGAATTACGCCTACAACTTTCATTATTATACATTCCTTTCAACTTATACAATTATACCGCCGCAGGGCGGTTTTTCATCATATTTAAATTATACAGTGTTTATGGGGTTTTGTCAATCAATAATACTACTCTTTAATCAACCTATAGTCAAATTCGACAGCTTAAACCCAGCCTTTGGCTGCAGAACGATTAAAGATCAGTATAAAAAATCGGATACCGTTTTGGACGGTATCCGATGATGGGGCTATGTTATCTTACGGTAGGAGCTACGTCAACGAAATCAATGCCATTATCTTCAAGGTAGGTGAGATCGTTGAAGCCATTTTCTATATACTCACCCTTGGCAGCGGTGGGAGCGGCGTAAACAATATCAGATGATGATACGCTTGTCCATGAGCCGTTTACATAAGCCTTAACGGCAAAGCCGTACATTACGTAATTGCTGAGGTTCCTTACGTACATACCGTTGGTCGTTCTCTTGCCCGCCAGTGTCCATCTTCCGTTTACGGTGTAATATACTGCATACTGGGTTGCGCCCGATACATTTGTCCAGTTAAGAGCGACCTGTCCGTTCTGGGGCACTACCTTTGTTATTCTCGGCTTTGCGGTGGTTGTGCCGCTTGCTGACGGGGTTGCATACACGATATCGGCGCTTGTTACTCCTGACCAGCTGCCGTTGACGTATGCCTTTACTGCGAAGCCGTATCTTGTACCGTTGCGGAGGTTTCTTACATACATTCCGTTGGTAGTTCTTGTGCCTGCGTTATACCATTTGCCGCCTACGGTGTAATAAACTGCATAATTTGTTGCGCCGCTTACAGCTGTCCAGTTCAGGGCTACCTGACCGTTCTGTCCCTGCGCTTTGGTGATAACGGGCTTGGCGATGTATCTGTAATTTATGCCGTAGCTTCTTGCATAGCGCTCTGCATACGAACCTCGTGTGCAGTAAATAGTCAGATTATAGCAGTTTGAAAATGCGGTGTCGCTTATTGATGTAACGTTTGAGGGGATAGTGATACTGCTGAGATTATAGCAGTTTGAAAAAGCATAATCGCCGATAGATGTTACTCGTGAGGGTATAGTAACGCTTGTAAGACCGGAGCAGCCGTAGAATGCAGAAGAGGATATTTTAGTCATATTATTTGAAAGCCTTAATGAGCGGATACCAGAGCAGTTGGCAAAGGCATATGCTTCGACCTGTGTAACGTTGTCGGGGATACTGAGGCTTTGCAAGCCACTGCAGTTCTGGAAAGCATAAGAGCCTATACGAGTAACTTTGCCCGGAATGCTTATGCTGTTGAGGGAATAGCAGTTGTAAAAAGCATAATTTCCTATATTGGTAAGGTTTGAGGATAACTTAACATAGGAAAGGCTTGTGCAGTTTTTAAATGCACCGGGACCGGTTTTATAACGCCAATATCTGCAATCTGAAGCATCCTCAGTTACATTGCCATCATATATACTTGTTACAGTGTTTGGAAATATTACACCTGAAAGCAGCGTTTTGTCGGTAAATGCTGATGCACCGATAATTCCTACATTATAGCCTTTTAATGTGGTTGGAATCTGTAAATACGGACTGGTTCCTGTATATTCATATATAAATGCAGCACTATCATTTGGGTATATTGAACTTGATAAATCCGTTTCACTTCCCATATGCCAGTTAGCTTCCGGAATTTCTGTATCAGCTTCATCTTCCGTGGGGACTGCTTCGGAGAGTGAGAGACTGTCAGTATATTCCCCTAAGAGAGTATCGGGGGAAATAAGTGACGGGTCGTCCGCATATGCCGACGGTATGCAGGAGGAGACTACAGCCGCAGCTGCAAGCACAGATACGATTTTTTTGAATTTCATTTTCATCAACCATCCTTTTTGTTTTGATGTATATAAATTTCCAATTTTTTATTGGAAATCATATCCTAAAATGGAATTTTGCTTTTAATGCCATTATATCACAATGAAAAAAAGGTTGTATTTTTGGGTTCTGTGTTATAGCTTTATTAAACTAAATTTTTCTCAATTATGTTATATCTATACCCAACATATATATTGGATTTAAATATATTATAATGTAATATGTTGGATTTGTCAAGTATAATCCATGAAATATGTTATACTATATCAAATACCAATGAAAAAGAGGATAAGCAAATGGCATTTTATAAAAGAATAAAAGACCTGAGGGAGGACAGCGACAAGACACAAAAGGAAATTGCAGATTATCTCGGTACCTGTTATCAGTATTATGCGGTTTATGAAAAGGGAAAAAGCGAAATATCCTTTGAACGTGCGATAATGCTTGCGAATTATTACAATGTGAGCCTTGATTATATTGCGGAGAGAACGGACAATAAAATGGGAATGTGTCCGGCACTTTCAAAGGAGCAGTCGGAGTTCCTTAATACTTACAGCAGGCTTTCGGAGCGTGATAAAAGGCTTATATCGTCTCTTATGAATGAAATGGAACAACAAAAATAACGGAACGCTTTTACTCATCCTGAGAAAAACGTTCCGTTATTTTGTTTTACGGTTAATTGTGTGTTACGTGTTGACCGTTGGCGGTAAGACAATATTTAATCATCTTACGGTAGGGGCTACGTCAACGAAATCAATGCCGTTTTCTTCAAGAAAGCTGAAATCGTCAAAATCGGTATCCATAAGGTCGGACTTTGCGGCGGTGGGAGTTGCATAAACGATATCGGCGCTTGTGATATTTGTCCATGCACCGTTTACGTATGCCTTGACTGCGAAGCCATACTTTGTGCCGTTGGTGAGGTTTCTGACATACATACCTGTTGCGGTTCTGTAGCCTGCTACTGACCATTTGCCGTTAAGGTAGGTATAAACTGCGTAGTTTGTTGCACCGTTTACGGCAGTCCAGTTAAGGGCTACACGACCGTTCTGACCCTGTGCTTTGGTGATGACGGGCTTTGCTGCTGCGCTGACGGGTGTGGCATAGACGATATCGGAAGAGGATACCGATGACCAGGTGCCGTTAACGTATGCTTTTACTGCGAAGCCGTACTTTGTGCCGTTGGCAAGGTTCCTTACATACATACCTGTGGCTGTTCTGTAGCCTGCGACTGACCATGTGCCGTTGAGATAAGTATAGACTGCGTAATTTGTTGCGCCCGAAACGGAAGTCCAGTTCAGGGCGACCTGACCGTCCTGACCCTCTGCCTTGGTTATCTTGGGCTTTTCAACGGCGGCTGTGGGTGTGGCATAGACGATATCGGAAGAGGAAACCGATGTCCATGTGCCGTTTAAATATGCCTTGACTGCGAAGCCGTATCTTGTGCCGCCTGTAAGACCGCTGACGGTCATTTTAAGGGCGGTGGTGGTTCCTGCGTTATACCATTTTCCGTTTGCGGTGTAATAAACAGCGTAGTTTGCTGCACCCGAAACGGAGCTCCAGCTGAGATCGACCTTGCCGCTGCCTGCGGTTATGCTTGTTATGGAGGGCGTCAGGCTGGGAGCGGTAGAGGTAAGGGTATCGGAAACGGAAAGGCTTCCCTTTTTGGTGGCTGCGGTGATAATGGCTGTTCCGCCGCCTGCTACGGTGACATTTCCTGCTGAATCCACCTTTGCGGCGGAGGAATTTGATGAATAGTTGAATGAGGAGCTGTCAACGGTGGCGGTTATATATGTCCAGCCCACGTTATTGTTGCTGACGGTGAATATTGTGTTCTCGCCAGCGGAAGAGAAGGTGTTTTCTGCCAGCTTGCCGCTCATATTTATATAGTCCGTTGAAGCGCTGACGGCGGCTGTGGCGGATGCTGTTCCCGTTCTCACGGAGCCGTCGGCTGTGATATCGCTGAAGCACTGCACCCAGAAGTTGATGCCCTTATAATTGAAGCAGCCTACGCCCACGCTGGTGTAGTTTGCTTCGAGGATATTTTTACGGTGACCTGTGGAGTTCATCCAGCCTGTTATTACTTCGTCCGGGTCTGCCTGACCTGCGGCGATGTTCTCACCTCTCCAGCCGCCGTCAAAGGCGGTGAAGCAGCGGCTTCCGTTGGGACGGGTATGGCTGAAATATATGACAGTTTCGGCAGCTCTCTGCATTGCGGCAGCGGTAAGGGTGCTGTCGGCGGTGAGGGGGGAGAGGCCGTTATTTACACGCTGCTCGTTGAGCAGGGTAATTACCTGTGAGGCATATGTATAGTTCTGCGTGCCGCTGATGTTCAGTGTTCCTGTAGCCGAGGCATAGATATCGTCTGTCAATGCGCTGTCGTATGGGGATTCGGCTGCCTCGGTGGATATTGCTTCCCCGATAGTTGTTTGGATACCGTCAACATCTGCTTCGGCATACGCTGCTGCGCTCATTGACAGGCAGAATGCGGCAGAAACCGTGCAGGCGAGGAGCTTCAGCATTGATTTTATTTTGTCATATCCGCAGGTCTTATGATATGTCTGTGAGTTATGTTCCTTCATGTCAGGATCATTCCTTTCACAGCCCGATAAAAGAGCTAAAAAATTATACATATTTATTATAATATTTTTGGGCGCTTATGTCAATCGTCAGGGAAAATACGGGGGAGAAATTTTCGGGGGATTTATGGGGAATGTGTACAAATACAAAAGCACAGATATATTGGCTTTGTGCAAATATATCTGTGCTTCGATAAGTAAGTGCTGTTATTTTATGGCTTCTGCTTCATTTGGTTTATCGCTGCTTATGTTTGTATCAAGAACAACATAAAGAGGTCTGTTTTTTACCTCGGTAAAAACTCTTGAAAGGTAGCTTCCTATTATTCCTATGCTCATCTGCTGTATTCCCGAAACGAATAAAATTATGCACACCAATGACGGCCAGCCATCGACCTTATCGCCCCATATCAGCTTTCGTATGATTACTACCAGTATCATCAGGATAGAAAGGACACAGAATGCAACGCCCACAACAGATGCTATTATCAGCGGATAGTTTGAAAAAGAAACTATTCCCTCAATGGAATAAGCAAAAAGCTTCCAGAATGACCATTTCGTATTTCCTGCGTGACGCTCATGATTGCTGAACGATATCCACTTTGTTTTGTATCCCGGTCATTCAAAAATACCCTTTGTGAAACGGGAGCGTTCCTTTAAGGATAACACTGAATTTACCATTTTTCTTGACATCATGGAGAAATCACGTGCTCCGTCAACGATCTTTACGTTGGATATTTTATTTATGATACGATAGAACTGCCTTGCAAAAAATGAGCGGATGATCGGTTCGCCTTTGCGGTTCATACGGCGGGTGGCAATACGTTCATATTCACCGTCTTTGATAAGCTCATACATTTCGGGAATAAGTGACGGCGGATCCTGCAGGTCGGCGTCCATTACCACAACATAGTCGCCTGATGACGCTTCAAGACCTGCAAGCATAGCAGCTTCTTTTCCGAAATTTCTGGAAAAGTCAATATACTTAACGCTGCTATCCTTTTCACTGAGTTCTTTTATAATAGTAATAGTGTTATCGGCTGAACCATCATTTACGAATATAAATTCAAATAATGTGCTCTCAGGAAGATCCTTTTCAAGCTTTGTAACTTCGCTGTAAAAAGTCGGTATGTTAAGCTCTTCATTATAGCATGGCACTACTATTGATAATTTCATAATACACCTCTATGCAAAATGTTAACATTTATATATTATCTTAATTATAGCGCAATAAATTATAGTTGTCAAGGCTTATGATATGCGTTTTGATATTTACTATAAATTATTTTGAATTAAAATTGTCATAAATTATTGACATGAATGGCTAAATGATGTATAATCTAAATGTTCATGGCTTAGATTGGTGGTTTTAGCATATTGCATTTCTGAGTGTGATATGCTGTTCAAAATGTATTAAATTGCTGTGGAAGCTAAATTAAGTAAAAGGAATGAATAATATGGATCTGATCGAAGTAAGTGAAAATCCCAACCGTCACCCTTGGGAACTCTCAAGAACCTCATGTATAATTCAAGTGTTGAGATCTTTAAACATTCATGGTAACATCCTTGATATAGGCTGTGGGGATAGCTATTTCGATCACAACCTTCTTAAGGAAGATCCTGAATTGTGCATATACGGCGTTGATATATTTTTAAAAGATGAAGATGAAATAAATGATGAAAATCTGCATACCGTTAACTCTTTGGATAAGCTTCCGGATATTAAATTTGACTGTATAATTATGATGGATGTGCTTGAACATATAGAAGATCATAAGGAATATTTGACCAATATCGTCAAGCGCCTGAAAAGTGACGGAACAGTTTTTATTACTGTTCCTGCATTTATGAAACTGTTTTCTCTTCATGATGAGGAATTGAAGCATTTTAGACGGTATAATCATAGGGAACTTATGGAAGTTATCAATGCGGCAGGATTAAAAGAAACAAAATGGTCTTATTTTTATTTTTCGCTTGTAATAGGAAGACTTCTTACAATGAATAAGACAGAAAATCTCAGCGGGTGGAATAAAAGTGCTGATAGTTTATCAACCAAATTTGTCACATGGGTCCTTAATGCGGATTTTAAAGTCCTATATGCACTTTCAAAAATTGGTATTCATTTACCGGGTTTATCTCTTATGTCAATATGTAAGATAAAATAAGGACTTGCTATTATTTTCCTTTGATCGTTGCAGGACTTTAATTTCAAGATGAACAATGAGGTAATTTATGAGTCGTATATCAGAAAAAAAGAATTTTTCAAAAATGAATATTGTATTTATAGCTATTATTTTGATTCAGATGATCTGCCTTGTGTTGACATTTGTAACTCAAAAAACGGCAAACCATGAGGATGAGTTTTTTTCCTATGCGTTGTCCAACAGCTATTACCGCCCTTTTATATATGGTTCAGCCCACCAAGTACGTGACAATATCAATGTGTGGATGACAGGTGATGATTTTAAATACTACATTGAAACGAATGAGAATACCAGATTTCACTATGATTCGGTCTGGTCAAATCAGACAGCAGATGTGCACCCGCCGCTCTATTATGCAGTGCTGCATACCATATGCTCATTTTTCCCAAATCACTTTTCATGGTGGTGGGCATTCAGCATCAATCTTATCTGCTTTGCAGTAACCCAGTTTTTTCTTTATAAATTTATAAACAGATTGATGAGTGCTGAGTTCCCGGGGCTGCTTGCGTGTGCATATTATGGATTTTCGCTTGCGGGGCAGGAATGTGCTCTTTTTATAAGAATGTACATGATGCTGGCTATGTTTGCGGTAATGTTTGTTTATATCAGCCAGACTATACTTATCGCAAAGGATAAGGTGGAAGTAAAGCAATATATTTATATTGGCATAGTTACTTTCCTTGGGGCGCTTACGCACCATCATTTCCTCGTGTTTGCATTTATGTACACCCTTATTCAGTGTATTATTCTTCTTATAAAGAAGCGTATAAAGCGCTGTTTTGCCTATGGCGGGTCTGCTGGCGTAGGAGTTGGTCTTTCCATTGCGGCTTTCCCTGCTACGATCGGTCATATGATGAATTCTGATTCGCTTATCTGGACTCCCGATGCGGCTGATTTAAAAATTCAACTTTATCAATATATTCGTATATTGGTAAATCACACCACAGGAATATGGTTGCCGTTTTATGAGATGAATTATTATGCGGATATTTTGTTTGTGTTGGTCTGTGCACTGGTTATTTTTGCGGCAGTTTGCTTCCTGTACAGAAAATCGCAGTGGTTCGTAAAGCTTTCCGAATGGTTCAAGGGAGTTTGCAGGAAAACCGCTCAGTGGCTTAAGACCTGTGACCTAAGTGCTCTGATGGTTATTGCCGCTTCGGCTTTTGTGCTGATCGTGGTTGCTTATAAAGTTAATATAATGAATTTTGCGCTGGAATCAGTCAGATACTTCTTTATTTTTATTCCTGTACTTATAGGAGTTGTTGTGAGCCTGCTTTATATCATAAGCAAACGTATTTCAAAGAAAATATGTTTGCCGATATTAAGTGTGCTGCTGGCAGGCCTGCTTGTTTTTCAGAATGCAACCAATTCACTTAGCTTTGTTATGCAGAATGATCCCCTCAACGGAAAAATCCAGGATTATATCAAAGGTCAGAACTGTGTTGTTCTTGAACTTTCCGGCATTTTTATGCCATGCTACAGCATAATGCTGAGTGAGACGAAAAATGACTTTATGACGCTTACTTACGGCAGAGAGTTTGAAAAACATGAAGATGAATACAAGAAGCTGTATGAGAATGGTGAAGACTTTTATCTGCTTTTTGACATACAGTATATTTCGGAAGAAGATGGCCCGAAAACTATGAGCTATAATGATATTGTAGGCTACTTTGAGAGAATATCCGGATATAAGGCTACTTTCTGTACGGAAGAATACACACATTATTTCCCTGTTCGCCTCTACAAATTTGAAAAGCAGGCGGAAAATTAAAAAAATTGCTATTGCTTTTTAAAGATGGACGTGGTATAATAATATCAATATTTCAAAGGCTAAGCGTTCAGAGTAGCCGTTTTGTCACTTTTCAGAGAGCGTCCGTTCGGTGCGAGGGCGCAGGTGCGGGCGGTGAAGTGCGTTCGTCAGCTTGGCGGGGGAAGCGTTTGTTGTGTTATATCACAACAAATTATAGTGTGTATCCCGCTGCGGGTGTTCCCGTTACAGAATGGTATCGCTTCGGCGGTATATAAGGGCAGCTTGCTGCCGAATTGAAGTGGGACCGTGGCTTTTCGCCGCCTTCAGATATTTCTGAGGGCGGCTTTTTTGTTGCAGGCATATCATATGCCCGCTTGCTTTCATATAATAATATTATCCCTGCATTTTACAGGTTACAGGAGGAACGATATGAGCAGTTTTGATGAGCTTATAAAGCATTTTAAGGCGGACATCGAATCCGTCAAGCAGAGAGACCCTGCGGCTAAGAACACCGTGGAGATAATCCTCACTTACTCGGGACTTCATGCGGTGGCGGCTTACCGTGTATCCCATTATTTCTATAAGAAGAAAATGTTCCTTACCGCAAGAGTTATATCTCAGGCGGCAAGGTTTATCACAGGCATTGAGATCCACCCGGGCGCAAAGATAGGCAAGGGCCTGTTCATTGATCACGGCATGGGCGTTGTTATCGGCGAGACCACCGAGATAGGCGACAACTGCCTTATATACCAGGGTGTTACCCTTGGCGGTACGGGCAAGGACAGAGGAAAGCGTCACCCGACACTGGGCAACAATGTTATGGTCGGCGCAGGCGCAAGGGTGCTTGGTCCCTTTAAGGTGGGAAACAATGTAAAGATCGCCGCAAATGCTGTTGTGCTGGAAGCCATTCCCGACAACTGCACGGCTGTCGGCGTTCCCGCAAGGATAGCACGCTGCAACGGTAAACCCACCACCGATCTTGACCAGGTACACATTCCCGACCCTGTTGCTCAGGAACTGTGCAAGATGGACGTTCGTCTCAGCCAACTGGAAAAGAAGGCGGGCATCACTCCCGCTCCAAAGGACGAACCCAATCTGGACTGCGGCTGCGGTTTCAGAAGCGATGATTATGACGATTATGTAATTTGAAAGGAAGAATAAAAATGCAGATCTATAATTCACTGAGCCATAAAAAAGAAGAATTTATCCCCAACACCCCGGGCAAAGTTTCCATGTACACCTGCGGCCCTACAGTATATCACTATGCGCACATAGGCAACCTGAGAAGCTACATCATGGAGGATGTTCTTGAAAAGTACCTCCGCTTCACAGGTCTGGACGTTAAGAGAGTTATGAACATCACCGATGTCGGACATCTTACCAGTGACGGCGACACAGGCGATGACAAGATGCTCAAGGGCGCAAAGCGTGAGCACAAGACCGTTATGGAGATAGCTGATTTTTACACCAAGGCTTTCTTTGCGGACTGCGCAGAGCTAAACATCAAGACCCCCGATGTGGTTGAGCCTGCTACTCACTGCATTCCCGATTTTATAAAGGTAATTTCCGCTCTTATTGAAAAGGGCTACGCATATGAGGCAGGCGGAAACATTTATTTCGACACCTCAAAGCTGAAGGAATACTATGTTTTCGGCGACTTCAACGAGGAAGACCTGGCTGTTGCTGTCCGTGAGGGTGTTGACGAGGACGGCAACAAGAGAAACAAGGCTGACTTTGTTCTCTGGTTCACAAAGTCCAAGTTTGACGATCAGGAGCTTAAATGGGAAAGCCCCTGGGGTGTGGGATATCCCGGCTGGCACATTGAATGCTCCTGCATCAGCATGAAGCATCTTGGTGAATATCTTGACCTTCACTGCGGCGGTATTGACAACGCATTCCCTCACCACACCAACGAGATAGCTCAGAGTGAAGCTTATCTGGGTCACAAGTGGTGCAACTACTGGTTCCATGTTCATCATCTTAACACCAATCACGGCAAGATGAGCAAGTCCAAGGGTGAGTTTCTTACCGTTTCCCTGCTTAAAGAAAAGGGATATGACCCTATGGTTTACAGATTCTTCTGCCTCCAGTCCCATTACCGCAAGTCGCTGGTATTCTCTTACGAGAATCTTGACAATGCGGCAGGTGCATATGACAAGCTGATAGCAAGGGTGGCACGTCTTCTTGCCGAGACTCAGGGCGAGATCGACAAGGCAGCTTATGACGAGCTGATGAAGGGCTTTACTGCGGCTCTTGACAATGACCTGAACACCTCTCTGGCAGTTACTGCGGTCTATGATGTTCTCAAGGCTGACACCACTGCGGCTACAAAGCTTGCGCTTATCGGCGAGTTTGACAAGGTACTTTCCCTTGGAATTATCGACCATGCAAAGAAGCTCAGCGCAAAGAATGAGTCTGCCGATGATGATATCCCCGAGGAGATAAAGGCGCTTGCGGAGCAGAGAAAGGAAGCAAGAAAGGCAAAGGATTTTGCTCTTGCGGATTCTCTCAGAGACAAGATAGCTGAGCTGGGCTATGTTATCGAGGAGACCCGTCAGGGCACTAAGATAACCAAGAAGTAATGGTGTGATATGCAGACAAAGACCATAAAGATAAGAAAAAAGTATGTTTTCGGGTTCTTTTTCTTCGTGATCGCAGCTATTACCATATTTATGCTGATAAACGCATTCACGGAGATGAACAAGGCGGCTCCCGACCCTGTGGAGAATTACGACAACATTGAGCTTATCCAGTTTGAGCCTGTGGGCGACGGGGCGCAGGTGGCTCTCATATCCACCGACGTGGGGGATATGAAGGCGGTATTGTACCCCGATGAAGCGCCCAATGCGGTGAGCCTTTTTGTCAGCACTGCCGAGAGCGGCGGATATAATGGGCTTACAGCGGGGCTTTACGAGCAGAAGAGCGTATTTACTCTTGACGCTCCCGAGGTAGACGGCACATACAAGGCGGAGCTTCACAAGAATCTATGGCCCTTTAAGGGTGCGCTGTGCATGACTGACGGGGGAGACATTGTTTTCATAAACACGGTGCAGTACACCGATGAGGACAAGGAGTATCTTTCCGCAGAGGAGGGCGAGATGCCCGAGGTGCGTCATGCTTTTTATGAGCATGGCGGTGTTCCCAACTATGCTGGTCAATATGCTGTTTTCGGACAGGTTTTCGAGGGCATTGATGTGCTGGAGAAGATTGCGGACAGCGAGATGGGGACGGAAATTGCGGTGAAGAGTGTGGAGATTTTGACGGAAAAATAGTACATAAGCCGACAGAGCTTTTAAAAGCATAACTGTCGGCTTATTTGCAAGTTAAACATGATTTATGGGAATGGAGCGCTAATGTACACCACAAACGAAAAAAGATACGATAAAACAGAATATCGCCGATGCGGGAAGAGCGGGTTGAAAATGTCCGCTTTGTCGCTGGGGCTGTGGAAGAATTTCGGTTCAAAAAGTCCATTTGACAACATGGAGAAGATGGTTCACACCGCTTTTGACTGCGGTATATGCTGCTTTGACCTGGCCAACTGCTACGGAAGCCCTGACAACGGGGCTGCTGAGGAGAATTTTGGCAGGATACTTGACAAAGGACTGAGAGCCTATCGTGATGAGCTGTGTATTTCCACCAAGGCGGGCTTTTATATGTGGAGCGGCCCTTACGGCGACAAGAACGGTTCGGCGAAAAATCTCACTGCGTCCCTGGACGGCAGCCTTAAAAGAATGGGGCTTGAATATGTGGATATTTTCTATCACCACATTGCCGACCCTGACACTCCCGCAGAGGAGACGGCGCTGGCTCTTGACAAAGCGGTAAAGGACGGCAAGGCGCTTTATGTGGGGATATCAAACTATGACGGCAGGCAGACTGAGGAGATCGCTTCCATATTCCGTGAGCTTCACACGCCGTTTATTGTAAATCAGCTGCCCTTTTCTGTTCTTGACAGGGAATCGGAAGAAGTGCTGAGGGTCAATGATGATATCGGCATTGGCACGGCTGTTTTTTCGCCCCTTTATCAAGGCTTCCTTTCCGACAGGTATCTGAACGGCATTCCTGCTGATTCAAGGGTGGGCAAGGGTGAGACATGGGTAGGCGAGGAACTTGATGACAAGATGATATCAAAGCTCAGGCAGCTGAACTGCATTGCTCAGGCAAGGGGACAGTCCCTTTCGCAGATGGCGCTGGCGTGGATACTCTCTCACAAAGAGGTCACGACGGTGATAATCGGCGCAAGCTGTCCCGAGCAGATAACCGAAAATGCCCGCTGCACCGAAAAGCCTGATTTTTCGGAAGAAGAGCTTTTGCAGATAGACATGATAATATGTAAATAAAAACGTCCGCATCATTTGGTGCGGACGTTTTGCGTTATATCGTCATATATCGTATTTTTCGGATCAGACATTGATCTCAGCGGACTCGTGGGTCATGGAGCTGTACTTGTCAAGTACGGGCTTTACGCACTCAGCAAGGAACTCTGTAACCTGCTCGGAGCTTCTGCCTGTGTAGTTCTCGGGAACCAGAACAGCCTCGATATCCTCTCTCTTGAGACCAAAGGAAGGATCGGCAAGGATACGCTCGATAAGGTCGTTTTCCAGGCCCTCTTCCTTTACCTGCTTGCCGGCTTCCATAGCGTAGGTACGGATCTTCTCGTGAAGCTCCTGACGGTTTCCGCCTCTCTTTACAGCGTCCATCATAATGTTCTCGGAAGCCATGAAAGGAAGCTCTCTCATAATTCTCTGGCGGATCACTTTGGGGTAAACTACCAGCTCGGAGGTTACGTTTATCATAATGTTCAGGATAGCATCTGCTGCAAGGAATCCCTCTGCAACGGAGATTCTCTTGTTTGCTGAGTCATCGAGAGTTCTCTCGAACCACTGTGTACCTGCGGTGAATGCAGGGTTAAGGGTGTCTATCATAAGATATCTTGCAAGCGCAGTGATTCTCTCGCAGCGCATGGGGTTTCTCTTATAAGGCATTGCGGAGGAACCGATCTGGTTCTTCTCGAAAGGCTCTTCCATCTCCTTGAAATTCTGGAGGATTCTCATATCGTTTGCGAACTTCATTGCAGACTGTGCAATGTTGCCCAGTGTGCTGATTATCTGGGAGTCTATCTTTCTGGAATAGGTTTGACCGGAAACGGGAACTACAGCGTCAAAGCCCATTTCCTCAGCGATCATTCTTTCAAGCTCCTTGACCTTGGTGCTGTCGCCCTCGAAAAGCTCCTTGAAGGAAGCCTGTGTGCCTGTGGTTCCCTTGGAACCGAGAAGCTTCAGGTTCTTAAGTCTGTATTCAAGCTCGTCAAGGTCCATGAGCAGCTCATTTATCCAAAGAGTAGCTCTCTTGCCCACAGTGGTGAGCTGTGCGGGCTGGAGGTGGGTGTATGCCAGAGCGGGCATATCCTTGTACTTATCTGCAAATGCGGAAAGCTGGGAGATAACGGTAACAAGCTTCTTGAGGACGATGTTCATAGCGTCTCTCATAACGATGATATCGGTGTTGTCACCAACATAGCAGGAGGTAGCGCCTAAGTGAATGATGCCTGCTGCCTTGGGGCAAACCTTTCCGTAGGTGTAAACATGAGCCATAACGTCGTGGCGGACGAGCTTCTCACGCTCTGCTGCGCACTCATAGTCGATGTTATCAACGTTTGCTTCCAGCTCATCTACCTGCTCCTGAGTAACATTCAGACCCAGCTTCATTTCAGCCCTTGCCAGAGCCACCCAAAGACGTCTCCATGTGGTGAATTTTTTATCTGCTGAAAATACATACTGCATTTCCTTGCTTGCGTATCTGGTGCAGAAGGGGGATTCGTAGGTGCTTGTATCCTGCATTGTAATAACTTCCTTTCGTTTCTTTCCTGACGGCATAATAATATAGTTTATTATACCATGGTGCGCAGGATTTGTCAATAACGAATGAAAAGGGCAGGGACTTGCTTTTTGCGGCCGTTTGGGGTATAATGGTTCTTATCAACTTGGAGGTGAGCTTATGGCTGAGGATAGCCTTATATCAAAAAACACCAAACAGACTGTCACTTTTGCGTCGGCGCTGTTTTTTTCGTTTAATATTCTGTTTTTCGCCCCATTGGAGATATATCTGGGCAATATGAATGATATTTCCGTTCCGCTGAAATATGTGCTGTGGGGCATTGCTCCGCTGACCGTTGCGGTCACTGCAATTCTGTTTTTCCTGCTTTACAAGACTAAGGAAAAATATTTTTACACGGCGGTAAGCGTAGTCTGGGGACTGGGACTGGCATTTTACATACAGGGAAATTTCCTGCAGATAAATTCCGCTCAGCTTGACGGCACCGAGCAGCGGGCGGGAGCGGTGAGCTGCATAATAAACCTGCTCATCTGGCTCGTGATACTCGCAGTGCCGCACCTGATACAAAAATTTAAGCGTGATATTTTCCCCAATGCTGTGAATATATCGTCGCTGGCTATTGTGGCGATAGAAGTGCTGGTACTTATCCTGGGCTGCTGGCAGGCGGCTGAAAATGACGTTGACGGCAGAGTTATCGAGATGCTTTCGGGGGATAATTACGACTACTATCTTTCTCAGGACGACCAGTACGAGTTTTCCACTGACCATAACATTATCCTGATACTCACCGATGAATATGATTCTTTCTGCTTTGAGAAAGCGGTGAAAAATGACCCGCAGGCTGCGGAGGGCTTTAAGGATTTCACCTTTTACAGCAACACCATCGGAGTATTCGGCGGTTCCTCGCCGTCCATAACCAACATATTCACAGGCAGTCATACAGATCTGGATTTCAGCAACGACACTTTGTTTAGAACCCTTGATTCAAACGGCTACATAACGCAGCTCTTTGCTTCCAAGGAGATATTCTCCCATGATATATTTATGAAATATGCGGATAACTGCGTTGAATACAGCTTTGGTGCAAAGGATCTTATGAATCTGGACAAGTGCATATACAGCCTTGCTTTTTACAAATATATGCCTGTGATACTGAAAGAGCCTTTCCATCTTGGCGGCGCAGACATCAACAGAATGACATCTTCCTCCGACGCATATTACCGTGTTTATGACTATAACAATCTGGCTTTTTACAACACCATCGGAACTGATGTCACTTACACCGACAGTAAATGCTTCAAGTACATATATCTGTTCGGACTTCACCCCATAAGAACTACATCAAAGGACCTTATCGACCACGGCGATGAACAGGTATCGGAGGAAGAGTGTGCGGAAGCTGTCAACAAGATACTTTGTGTATATCTTGAAAAGCTTCGTGAGAACGGCGTTTATGACAATTCGGACATAATCATCATGGCTGACCACGGCTTTAAAAACAACGACTGGGGTAAATATCCTACCCTGCTGATAAAGCGCAGCGGAGAGAGTTTTGACAAAATGAATGTTTCGGACGTTCCCGTATCATATGATGATATGTATCCCACTCTGCTGTATCTTGCGGGAGACGAAAGCTCCGAAGGCACTGTATTTGACCTTAAAGAGGGGGAGCGGACAAGGTATTTTGCTCAGACTGATGAATACATCACAGGCTCGGTGACACGATAAAATAATATGAGAGGTGCTTTATGATAAAAGAACTTATGCACGACCCCATATTTCTGGCTCAGAAGTCGGAAACGGCGGACAGAAACGATATACAGACAGCAAATGACCTGCGTGACACGCTGGAAGCCAACAGGGAGCGGTGCGTGGGCATGGCTGCCAATATGATAGGCGTGAAAAAGCGCATGATCTGCTTTGTTAGTGACGGGGAATATATGATAATGTTCAACCCCGAAATAATAAAGCAGTCCGACCCATACGACACTGAGGAGGGCTGCCTTTCTCTGCTTGGCGGCCCCAGAAAATGCAAAAGGTACAAGAAAATAAAGGTGAAATATCAGAACGAGGATATGCAGGTGCGGATAAAGACCTTTTCCGATTTTACCGCCCAGATAATCCAGCACGAGACAGACCACTGCAACGGCATACTTATATGAATTTATATAATTATAAATAAAAAGGCGTGACAGCTCATATGAACTGCCACGCTTTTTTTGATAGTGTTTTTACTTGCTTTCGGGCTTCTGATCTGTTACCACAAGCTCCTTGAGAGAGGTTGCAAGACCTGCAAGTCCCTGTATCTCGGAGGGGATAATGATCTTTGTTGCCTTGCCGTCGGCTGCCTTCTGGAAGGCTTCCAGGCTCTTGATAGCGATAACGCTCTGGGAAGGATTTGCTTCATTGAGCTGACGGATAGTATCAGCCAGAGCCTGCTGAACGTTTCTGATGGATTCAGCTTCACCCTCTGCTTCGAGTATCTTCTGCTGTCTTACAGCGTCTGCACGGAGTATCATAGCCTGCTTCTGAGCCTCTGCCTGGAGGATAGCTGCCTGCTTTTCAGCCTCTGCACGGAGTATCTTGGACTCCTTTTCACCCTCTGCAACAAGCACCTGAGACTTCTTTTCACCCTCTGCCTGGAGGATCTTCTCACGGCGCTCACGCTCTGCCTTCATCTGCTTCTCCATTGCGTCCTGTATCTCACGGGGAGGAAGGATATTCTTCAGCTCTACTCTGTTTACCTTGATGCCCCAGCGGTCGGTAGCCTGGTCGAGGATAGCGGTTATCTTGGTGTTGATAACGTCTCTGGAGGTGAGTGTAGCATCGAGCTCCATCTCGCCGATGATGTTACGGAGTGTGGTTGCGGAAAGGTTCTCGATAGCGGAAAGAGGTCTTTCAACGCCGTAGGTGTAAAGCTTTGCGTCGGTAACAGTGAAGAATACGACGGTGTCAATCTGCATTGTAACGTTATCCTTGGTGATAACGGGCTGAGGCTTGAAGTCAACTACCTGCTCCTTGATGGAGACCTTCTTTACCACCTTGTCGATGATGGGGATAACGTAGTGGGGACCTGTGTGAAGTGCTCCCGAGAATGCGCCCAGACGCTCAACCACGTACACCTGAGCCTGGGGAACAATCTTTATTCCCGAGATGATGATAACTACAACGATAAAAATTATTATGGCAATTAAATATTCCATATCTGCTCTCCTTTTTGTTTAGGTTATTCTTTTGCGACTGTGACGAATGCGGCGCCCTTGGCTTTTACCACCACGGTCTCGCCCTTTTCGATCACTGAGCTGTCGGCTGTTTTTGCACCCCAGTCAACGCCCTCGATGCGTACTCTGCCCGTACCTGCTTCGGGGTCTATCTTTTCGATGACTATTGCTTTTTTGCCGATGTCAAGCTCGCCGTTTGTGGGTGTGTTTTTAGGCATGATCTTTTTAACAACAGGCCTTGTGACCGCCAGCGTGATAACAGAAACGGCAAGGAATACCGCCAGCTGTACTGCGAAGCCTGCTCCGAGGACAACTGCGATCAGGGCTGCCAGTGCACCCAGTGCGAACCATACTGAGACCAAGGCACAGGTTGCAGCTTCCGCCAGAACTGCTGTTATCAGCACGATGATCCATAAGATGTACATTACTCTGCTCACTCCTTTCGTTGTCGGTACCGGTGTTTATGTCGGCTGACTTTTGCCTTAATACTATATTATCATAGTTTTATGCTAAAATCAATGATTTTATTAAATTTTAATCTTTTTCACAGGAAAATCATAATAATATTACATTGGAAGAGGGCGTTTTGTGGGATGGGTAAAACAGAATTATAGTTTGCCCGTGCCTGCGGCTGCGACGACCGGATGGCTCTGCCCTCATGTGGACTTCCTAAAACCTTTTCCTTTGTGCTTATTTGTGCTGATTTTTTTATTTGTACCACTGCAAATAAAAAAAAGTGTAGCTTGCCACGCAAAACGCAAAAAATTGTCAGGCAAAACGCAAAAAATCCCCTTTAAAATGACTTTTGGGTACATTTTAAAGGGGATTTTTCTATCAATGTAAAACTTATATTTGTTAATGGAAAATTACTGCCAGTTTACTTTATACACATTAGCTCGGAGATATCGCATTCTAAAGCTGAGCATATTTTATCAATATTATCAAGCTTAATAAAAGTGCAGTTATTATTATAGATATCACATATCGTAGAGGGTCTTACGCCCGTAATGTGAGCAAGCTCTGACTGCGTCATACCACGGTCAGCCAGGAGCTTGGAAAGATTGAGTTTAACCATTTGAAACACCTCCGCTACTTTTGTTATAGTACAAATAACAGTATCCGTTATTTATGCTCTAAAAAAAATATCAGAAGTTTGTGATAAGCAGTTCCTTAAATGTTCCTGAGCTTAAATTGTTCTGACGTTCCAACGAACATATCTTGAAATCAGAATAGAGATCTCTGACAAAGTCATCATCGTTATAAGAGAGTATAAAGCGCCCTTTTAAACCGCTTAAAACGGATTTTAAACGGTAATGGTCATCTTCCTTAAATACTGCCGAGTACAGTTTTTCTGTTGTATGATATGGCGGATCGCAATAAAACAGCGCATCGGTCCTGTCATATTGACGTATCAGATCCTCGAAGTCTTTATTTTCAATAACTACTCCATTAAGCCGCTGAGAAACTTCGGAAAATCTGTCCGACGATAATCTTTTCTTGATGCACCCGAAACTTGTCATCTTAGCTCCATAGCTGATTTTGATGCAAATATAAAACATAGCCGCACGCTGTATATCTGTGTAATCTCCATTGCTCTCAAGCTTTCTGCGACAATCGTTGAACACCTCACGGGAATTTAAATAGTACTGTATTTCCTTTGAAAGCTCATCGGGGTGATACTTAATGCAGCGGAACAGACGCACAAGATCGCTGTTTGCATCGTTATACACTTCCAATGCTGCGTGGTGATCTGATGCAAAAAGAATTGAACCGCCTCCGCCGAACACTTCAATGTACCGTCCTACATTATCAGGAAAAATGTCGGTAATAGTCTTGGACAGGGCGCTTTTGCCGCCTATCCACGGAATAAATGATTTCATTATAAAGCCTCCTAAACAGAAACGGCGCACCATCAGGCACGCCGTTTTCACTTCGTTTTAAATTAAAATATTATGTATCAGAAACGGTTAAGACCTGTGCGTTTGATCAGTGCAGGAAAGTCCTTGAAACAATAATCAAGGTCAACGTCACCCGACACACCGCTTACCCTGCCCTTCCACGAGTGCTGCCAAATGCCTACATCTGCCGATGATACGCATTTGGGGAAAATGTTTTCTACCCTTGCGGACCACACGGTGTATCTTTTGGGCACATCAGATGTGAGTTTGTCCCTGAAGAAAGTATCATAACTGTAAATGCCTGCCCAAGCGCCTGCATCTTCCAGCCTGTCGCAGAATGCTCTGACCATGGCTGTGCATACAGACTTTGAAATCCTTCCCTGTTCCTCAAAATCGCCGTAAACAGGCAGTTCAAATGACTTTCCTTTAAGTATCTTCAGCATAAACTCCGCTTCGGCTACAGACTCCGCAGCCGTCTTGGCATAGCTGTAATGATATGCGCCAACATAAAGCCCTGCAGCCTTTGCCCAGGAGTAATATTCCTCAAATCTTCGGTCAATCTGGCGGGGATTTGCCACGCCGAACCCTGTGCGGATAATAACGCCGTCAATGCCTGCACAGCGCACACGGTTAAAATCGACTTTGCCATTCCACTTAGACAGATCAATGAGCCTGTAAACCGCATTACTCATAGCTTGCTTTTCTCCTTTCGATTATCTCAGCGGAATGTTCCTGCTGTATAGCACGAGCCTTTTCCACAGGGATATCACATTCTTCGGCAACACGTTCTGCAGAAAAGCCATATGCAAAGGCTTTTACAGCTTCCTTGATTTCAAACTCATTCATCGTCATTATCCTCCTTTCTTTCAACGGCTGCAGCGTCCACAAATCCCTCAGCAATGGTATATGCCACAGCTGATGATACTGCCGTAATAAGCGCTGTGATGCGTTCCGACTGCTGACTGTCAACATTGAAAAGCACCATAACAGAAACGATAACGCCTGTGATTGCTGCCCACCATTTGCGGCTTGTAAGTTTTGACTTCCAGTTCATAATTATTTCTCCTTTTTATTTTATATTTACACCTTCAGAACGAAATTGCCATACATACTAACGTACGTATCGTCACCGATTGTGAAGATGCTGCCGCGGACGGGTTTTTCCATTCCGCCATCAGCGTGCATAACGTGGCTTTGGATTAAACCGGAAGCTGCGAATGTAAACGGCTTAATGCAGTACGATGCAGTTGTCCCCACTGCGTCAGCTCCATAGTAGGAGAGATTGCCATTGATAATCCCGTTTCCGACAAACCAAATAAAACCTGCACTAGATGTATCAACTTCAACGCCACACTCGGTGCCGTCGAATTTGGTGGCAGAATGAATGCTGCAACACCAAGGGGTCGTGCCAAAACCCAGTCCAACCATATCTGTATCAGAGATGATATACAAATATGGGTCGCCGCTCAGTGCGACACTATGTGACTGCCAAGCAGGAGACTGATTGCCTGTCTTGGTTGACACTATGTACTGACTACTACTGCTCACCTCAATAGCAATAACCTTGTCGTTGATATTGGCAAACTTCGGCGTCAGTGTGCAGCCTGTCTCAGTATATGTGATGTCAGCGACAGTCGTCAGCAAATCTTCCACAGAATGTAACCATGCAATAATTTTGGCAGTGTAGTTAGCCTGTGTCCTGTCATCTTTCGACATACCCAGCGTAGGCTGATATTTGTAAAGCTTTCCCATTATCCTATAACCTCCGTATCTGCAATATCAACAGCTTCTCCCACCGCATAAATCGGCAGGACCTGTCCGTGCAACGTTAAACCGCCTGTTTTCAATCCGCCATCACCTCCCTTCTTGGCTGCCCTAAAACGGTTGCCACCGTCATACTGTCCCATAATAGTAACAGCTCCGCTGCCGTTGAGGTACAGTGTGCCATCACCGAAAATATCACCGCAATTTGCAATGACTACGCTGCCGTCTTTTGGCACAGCAACAACGCCGTCAGCACCTGCTGTGCAATCCGCATTTACTGTGGAAATGTACACAGGTGCGCTGCTATCGTTCCTGATACCGTAGAACGGATAACGGCGGTCAAATTCGACAACGGTCAGACCGCTGACAGCTACAGTTGTTTCCTGGGTTGTTATCATATAAATTCCTCCTTAGGTTGATTGTCTTTTCCGATACTCAGCATATACATCTTGCGCACAGATATCCATTTGGGCTATCAGTTCATCGCCCGTAAATCGGGGGAACCACCAATCAGAACCACCCACACTAATGGTTAAATTCCACGTGCTTTTAAATGTGTTTTCTGTCACTGTACCATCCGATGCGTAATAGGTTGTAATCCCTGCCGTTGGCACCCGTATGTATTTATAAAATGATGTGGTATTTACATTTTCTGAAACAGTCATCTCAGAAAATCGGTACGTCCACATCACATTGTGCGATTTCCACACATTTACCGCTATAATGTTGCCGTCATCGTCATAAACATTCTCTGCACTGTAACCGTCCTGCGAACTATCACTAGTTGTGGGATAGCCAAGATAAAGCAGTGTATCGCCACGATAAACACCTAGAATGCAAGTAATGATTTTTCTATCATCGCTACAATAGGTTTCATAATTATTTCCATAAATGTAGGTTTGGTATTGTCTAATCCGACTTTGCCATACCCCCTCAGGCAGCTGTACCAGTTTGGCGGTGTAGTCTCCAAACAGCGGTATAACTGCGATTGGTGTCTGCTGCTCGAATAAATCGCACATATTCAAACAGCTTTGCGGCACATCAACCATCACAGGCTCAAATCCCACATACCCCTCAGCCTTTTCAGCGTCGGAAACATTGTATGTGCCGTTTTCCGTTATAGTTATTGGCTTGACCTTTCCGCCCTTACCATTCATCAGCCCCAGCAGGAACCACATCATATCATCCATCGTCATTCACCTCGTCTCTCATGAGATTGATGTTTCCATCTGCATCTTCGCTGTAGGAATATTTCAGCTTTTTGCCGCCATAATCGGCAATGAGAGCTATGCCATCGGTTGTGGCAGTGCGCTTGCAGGTAGGAAGGATAGTGTCAATGATCGCACCCTCGAATGTGGCAACGCCGCTTTCGTCCATCTCAAAGCCGTAATTTACGGTCTTGTTGTTTACCTCATCTTTGACAACCAGTGCAGCGCCCTTTTCGGTGATAACGGTGTTGCCCATCAGCGCACCGATGCGCACACGCATGGCGATCTCACGCTCCGTGCGGTTGTGATATGCCAGCTCGTCCTCATCTGCGTCATTGCGACCAACGGAAGCATATATGCCAGTTGATGTGAGCGATACCGTGCAGTTGTTTACATACAGATTTTGTTTTGTGCCAAAGGTTATAAGCGATGAGGGTGACGGTATTATCGCAAGCTGACCTATGGACGCAAGCATCTTATTGCAGCTCCACGATTTATAGGTATAGTCCTTGAGCCTGTTATACAGCGCACCCGCAAGAGCTGCGGAAGCAAATGGCGTTTCGATCTCAACAGTACCGTAAGCAGTTTCGGAAGCTCCGGCTGTGTAGCGTTCGCTGCCGCTTGTAAGTATAAACTTGCGGAATGTTTTTGTGCCGCCGATATAAACATCGGAATACTTTTCCGCCGTAAATACCGCTCCCATACCGCTGTCAACGGGAATAAGAGTAAGAGTGCCACGCACATCGGCAGTGCCTGTGTCATTTTGCAGAAGCCATACACCGCAGCAGGCACGGGACAGGTCATCAAGTATATTGCGGCAGGTCTTACCGCTGATATTGTCCTTTTTAGCCTTGGTGATAAC
>ULUL01001032.1_pt1 | contig 31244 bp, 25 predicted proteins | sample 1958481 | NCBI WGS metagenome assembly ULUL01 (sample SAMEA4835759, study PRJEB28245) | human gut metagenome | biome: gut microbiome; material: fecal sample | place: Denmark | collected 2008 | reverse complement strand
ACCATAGAAGACCTTGCTGTTATTAGCTATTTACAGAAAAAATTTCACACACTCCGAGCCAATGACTCATGTTAAGTTATTGACTCGCCTGTTTGGGTCGGTCAGTTTCCCGTCAGCCCTATTTTTTATAACTTGAAAATTAAGTGTATATTCCCAGTCTGCTTAACTGCTGGCTCATAAACTCATTGCTTTTTTTTCGCAAGTTCTTGTTGTATTTTTGGCATTTCCTCAGAAATTTTATACTTTTTAAATGCTGCATAAATTCCGAGGAATAAAAGTGACGGAATAACTGCAAAAAGTATAATAATTGCATTGTTGGCGGACTCGCTTTGCACGAGAACTGCTCCATCATATCCCCCAAGAGCCAAAACAACTCCGATTATAATCGATGAAAGACCACCGCCAAACTTCATAGCAAATCCGTTCATTGCACCAAAAATTCCTTCTACCCTGTTACCTGTTTTCCATTCATTGTAATCCATACAATCAATCAAGAAACTTGGAAGTAAAACTGCAGTGGGGATGGAAGCCGCTGAACATAAAAGCTGTGCCAGCATTAGTATCATGATATTACCGTTTGCAAATATTTTCATTGCGTTGCCTATAAAACCTAAAAGTGCAACAGCACGCACAAGTTTTATTAACGATATTTTGCGTGTAAGCAATGGAATCATAATCATGAAAAAAGGAGAAATTAATCCTACCATACTTACAAGTGACTGCATGCTAATATCACCGATAATATACTTAAAATAATACGTCATAGATGTATTCGTTATTCCTGAGAAAATATTGGCGAGAACCTGTGCTAATATAAGCGCTATTACTTGTGGATTATTACCAAAAACTTTAAATGTATCTGAGAATGACATCTTTTCCCTTGAAACTTGAATACCAGATTTTTTTTCCTTTATCAGAAAAAACTTTATAGCGGTAAGTATAATGGATGGTATTGCAAAAATAATAGAAATAATGGTCCAGCCATATGGTTTTTCTCCCCACATTGTCAACATAAGTGGAAATATTATCCCAGCTATTGTTGAAATAACTGTGATAATCATACCGCTTATAGCAAGTACATTAGCTGAGTCTGATGTATCCTCCAATGATCTTGCCAAAAAGACAGGTTCTGCTGTCTGTGAAAGTGTAATGAAAATCGTAGTAGTGATAAAGTAAATAGTAAAAATATAGATTGCCTTGCCAATATTTCCGAAGGATGGTGTGGAAAACAATAGTATTATGAAAATCCAGGAAATTGCCATACACCATATAAAGGGTCTTGCTTTTCCATATTTACTATGGCATCTTTCAATTAAAACCCCGGCAATCAAGTCTGAAATACCATCTGCGATTTTAGAAAGCAATAACAAGAAGCCAACAAGGCCTGGTGACAGTCCCAACGTATCTGTACAATAAAATGAAATATACCCTAACAGAATGAAACTGAGCGCATAAGCTATACCACTAAAACTCCACGTAATTGCAAATATTTTCTTTTTCATTATCTTATTCTCCTTAACCAGAAATTTGTATGCCATTACTTAAATGGGTTGATTTGTCTCAAATCTATAACATCCGCTCCCTACATTTACTGGATCTTTTCCTCTCAAAACAATTTCAGCAGTGGTATTTGCAGGGATAACCACTTCTACTACTGCTTTACCATTTTCTAATTTCCAATCGACTGTTACTTTTCCATAAGGGGTATGTTCACTTGTATGTACAAAATCCAATCCGCAGTCAAGTGCCGGTGCAATCTTTATTTCTTTATATCCTGCCTTTTTTGCCTGAATTCCACCAATTACTCTGTACATCCAGTCTCCAACACTGCCAAACGCGTAATGATTAAAACTGCATGGTATTACAGTTCCGTCTTCCATAATGGCGTTCCACATCTCCCATATTGTAGTTGCGCCTTTTTCTACTTCATACAACCAGCTAGGGCATTTATTCTGGAACAATAATCGATATGCAACATCTGATCTTCCACTATCACAAAGTGCATCCATAAGATACGGTACACTCAAAAATCCGGTATCAAGGCAACCTCCGTTTTTCTGAATCAAATCACATAAATGTGCTGCCATCAGCGGACGAGTTGTCTCGTCTACCAGATTATGTCTCAATGCAATGACATACAGCCCCTGAGTATCACATTCAAAAAGTCCCTTTTCACTAACAAATTCTTCGATAAAAGCTCTCCTGATTTCTGTGTGTAAAATCTTGTATTTAGCAGCATCTTTATCATTTCCCAAGATAGTAGCAATTTCTGCCATTTTGTTTGCGACAATTGCATAATATGCAGTTGCCACCACTTCTTTTGTTGCTGCCGAAGCCCTAATCATAGCCATGCCATCGTTCTGTCCAATTACTGTACTTGGTATCATCCAGTCACCATAATGAAAATCTGTATTCCAGATTCGTTTGCTTCGGACTTTCCGTGCTTCATCCCATGTATCATAGTCTTCCGGATGATGATTTTCTGTTCTTTCTGCTATATATCCCATCCACTTCACCATTGCTCCATAATTTTCTTCCAGAATGCGAATGTCGCCGTAAGCATGATAAACAGCATAGGGAACAAGAATTACTGAATCTCCCCATCCACAACTTGTTGCACTTCCAAACATTGTTTCAACTATTCGATATCCCGGCATATATGGGATAACACATGGTACCAATCCATTTTCCCATTGTTCTGCACGTAAGCTTTTCATCCAGCGTGTCAAGAAAGCATCAACATTACGATTAAAGCACATCGTTCTAGAAAAGGCCATTACGTCACCAGTCCAGCCTGCACGTTCTCTTTGTGGACAATCCGTAGGAATAGAAATTGTATTTGAAATCTGGCTCCACCATATGTTTTTTTGAAGTCTGTTTATATTTTCACTTGAAGTGTGAAATTCTCCAATATCATCCATCTCACTTGACAAAACATATACTTTAAACTGCCGTGTATGCATTTCTCCTGGCCAGCCGCTGATTCTTACATACCGAAATCCATGATAGGAAAATACTGGACGGTATGTCTGCTTCCCCTCTTTTGTAATATATATATCCGTCTGTTCCTTATTGCTGCCAGAGACATTATTAAAAAAATTACCGTCTTTATCAAGTACCTCACTGTGTTCCAATTTAATTATGGTGCCTTCCGGTGCACTTAGTGTAAATTCTATTTGTCCCGCCAAAACCTGCCCAACATCAACAACGGAATCTCCCTGTGGTGTATAAATTATTTCCTTTGGTTCGAATATTTTAATCGGACGCACAGGTTCACCATATTGTCCAGCCAGATTATCCAATGTATATTCCACTTGATGAACTGGTGTCCACATCTCATCATTGTACCCGGGCTCATTCCATCCTTTCATTTCTTTTCTTGCATCATATTTCTCACCCACAAAAATATCCGAGAAAATTAATGGACCAGACGCATAACTTACCCCTTTTTCACCAGTTATAATTTCTTCCGTCCCATCTGTATATGTAATCACTGTCTCCATAAGCAAGCCGATCTTATTACCATACTGGCAGCTTTCACCACTGGAGCCGACACGTCCAGTCCACCAGCCATCACCTAAGGTTACCCCTAATATGTTTTCTCCCTTTTTTAAAAGTTCCGAAACATCATATGTCTGGTACTGAAGATATCTCTTATATGCAGTGATTTCTGGTGCAAATTCTCTGTCATCCGGTCTTATTCCATTCACTTCCAGACGGTATACCCCATGCGCGGTCATATATACTCTCGCACGCTTTACATCTTTTTTAACCAGGCAAGGAATACGTATATATTGAACTGGCATAAACTCTGCGAAGTCTCTTTCCAGACCTTCGTAAGCATTAGAAGAGACATCCTCCATTGTTAAATTCTTTTCCCCTAGCGTGCTTTTTGTAGGCTGTTGTTCCGGTTCAATCCATCTTGCATGCCAAGGTGTGTCTAATCGTCCTGTCTCGAAACTTCCATAAATATCTGCTTCATTCCCGTGATTGTCCCATACATTGACATAGACTTGATATACAGTCATTGCTGCCAGCGAAAGTTGCTCTATAGTATTTTCAATACTGGATTCACTTTCGATTCTTCCCGTGTCTGCAATAATACCGTTATCATCAGATATCTGAATCCGATAAGCTTTTTGTATAACATTTTTTTCTTCACTGACAAGTTCCCATGCAATCCGCGGATTATATATATCAATCCCTATCGGCGATTGCTGATGTTCAATGGTCAACTTTTTAAGTTTTAATGTCTTCATATCTTTTCCTTCCTTTTTATATTGTTGTTTTGTTTACATATTCCACTATATTTGCTATACTTTCTATGTATTAATTTTAGCGTTATCTCCATTGAGCATCAATATCATATGTGTTTTTGCACACTTTCTTCTGTAACATATTAAAACTATTATGCAAATTGCCAACACTATTTAAAGGAGAAGTCCATAATGTTTTATATATCTAACATTAAAGAAAACTATATTACCTCTGAAAAATATACTGGTGTAAATATCCATAACTCTAGCCGTATGCCCATACAATATTATGAAATACGTTTACCACTCATGATAAATTATCTGTCAATTCATGATACGTCATGCAAAGAAAATCCCTACATCAATTTTTGTATTGGGCCTGATTTTTATGCCTATTATTCTTTTCAGGAAAGCGAACTCTCCATAACAGGAAATAATTTGTTGCCACACCAACATAATTTCTATGAGTTGAATTATGTAGTAAACGGCTCTATTACTATGAAAATTGAAAATGAAATTTGTACATTTCCCACGGGGAGTGCCTTTTTGGTTAACAAATATGTAGAACACACTGAAATCAGCTACAAAGGCCTTACCTCTATATTGCAGCTGCAGCTGACCGAAGACTTTGTCAGACAGCTGCTTGTTCCCTACAGTTCATTTTTGTTTACATCAGAGCAGGATGCTTCTCAAAACCCATTGGTTCATTACTTGATTTCCAATCTAAATAGTCACAATACTCCTGCAAAAGATTTTCTTGACTTTTTTCCAAAAAGTAATACATCGGATCTGTATACTCTATGTTTTAAGCAATGTGAAAATATTATGTCCTCACTTCTATATGGAGCATTTGGCTATACTCATCTTATAAAAGGACAGATTTGCAATTTATTTTCAATACTTGGAAACGCAGATAACTACAATATAACAAAAATCGATCTTTCAAAGAACAATGAATCTGTGATCTTCACCAGAATTACTCAACTTTTTGAAAATACAAATGGGCGGATTTCTCGAAGTGAACTTTCAGATATTTTAAATTATAATGGAATTTACTTAAATAGTATTGTAAAGAAATTTACTGGAATGTCTACTTTTGAATATGGAATGACTTATTGTCTCGCAAAGGCTGCAAATTTACTTATTGAAACAGACCAGTCTATCGCAGAAATAACAGCAGAACTTCATTTTACTAACCGGACACATTTTTATAAGCTATTTAGAAAGCAGTATGGTATGACACCGAAAGAATATCGATTACAAAAGGGGCTGTCGGTTAATGATATGTAAGCCCTTTAACAACAAAAGAGAATGGGATCAATGCGGCACTCTTGATTCCAGCCAGATTATTTGGATCCAGTTCGGTTCTGATTCCGGTACTGCAAGGGTGTCACACCATATTTCTTTTTAAAGGATGTCTGAAAATGTGACTGGCTTGAAAAGCATAAATAGGAGCTGATTTCACTTAATGTTTTATCCGTAAAGGTAAGCAGGCTCTTCGCCTCCTCCAGTTTGCAGCGTTTGATAAAGCTGCTGATGTCAAACCCCAATTCTTTCTGAAATCTCCTTGTGATAGTGGATCGGCTCATATTGATGAAGCCCGCAACATCATCAACACGGAGTGGTTTATTGGTATGCTGCGAGATATACTGTACGCAGGAAAAGACCTCCCGGGACATTCCAGCAGGTACTTTCTGGCGGGCTACACGTTCAGTAAAATCTATCAGCATGGCATATTGCAGCGTATTGATTGCATCAATACGCTGTATTTTTTATCTATACAGTACAACAGAATGTTCTTTTCTGCATTTGGCAGGGGTGCTAATCCGACTAATACTTTTATTTGTATAGTTCAGCAGAGATTCTTCAGCGACAGTATTGCAGATGGAACGTTCCTTGGTGTCATTACACTGGCTCTTGTTGCTAGTGATATATGGCAGATAATATGGATTCGCCGGAGATTGCACAGAATCATTTCCGACTATTTTTTTCCTAATAGTCAGGGGTGAGGAGTGAAAACATAATGTAAGCTTAAAATGTAATGAGGTGGTCATATGGACAAAAGAGAACGTGAAATTTCAGAAAACATTAGAACAGAAAGGCTAAAGCAGCATTATACACAGGAAGAATTTTCCGAGGAAATTGGCATATCCACAAACTTTTTATATTGTATAGAATCAGGGACATCAAGTATGAGTTTAAAGACCTTGCTTCGTATTCAGGAAGCACTAGGTGTGGATGGAAATGCCCTTTTAGGAGAGCAAAGGATTGTATTTTCCATTTCCCATAGAAAGCTTGGGGCAGAATGGACTGCGGATAAAGTAATAAATTTAGACAGTGGGGAGTAGTATTAGGCTAGAATCAGCTGAAAAAGTAATGGTTTACAGAAATCAAGACTTCTTCTATACTGAAACTAGGATACAGTTAATATTTGTACAGAGAAGGAGCAGGACGGATGCCGGAGTTATAAGAATGGATAAAAGAAGAAAAAATTAACGGAATCATTTCACCGAAAGAAAGAGGAGTCCAGATTTATTATCTGGAAGAGGGCAGTTATGTCCTAAAAGACAGTTACATTCTGCAGGATGATAAAAAGGAAGCCTATTATAATGCGGAAACGGAAATTGTGCTGAGAGAATTTCCTAATATTTCCATGACGCTTGCAGAGGTTTTTTCACAATGTAGAAGAATAAAAGAAAAACATTTATCCGATTGGAAATTAGAAGAAGGCAGGTAAGAAAATGGAGCAAAAGCTTGCTGTGATCAGTGATGTGCATGGAAATTATAAGGCGTTGGAGGCGGTGCTTGCCTTTTTGCGGAAGGAAAGAGTAGATGGGATCATTGGGCTGGGAGATTATGTGACGGATGCGCCCTATCCTCAGAAGGTGATGGAGCTTCTATATAGGATGCAGGAGGAATTTCCGTGTTATCTGCTGCGGGGGAACAGGGAGGAATATCTTTTGGATAATCAAAAGGACGATCAGCATTGGAAGGAAGGCTCTTCTGCAGATGGGCTGCTTTACTATACAGCAAAGAACCTTATTCCAAAAGATCTGGAGTTTTTTAATGCCATGACGGCAGACGGCCTGCTTGTGTGGAAGGACGGAAAGGCGCTGCTGCAGCAGGAAAGGTGGAGCGACGGAAATAAGGCATCCATCCCTGCACTACGGCTGTGCCATGGCACACCGGGCCTGGTCAGAGGAAATGTGGATCTGGATAAAAAGCTGCAAAAGCAGGTAATGGAACAGCTGGATACGGAGTACCTGTTAGGCGGCCATAGTCATAAGCAGGAAATTTACAGGCAGGATGGAAAACTCTATGTAAATCCCGGGTCCTTGGGACTTGCTTTAGATGGAAAGGGCGGCCATGCGCATTTTGCAATTTTGACTTTGCGTGGAGAAGGAGATGCCGGGACAGACAAAGTATCCCAGAATTTGGCAGCCTCAAATGGCGAAGCCCTTCAAAATGCCCAAAACAATCCAATTTTCCAAGACCGTGCAGATTTGCAAAATCATCAGGAACTTCAAAAGCTTTATTGGGAGCCGCAACTGTATGATATCCCCTATGATATGGAGGCTTATCTTGCTGATTTTAGGGAAGCCGGACTTGCGGGGGAAGGCCGGGTACTGGCGGCATCTGTGGAGAAAACCATACGGACAGGCGTAAACTGGTTCTACATGACGATCCTTAGGGTGAAGGAGCTTTCCGGTGGTCTACCACTCCCCAAGACTTCCGAACAAGTCTGGGAACAGGCAGCAATGGATTTAGATATTGCTTTACCAACTACAAAATGGTAAAACAGAATGGATAATATAATATCTACTTTGACTTTAAATGCCATAAAATAGATATCATATTATCTATTTTAAGTTGCTCAATTATGGAGATGATACAGAAGATAAAGTATAGAAGAATGTGTAAGGTCAATGCTACAGGACTATCTTTTAGGATGATCAAAAATGGAGAAAAATATTGACTTTTTTTTCTTACTGTAGTATATTCTGTATAATTCATCGACGCAAAGCGTTGAAGCGCTGAAACACCAAAGCGATAAACGCCAAAGCGATAAAAGCAAAGATCGTGATGGTACAAGAATTTATGCGGATATACGCAGAAAAGAGGAATATTATGAAAAAGAAATTACTTTCCCTTGCATTGACAGGCTGTCTTGCGGCAGCTTTATTGACAGGCTGCGGCTCAGGCAGTTCCAAGGATACCTATAAGGTAGGCATCTGCCAGCTGATCCAGCACCCGGCATTGGATGCCGCCACAGAAGGCTTTAAGGCTGCGCTGACAGAAAAGCTGGGAGATAAGGTCTCCTTCGATGAGCAGAATGCTTCCGGAGATTCCGCAACCTGTGCAACCATTGCCAACCAGTTTGTTTCCTCAGGTGTAGATCTGATCCTGGCTAATGCCACAGCGCCTCTTCAGGCAGCAGCGGCAGCCACTAACAGCATCCCCATCCTGGGCACATCTGTTACAGATTATGCGACGGCGCTGCAGATGGATGACTGGACAGGCACCACAGGCGTGAATATTTCCGGAACCTCCGATCTGGCGCCTCTGGCAGAACAGGCAGCGATGTTAAATGAGCTGTTTCCGGATGCCAAGAATGTAGGTCTGGTTTATTGCTCCGCAGAAGCTAATTCCGCTTATCAGATCAGCGTTGTGGAAGCAGAGCTGACAAAGCTTGGTTATCAGTGCACAGAGTATTCCTTTGCGGATTCCAATGATATCGCTTCTGTTGTCACCAATGCAGCCAGTGCCAGCGATGTGCTTTACATTCCTACAGACAATTCCGCAGCAGCAGCTACAGAGGTCATCAACAATATCTGCGAGCCTGCAGGCGTGCCCATTATTACCGGCGAGGAAGGTATCTGTAAGGGCTGCGGCGTTGCAACACTTTCTATCAGCTACTATGATCTGGGATATCAGACAGGCCTGATGGCTTATGACATTTTAGTAAACGGTAAAGATGTTTCCAAGATGGAAGTACAGTTTGCACCGAACGTAGTCAAGAAATATGATGCAGACCGTTGCAATGCCCTTGGTATTACCGTACCCGAGGATTACGTTGCAATCGAGTAAGCAAGGATAACGAAAAAGATAAGACGGCAAAAGCGCAAGTCTTTTGCCGTCTTTTGGTTTTTGCGAATGGCGCGTGTGAACTTATAGCGTGTGAGCTTTAGTAGAGGAGGAATGAGTGTGAATATTATGGCTTTGTTGAATGCACTGCCGGGGGCCTGTGCGCAGGGACTGATCTGGGGGATCATGGCAATCGGGGTGTTTATTACTTATAAGATACTGGATCTGGCAGATCTGACTGTGGATGGTACCATGTGTACCGGAGGGGCAGTCTGTATCATGATGATGATGTCGGGACATTCTGTGTGGATTTCCCTTCTGGTAGCTTTTCTGGCAGGAATGCTTGCAGGGCTGGTAACTGGTATATTGCATGCTTACCTGGGAATCCCGGCAATCCTGGCAGGAATCCTGACACAGCTTGGACTGTACTCCATCAATCTTCGTATTATGGACAATAAAGCAAACCAGGCCATTAATGTAGATAAGTATCCTCTGTTGGTATCTCTTCGTTATATCAAGGGTGTTCCTTTTTACCGGAATACGCTTTTGATCGCCGTGATCATACTGGCGCTTCTGATTGCCATCTTATATTGGTTCTTTGGCACAGAGCTGGGCTGCTCCATCCGTGCCACAGGCTCCAACCCCAATATGTCAAGAGCCCAGGGCATCAATACCGATTTTACCAAGATTCTGGGGCTGATGATCAGTAATGGTATCGTAGCCTTTGCCAGCGGACTGTATGCACAGTACCAGGGCTTTGCAGATATCAACGCAGGCCGTGGTGCTATCGTAATCGGTCTGGCGGCTGTGATCATCGGGCAGGTACTTTTCGGAAAAATCCATGGAAACTTTGCATTTAAGCTGACTTCCGTTGCACTGGGCGGCGTGATCTATTATCTGGTATTGCAGGTAGTTCTGTGGCTTGGTCTGAATGCAAATGACCTGAAGCTGATTTCTGCAGGAATTGTTGCCATATTCCTTGCCATCCCTTATTTGAAGGGAAAATATTTTTCCAAGACAGTGAAAAAGGGAGGTGCCAGCCGTGCTTGATATCAATCGGATTTATAAAACCTTTAATGCCGGTACGGTAAACGAAAAGCGGGCGTTAAGCGGGCTTGACCTGCATCTGCAGGAGGGAGATTTTGTGACGGTGATCGGCGGAAACGGCGCAGGCAAATCTACTATGTTAAATGCCATAGCCGGTACCTGGTTTGTGGACGAGGGCTCCATTGTCATTGACGGCATAGACGTGACAAGGCTTTCGGAGCATAAAAGAGCAAAGTATCTGGGCCGTGTCTTTCAGGATCCTATGACCGGAACGGCAGCCAGTATGCAGATAGAGGAGAACCTGGCTCTTGCAGCCAGAAGAGGAAAGAAAAGAACTCTTCGCATCGGGATCACGGCAAAGGAGAGAGAAGAATACAAACGGCAGCTGGAAATCCTGGGTCTTGGTCTGGAAAACAGACTGACTGCCAGCGTGGGACTTCTTTCCGGAGGACAGAGGCAGGCTCTTACCCTTTTGATGGCAACCTTGCAAAAGCCAAAGCTTTTATTGCTGGATGAGCATACAGCAGCGCTGGATCCCAAGACGGCGGCAAAGGTGCTGGAGGTAACGGACAAAATTGTCAACCGGGATCATTTGACCACGATCATGATCACCCATAACATGAAGGATGCCATTGCCCATGGAAACAGGCTTGTGATGATGCACGAGGGGCATATTATTTATGATGTGGCAGGAGAAGAAAAGAAGAACCTGACTGTGGGAGATCTTTTGAGAAAGTTTGAAGAGGCAAGCGGCGGCGAGCTGGCAAATGACCGCATGATGCTGAATTAGAGCATAGGGTGTTAGAGCACTGTATTATTAGAGTTAAAGAGTCAATGACAATTAGATTGTTAGGTAATTAAATAAATAAGTCTGCAAATAAAAAGTCCTCTCCCACCGGGAAATGACAGGTAAACTGTGTTTCCCGGTGGGAGAGGACTTTTTTGTAGTCATTTCTATTTCCTGTTCAAAAGCTTCAGTGCTTCCGGTACATCAGAATAACTATGCCTGGAGGGATGTCCTTGTTATCTGGTTAGGAACTTCACAGGTCCTAACAGACCGGAAGGAAGCTTGCTGTGGCTCATGCCGTTTGCCAGAGCATTGGATACTTCAACAGAAATCGTGTTGACGCCTTCCTGGAGCAGTCCGGTAAGATCGAAGGTGTAAGGAGCCCAGAGACGGACGCCTGCAGCCGTACCGTTGACGGTAAGCCTTGCAATCTCACATACATCTCCAAGATCCAGAATGACCTTATCAGAGCTAAGAAGCTCGCCAGATGCCTTTGCCTGACCGGAAACTTCTGCGCAGTTACAGGAGGAAGGCTTTGTGAGAGAGGGCTTGGAGGAAAGCTCCAGAGTGGTTTCATAGGTAACATCTCCGGAGAAGTTTTCCATTTCAGGCCACTGAGTCCAGGAAGGAAGGGGCTCTTGCAAAGCATCCCATTGAGCCAGGTGCGCAGGAGCATCTCCCAATGAAAGCCCGGAGGAAATGACAGCCTGGGCCTGAACAGCCTTTATGATCTTCCAGGTAAGAGGAAGAGACAGAGGAGTAAGGGAAGCCTCTACAGTCCTAGGATCAGCAGTATTGTGCGTTGACCCAGAAAGCCTGTTATCTGTAGCTTCATCATCAACCCGTGCAATACAGAATACAATGCTTTCCCGGCGGTTTAAGGCAACCGGAAGGGAAGTGACTGCCTTTGCGGTCTGTGTGGTACCAGTTTCCTGTGCTGCATCATTATCAGGCAGCTGCCCATCAACAGTTATGCTTACCTTAGCAGGCTCACAGGTGCCAGCCCAGGGATCCCAGACCTGAGCACTTTTAGCTACAAAGGGAAGGGTAAGCGTACCGGCAAAGGGCAGTTCGCCTTCGTTGACGCAGACATAGAAATCATACTGTTCCTTTACCACATGGCTGATACGGATATCCTCTGCCAGTCCCTTTGTGCCGGTAAGCAGAAGCTCCCTTGAGCAAAGAGGATCCTTCTTGGAAAGGAGGGTAAGCAGAGCAGGCAGACTGTCCAAAGAGGAAATTTGATAAAAGCCTTCTGCTGACAGAGAATAGGCAGCATTGGAAGTCTGTTTGTCAGTACAACCGGCAAGGTCAGTGCAAGCCTTTTTGTCGGAAGCAGAAGAAACAGCGTCAAGGCTGTCAGGCGCAATGACGATACCACCCTGTGCTGTAAAGTCAGAAAGCTTTTCTTTCAATGCAGGGGAAAGCATATCCTTTGCTTCCGCGATCAGGATGCGGTAGCTTTGCTTTTCAATTTTTAATAAGCCATCCTGAAGCTTACAGCTGCCGTCAAGGAGCAGATTGTCCTCCAGATAATTAAATTCAATCTGGTTCTGGAAGAGAACCTTTGCGGCTGCCCAGGGAAGCAGATCCTCTTCACAGAGAATGGCTACAGGAGTGGTATTGTGGCTATCTGTCATAAGAAAGCTCATGCGCTTGCTGTAGTCGGAGAAAAGACCGTAATCCTTCCACCATACATTGTTTAAGCCTGCATCGGGGGGTCTTTCTCCGTAGCGGCGCTCTCCGGCAAGGGAGTAGAAGAAGGCATGAGGGTACAGGAGATTGACTCCGCGCACGAACATCCAGTCTAAGTACCATTTCATATCGTCTGGAGCAAAGGCCCACTGATTGCCGTCAGGACCGCAGCAGCCGAAGCACTCATTGGAGTTACGGCGCTTGCCTGCATGTCTTGCTGCATCGGAGGAACACTTTGCCATGGCAGTATCTAAGCCTTCCAGCCCCAAATGGTTTTCGGGAGCTACCCAGCGCCATACCAGGTCCTGTCCGGGAATCTGGAAATATTTTAAGAAGCCGATCTCATCGCTCTTATGAGGATGTCCGGTAAGGGCAATGCCGTGAGCAGCGCACCATACGGAAAGCTTACCATAGTAAGCATAGCCCAGACGCTTGTTGACAGCCTTTTCATACTGACGTCTGATTTGGGAAGCATTGGCACCCTCCAGCCAGAGAAGTGGCAGCTGCTCTTCTTTTCCACCATGGGTAAGCCACCAGTCCATAAACCCGATGGTCCAGGGTTTACTTCCGGCCCTGTGGTTCCTGCCCAGGACGTCAGGCTCATCTGTAAACATGGCGATGACCGTATTGCCGAAGTATTCCTTCAATACTTCATAATAGCGGTCATGGGTCAGGTGGATAAACTTGTCCATGGCATCCGGATTCATCAGATCTCCGGAGATAGGAGCATTGGGTTCACCGTCATCCTCGCCAGGATGGATGCCACGGATGGTGCCATGGGAGAAGCCCGCAATCAGCACGCATAAGGAGAGTGTTTCCTTTGTATTGTCTGAAGCGGTCTGTGTGGCAGCAAGTTCCTTTAAGCAGGAAAGCGCAGTAAGGACGGCACTTTGGTGATCATTGTCAGCAGCCTTAGTATCAGCCAGGGAAGCAGCGCTTGAAACAGCATCCTCGGTAGCTTGGGAAGCAGAGAACAGAAGCTTTGTGTGGTCGGGGTCAATAGCGCCGGTGCCATCCTTTTGTACCAGCTGGATGGAAACGATGGTATCTTCTGTTGTCAGTTCCTTGGTGAGCTTTGTCAGGAAGGCTTCCGCTTCCTTTTCCCCTGCAATAGGGGCTTCCTCCATGCGAAGGGCTCTGGTGGCATATTCCGGATTATCCTTTACCACCATACCATGGGCGGAGCCGGAAGGGTACATGGCTTCATCATAAAGCACTACCTTCATACTGCGCTTGTGAGCTTCCTCCACAGTGTATTTCACATAATGCATAAATTTGTCGGACAGATAGGGAATATCCTCAGGAATGCCCATTCTGGGATGAATGACGAAGCCGTTAATGCCCTTGGCGCAAAAGTCATTGATCTGTCTGGTGATTTCTTTTTCATCCAGTGCATCATTCCAGAACCAGAAAGGGATCAGGGTAAATTCGTCCGATGGATGAAGAAATTGTTCTTTTAAATTTTGTATCATAAAAGCTTTCCATACCTCCTGTGATTTTTATGGCTGCAGCTTTTCAGGTTCTAATAAAAATTGTCTACAAGGTGCGCAAACTAACAGTCGGCTATATTGTAAAGGAAAATAAAAGTCTTGTCCATGGTTTTGCAAAGGTGAGCAAAAATGGTCATAATTCCGGGAAAAGATTAGCAAAATCCGCTGTCTTGCATGGAGAAAGGGAGTGTGGTAAACTTGGGAAACAAGAGGTTAGTTGTGACCAATACCGAGAGGTGGAAGAATTGAAAGTGTGATGAAGCTCTTACACAGGAAGGCAAGTTTTTTGCAAGAAAACCTTGAAGGTGGGTACAGATGAACAGTCACAAGGACCATAACAAAATAAGTAAATGACAAAATACAGAAAGGCAGGAACTAAGGACATGAGACAGGATGAATACGGCAGAAAGTGGTACAAGGGAAATCTTCACACCCATACGACAAACTCAGACGGAAGGCTGGCTCCCGAAGTGGTGATCAATCTTTATAAAGAGGCAGGGTATGATTTCCTGGCGCTGACAGATCACTGGATATTCGGAGAGCGCAGAAAGGAAGAAAAATTCCTCCTGATCCCTGGCGTGGAATATGATATCAGCAGGAATGTGAGGGAAGGGATCTATCATATCGTAGGAATCGGTATGAAAGAGGATCCCGGTCTTTTAAAATCACAGGGCTTACATGCCCAGGAAATGATCGACGCCATCCATGCTCATGACGGCATTGCCATCCTGGCCCACCCTGCCTGGTCCATCAATAGAGCCTCCGAAGCAAGATTCCTGGAAGGATTGGATGGCAGTGAGATTTATAATACAACCTCAGGGCTGCCCTGGAACTGCAGACCCTATTCCGGTACCTTCTTAGATGAAATGGCTACCTATGGAAGAATGCTTCCCTGCATGGCTGCGGATGATGCCCATCATTATACCGGGGATGAAACCCGCTCCTATCTGATGGTGCAGGCCAGTGAGCTGACCGAAGAGAGCATTTTAGAGGCCATCAGGGCGAATCGTTTTTATGCTTCCCAGGGACCGGATTTCAGGGTAGAGGTATCCGAGGATGGAAAGGAGATCACCGTATATTCCACACCGGTAGAGGCAATTGTATTCTTTACCGATACTGTCTGGGCGGGTGACAGAGCTACAACTTGCAAAAATGTGCAGAAGGCAGTTTATCAGGTAAAGCCTAATGATACCTTTGTAAGAATAGAGCTGCAGGATGCTCAGGGCAATATGGCCTGGTCCGGCTTTTATCCTGTGAATCAGAAATAGCAGCTTATGTAAATTTCCGGATGACGAAACATAGGTGGTAGGAAAATGGAAGAAGATAGAAGGCTGTGTGAGAATACAGAAACGGGAAAAGGGTATTCAGAAAAAAATTCCAAGATCAACAAGGTAATGAAGCTCCAACAGGAGATCCAGAGGCAGAATGATCTGGAAAAGCTTAGGGAGCGCCGGATCATGCAGCAGCAGGAGTACATAGACAAGCTGTTGCATTCCGTGGAAGCCACTATGAAGAGCACGGAGACGGAAAGGCAGTTTAACGAGCAGTTTGAGGAACAGGTAAGAGGGCAGATCTACCAGATGCATGGTATCAGCCGGGATAAGCTGGAGGGAATGCAGGAAGCAAGGAGAGCCTGGTATCAGGGAGCTGCCTTTTCTTTGTTTTTCCTGTCCCTTGTACTGTTTGGCATCAGCGGCATTCTGGATGGGTTTGGCAGTGGACTGAATCTGTTTATTGCTTTTTATACGGCCATCGAGGGAACCCTTTTGACCAATGGCAGAAAGCAGAATGCAGGCTTAAATATTGTAGTAAAGGTGCTGTATCTTCTGCTGTTTCCAGTGATGCTTGGGATGTTTGTATGTGCACAGCTTGGGTATCCGGAGTATGAGCTGTGCCTGCCTTATTTTACGACAGGGGGCGTGCTGGTACTGATGCTTGGAGCTGTTTCCTACTTTATCTATGACCCCTACAGGCTGGACAGGAAGAGCAAAAGAAAGGCAGATAAGTATATTGTGGGAATGGAGAAGGCTGCGTTAAAGGACATCCAGCTCCAGGATAAAGCAGCAAAAAAAGCCGCCAGACAACAGGAAAAAGAGGATACCAGGACAAGAAAAGAGCAGGAAAAGCAGGACGCCAGGACGGCCAGAGATAGAGAACGGGAAGAAGCCCGCAGCGCAAAGAAACAGGCAAGAGCGGATGCCAAAGCGTTGAGAGCGCGGGAAAAGCAGGAGCGGAGCCTGGAAAGAAAGGAAAAATGGCAGGAAATCTGTGAAGCGATAAGGACTTGTTGGAACCGGCTTTGGAAAAAGGCACTAAAAGAGCAGAGGACAGATATTTTACCGGAAGAAAAAGGAAGCAGTGTGCCGGCAAAGATAGATGCAGAAGAAAAAGGAAGCAGTGTGCTGGCAAAGATAGATGCAGAAGAAAAAGGAAGCAGTGTGCCGGCAAAGATGGATCCAGAAGAAAAGGGAAGCAGTGTGCTGGCAAAGATGGATGCAGAAGAAAACGGCAGCAAGCTGACAGAGACGGAAGAAGAAAGCGAAATCAAAAAGCAGCCCAAAGGGGAAGCAGAAGAAAAAGAAACAAAGTGATGTCATGTGCCGGAGGAGTCATTTTTGTGGTTAGTGCGAAATTCTCTGGGAGACATGCCATATACGGCGGAAAAATGCCTGGACAGGTGGGCAGTGGAAGTAAAGCCTGTGCGCTGGGCAATATCGCTTAAGGCGAGGCTGCTGTTTAAAAGCATCTGATGTACCTTTGTCAGGCGGATGTTGTAGAGGTAGTCTAAGAAAGTGGCGCCGGTAGCCTGGTGGAACATACGGCAGAAGTGATATTTGCTCATATGTACCGCAAGTGCAGTGGTGTCCAGGTTCAGATCCTCCATATAGTGTTGGTTCATATAGTGAATGGCCTGAATGATCTCAGGCTGGATGTTGGGAGCATTGGAGAGCTGTTTGGCGATCTGCTGCTCCTTTAGCAAATCTGAAAGAGAGGAAAGCAGACAAAGAAGCCCTGCCTGTCTGGTTCTTTCTGCCAGAAAGCCCTGGCTAGTGCAAAAGCTACGCAGCAGCTTAAGCTGGGTTTCCATGAAAGCCGTTTGTTCTTTGGACAGATGAAAAATACCGGTATTCAGACGCCCTAATAGCAGTGCCTTTTCAGAAGCGCTTAGAAGCTCATCCAGATAATCCTCCTTAAAATTCATCACATAACGCTGGTAGTAGTTTAATTCCTTGCTTTCTGTATAATGAAGGGTAAAGGGCTTGAGGATATATAGATCTCCCGGCTGCAGATAATAACAGGTTTCGTCCAGAAACAGATAACGCTCTCCGCCGGTCTGCAGATAGATCTCATAGGAATCATGATAATGCTGTACTTTCATATTGGATTTTTGATGAACATCAAGAAAATCTACAAAAAGCTGGTCATAGGGATCAAATGCAGTCTGGTACATGGGCGTCTTCCTTTTCTTTAGCTTATCTCATGGCGGTTTCTTTGTTCATTCCCTTAAATGATGTTAGTGGCAAAAGGTTTTTTATCCCCAATTGATGCCCACGAATTGTTGGCATTGCATTGCGAAGCGTGTTGCCATAAATGGAATGGACAGTAACATAACTCAGTTACAGTTCACTCCGCGCCATTCGCAAAACCGCGCCTTCAGCGCTTTCCGCTGCTTCGCAGCTCATTTTTGCTCATGAAATGGCGCTCCCTTCGTACATTCATGCAGGCAGATTTTCATGCGAGACAGAAAATCGCCCACAAGAATGTACGAGTGAACTGTAACCATAACCCAAGTATAACAGGGAAGGGGAGGGACTGCAACCTTGACGGAAAATTTTCCGGGGTGTACACTGTTACTTAGTTATGGGTTGCCCACACTTTTGTGTGGGTGATTTTTAGGATTCCCTGAAAATCTGTCTGCATGAATGTGCAAAGAACGTGCCATGAAATGAGGAAAAGAAAGCTGTGCAGAGATTTTCAGATACGTGCAAGGAGACAAAGCAGATATGAATATAAGAGGAAAGGACAATGCTCCTTTGGGCAGAGCATTGTATAAATGGATCAAGGAGGAAACTGTTTTGTGTGCGGCAATCCTGCTTGCTGTGGTTTCGTCCATCATTGTCAGACCGGATGCAGCGTATGCTGGGTATTTGGATTATAGGACATTGGGGCTTCTTTTTTGCCTGATGACAGTGATGGCAGGGTTTCAAAAGCTGGGGGTATTTTACCTTGTCGCACAGAAATTGCTTGGCATAGTAAAGGGAAGCAGCCAGATGGCGTGGATCCTGGTGATGCTTTGTTTCTTTTTCAGTATGCTCATTACCAATGATGTATCCTTGATCACTTTCGTACCCTTTACGCTGACAGTACTTCGGATGAAGGGAAAGGAAGCAGAGAAAAAGCTATTGATACCTATAACAGTGCTGCAGACTATCGCTGCCAATCTGGGAAGTATGCTGACTCCTATCGGCAATCCGCAAAACCTGTACTTATATGGAAAAGCAGGTATGAGTGTGGCTGTTTTTTTGAAAATGATGCTTCCCTTTACCGTGGCAGCCTTTGTATTATTGACTGTGTGCTGTTTTATTATAGGAAGAGACAAGGGCAACAAAGAGAAAGAATGTAACAGTCAGCAGGCAAAATGTAACATGGTTGTTGGAGAAGAAACAGCCTGTAAAGAGGCCCAAATTGGCATTCACAGACAAGGTGGCATACCGGATTTCAAAAAGCTGTTGCTTTATCTGCTGCTTTTCTTTGCCTGCCTGCTTGGAGTAGCCCGTCTGCTTCCCTGGTATCTTGTGACAGGAGTAGTGTTGATCGGCGTCCTTTGGATGGACAGGCAGATACTGAAAAAAGTGGACTACTCCCTTTTGTTTACTTTCGCAGGATTTTTTGTATTCATTGGAAATATGGGAAGAATAGAGGGCTTTTGTAGCTTCCTTAGGAAAATTATGGAAGGTCACGAGGTAATAACTGCGATCGCAGCCAGCCAGATCATCAGTAATGTTCCGGCAGCATTGCTGCTATCAGGCTTTACGGACAACACAGCGGCACTGATCATAGGAACCAATTTAGGCGGGCTTGGTACTTTGATTGCATCAATGGCCAGCCTGATTACCTATAAGCTCATCAGCAGAGACAGACCGGAGGATAAGGGAAAATATTTTGTCTGGTTTACTATCGCAAATGTGTTCTTTTTGGTAGTCCTGACAGGATGTTATCTATATTTGAAATCATAATTAGGGAAGGATGGATGCGTGATGGCAGCAGTCGGATTTAATGAAACAGTGGAATCACAGGATGAGATCAATGTACTTTGGGAGGAGGCCTATCAGGCAGCAAGAGAGCTTCTTGGGATAGCCCACCTGTCTGCCGGTTCCCTGATGGTGGTGGGCTGTTCCACCAGCGAAGTAGCCGGAGAAAGGATTGGAACCTACTCAAGTCCTCAGCTTGCCCAAGCAGTATTTGATGGTATTTACGCAGCTGCTAAAGAGGCAGGAGTTTATCTGGCAGCCCAGTGCTGCGAGCATTTAAACAGAGCTTTGATACTGGAAAAGGAAGCCATGGAAAAATTCGGTTATGAACAGGTAAACGTAGTACCTCAGCCAAAGGCCGGAGGCTCTTTTGCTACGGCGGCCTGGAAGCGCTTTTCACACCCTGTGGCAGTAGAGCATATCAAGGCGTCAGCAGGCATGGATATCGGGGACACCCTGATTGGCATGCATCTGAAGGATGTGGCAGTGCCGGTAAGGATCAACCGCAAGAAAATCGGGGAAGCCCATGTAGTATGCGCCAGAACCCGGTGTAAATATATTGGTGGTATCCGGGCTGTATATGAGGATGATCTGATGTAGAGAAGAAGGCGCAGAAGATAAAAAACGGAAAAATATGGAGAAATGTAATATACCAAAAGCCGTCCCCTTAAAAAGGCAGGACGGCTTTTAGGTTTTTGCCTATTATTGTTAAGGAAAGAAGGTTTAACATTTTTTCTTACTATTGGCAGCTTCATTTAGGCAGTTTATAATTGTCTGCACGGAATCCAGCTGGCCGCTGTGGGTCATGGCATCATGATAGGATTGTTTGTTGGTATAAAGCTCATGCACCTTATCCATTAAAAGGCGGGTGGTCAGGTCATCCTCATTAATCACCATGGAAAAGCCCTGGGCTTCAAAGGATCTGGCATTCAGGATCTGGTCACCTCTGCTGCTTGCTGCAGGGAGGGGAATCAGGATATTGGGCTTTTTAAGAGCCAGAAGCTCGCAGATGGCGTTGGCGCCTGCCCTGGAGATCACGATATCCGCCATTGCGAAAAGATCCTTCAATTCCTCCGTAACATACTCAAACTGTTTATAACCTGGAGTAGTAAGGAGCAGATTGTCAAGCTTCCCTTTTCCACACAGATGGACGATCTGAAAATCCTTTAAAAGCTCAGGAAGGGCGTCCCTGACAGCCTTATTGACAGCGGCAGCGCCCAGGCTTCCGCCGATGACCATGATCACAGGCTTATTGGCAGTAAAGCCGCACATATCAAGGCCGGAAAGCTTGTTGCCCTGGGTCAGCTCACTTCGGATGGGGGAGCCGGTGAGAAGGGCTTTATTTTCCGGGAGAAGCTTTAAAGTCTCCGGGAAATTGCAACACACCTTATAAGCCACAGGAATACACAGCTTATTGGCCAGACCCGGAGTCATATCGGACTCATGTATCACACAGGGGATTCCCAAGGAAGCGGCAGCCCTGACCACGGGCACACTGACGAACCCGCCCTTGGAAAATACCACGTCCGGCGCATATTGCTTGAGATATTTTCTGGCTTCCGCAAAGCCCTTGATCACACGGAAAGGATCGGTGAGATTTTTCACATCCAGATAACGTCGGAATTTCCCGGTGGAAATGCCGGTATAAGGGATTTTGTAATCTGTGATCAGCTTTTTTTCAATGCCGTCATAGGAGCCTACATAGGCAATCTCATAGCCCTCCTTTTTCAGTGCGGGAAGCAGTGCAATATTGGGGGTAACATGTCCGGCAGTGCCGCCGCCGGTCAGAACTATTTTTTTCATGACAAGAAGTCCTTTCATTTGTTAAGCCTGGGTGCTGATCATGCTCTCCAGTGCATGTGCCAGCTGATCCGGGCAAGAGGTCTGCTTAAAACCACACTTAATACCCTTCAGACGGGTGATGGCGTCCTCGTGGTTCATGCCCTTTACCAAAGCGCTGATGCCCTTTAAATTACCGTTACATCCGCCGGCGAACTGTACGGAATCGATCACACCATCCTTTAATTCAATGTCAATTTCCTTGGAACATACGCCATTTGGAATATACTTCATAATAAATCCTCCATTCTGCCGCTGCAGGCGGCTGCTTCACTAAATCGTAAGACGCAAAGCTTCCTTTACTTTTTTTGTGAAAAGTAAGCACCGGGAAGGCTTCGCGTATCTCAAGTAAGACTGATTATAGCAGATGGCGGGGAAGGATGCAAGGTAGCGGTGATGGAATCCTTTTTGGCTACATGGCATCTGTTACATAGGTAGAGAAAGAGAACTTGCGTCTTTGTGGGAATTTTATGCGATTCCCTTTACGAATAAAGCAATCACACTGACATGCCATATTTTGCTTTTCTCGTTAATAGAAAAAACGAAAATTGTGGAGTTAAGCCGGAGGGATTGCAAAGGGAAAAAGGGCAGCTTATGATAAGAAAGTAGCAGAAAAACAAGGAAAAAGGCGGCTGAAGGTATTCGCTGTATAAATACTTAAAGGTTATGTCTGTACTGAGTATTGTAACAAAGCATAAAGAAAAATAAGCAAGAAAAAGCAAAAAGGTAAACTGCAGAATAGCAAAAGGTGCAGACAGAAGAAAACTTTACAGCAAAAACCGATTTCCTGTAAAAATGGAGGAGAAGCAAAATGAAGTATTGGGATGAAAAGGTGGAGGACATTAAGGTAGCGTATATCGGAGGCGGATCCAGAGGCTGGGCATGGGGATTCATGACGGATCTGGCAAAGGAACCGGCCCTTTCCGGAGCAGTATATCTGTATGATATCGACAAGGATGCTGCCAAAGCCAATGAGACCATCGGCAATAGCCTGAAGGGCAGAGAGGATGTAGTGGGCAAGTGGGATTACAAGGCTGTGGATACCATGGAGGAAGCCCTGAGCGGAGCTGATTTTGTAGTAATCTCCATCCTGCCTAAGACCTTTGATGAGATGGAAGTGGATGTACATATGCCGGAAAGGCTTGGTATCTATCAGTCCGTGGGAGATACTGCAGGTCCCGGTGGCTTGATGAGAGCCATGCGAACCATCCCCATGTTTGTGGAATTTGCGGAAGGTATTAAAAAGTGTTGTCCTGACGCCTGGGTCATTAATTACACCAACCCCATGTCCCTTTGCGTAAAGACCCTGTACCATGTATTCCCCAAGATCAAGGCCTTTGGCTGTTGCCATGAGGTGTTCGGCACCCAGAAGGTGCTGGCAGGCATTGCCGAAGCAGAGCTTGGGCTTAAGGATATCAAAAGAAGCGATATTCATGTGAATGTGCTTGGCATCAACCACTTTACCTGGTTTGACTATGCAAGCTATAAGGGAATTGACCTTTTCCCGGTATACCGTTCTTATATTGACAAGCACTTTGATCAAGGCTATGGAAAAAATGATGACAACTGGGCTAACAATAGCTTCGCCTGCATCCATAGGGTAAAAATGGATCTGTTCAACAAGTACGGCCTGATTGCCGCCGCAGGAGACAGACATCTGGCAGAGTTTATGCCGGGAGGTCTCTACCTGAAGGATCCTGAGACGGTAAAGAGCTGGGGATTTGGCCTGACCAGCGTAGCATGGAGAAAGGAAGACTTAAAAAAGCGTCTGGAGCGCTCCCACAGGCTGGTTAGCGGGGAGGAAAAGCTGGAGCTGAAAGAGACAGGAGAAGAGGGGATTCTTTTGATCAAGGCCTTGTGTGGTCTGACCAGGCTGGAAAGCAATGTAAACATTCCCAATACCGGAAAGCAGATCACTAATCTGCCTGCAGATGCCGTGGTGGAAACCAATGCCATTTTTGAAAGAGACGCTATCCGCCCCGTACTGGCAGGAGCCCTTCCGGAAAAAGTAAAAGAGCTTATCATGCCTCATGTGGAAAATCATGAAAGAGCCTTAAAGGCTGCCATGACCAAGGACAAGGCACTTCTGACAGAGGCTTTCTTAAACGATCCACTGGTAAAAGGAAGAGCTTCTAAGGAAGATGTTAAGAAGCTGGTAGAGGACATGATGGCTGCAACACTGTAAGGAAGGGAAAGAGTCGGTATCCGACAGAAGAAATCTGCCGGATACCGGCTTTTTTTGACGGGGAAAATAAGAAAAGAGGCGCTATTGTGGGAAAATGTCAACGGTTTACCGTTCTTATAGAATTGAAAAAACGTACGCGGAAAGTTATAATTAGAAAAAATACGCAGATAGAAAGGTGTGTAAAAAATGAGGGGAATGGGGTTCTTTACTATTTTTGGACAGGAAAAGGAAGCAACGATAGCTATGGGGATCTTTTTCCTGGGGAGTATCGTAAGCCGCCTGGTATTGGCGGGGCTGTATCAGGGACTGATCCGGGGGACGGACAACCTGGCGATCACGGAAAACAGGCAGCTGAAGCAGTGTAAGCTGAAATTTGCCCATTGCTATCAGCTAAACCGAGGAGTGGCGAATATCCCGGTTTTTGTGGACAAGTTTATTTCCAGGCTGTCTGTGGGCCCCTTTTCCTATGATTTCTTCTATCATCTGTCCGGGCAGCTGATGCTTTTATCCATTGTGGCATTGAGCATTGGCGTGTGCAGAAGCCTGATCCGAGGACGGAGTCTTTTAGATATTCTTCCTTTTTATATTGCAGCGCTTATGGCATTGTATGTATACTTTTCCATTTCGGCATTGACGGATATCCGCGGAAAGCGCAGAAAGCTTAAGATCAATCTGGTGGATTATTTAGAGAATCATTTGATGTCCAGATATCCGGTAACGGCACAGGATATGGAGCTTTTATATGGAAGAAAAGGGCATCTTTTGCCAATGGATAGCGCGAAAGCAAGAAGGAACAAGAATGGCAAAAAGGAAAGCAGGCAGGCGCATCAGGGAATGCAAAAAAGCAGTGCAGAACAGGAAATATGGGCTATAGAGCCGGAAAAAGGGAATATAGAGGCGCATACTTTTGCAGAGAAAGACGATGAAAATGCAGGCAGTGTCAGGGATAAGGTGCAAAGGGATAGAAGAGAAGAAGCAAATGGGAGGAAAGAGGCTGTTGGAGCAGTAAGGAAGGCAAGAGGAAAAAGAAAAGAAGAAACTGAAATAGAGGAAGCTGAATACCAGGAAACGCCGGACGACAAAGAGTTAGAAGAACTCCTTACGGATTTTCTCTATTTTCCTTGAATTTAGGGAACATCTTTGCTACACTGTAGGAGATTCCATAAAGAAACTAAGAAGGAGTGATATTATGAGCAATAAGGTTACATTTGATTATTCCAAAGCAGGTTCTTTTATTTCCGAGGAAGAGATCGGATATATGAAAAAGCTGACACTGGACGCCAAGGAGACATTGGTATCTAAGAGTGGCGCAGGCAATGATTTTCTGGGATGGATTGATCTGCCTGTAGATTATGACAAGGAGGAGTTTTCAAGGATCAAGGCAGCAGCCAAGAAGATCCAGAGCGATTCCGATGTGCTGTTAGTCATCGGTATCGGCGGTTCCTACTTAGGAGCAAGAGCAGCCATCGAATTTTTGGGACACAGCTTCTACAATGTAGTGGACAAGAGCATCCGCAAGGCTCCGGAAATCTATTTCTGCGGTAATTCCATCAGCTCTACCTATTTAAAGCATCTGATGGATGTAGTAGGAGACAGAGATTTCTCCATCAACATGATCTCCAAGTCCGGCACCACCACTGAGCCTGCTATTGCTTTCCGTGTATTTAAGGAAAAGCTGGAAGCAAAGTATGGCAAGGAAGGCGCAGCCAAGAGAATTTATGCTACCACCGATAAGGCAAAGGGAGCTTTGAAGCATGTAGCAGACGAGGAAGGCTATGAAACCTTTGTGGTTCCCGATGATGTAGGAGGACGTTTCTCTGTTCTCACCGCAGTGGGCTTACTTCCTATCGCAGTAAGCGGCGCAGATATCGACAAGCTGATGGAAGGCGCAGCAAGTGGAAGAAAGCGTGCTTTGAATTATGCCTTTGAAGAAAATGACGCTTTGCAATATGCAGCCATGAGAAATATCCTTTTAAGAAAAGGTAAGAGCGTAGAGATCCTGGCTAACTATGAGCCCAGCGTACACTATGTATCCGAGTGGTGGAAGCAGCTCTTTGGCGAAAGCGAAGGAAAGGATCAGAAGGGGCTGTTCCCTGCAAGCGTTGATCTGACCACCGATCTGCATTCCATGGGACAGTTCATCCAGGATGGTTCCAGACTGATGTTTGAGACAGTTCTGGAGATCGAGACACCCAGGGAAGAGCTGACCATCAGCGAGGAGCCTGTGGATCTGGATGGCTTAAACTATCTGGCAGGAAAGACTGTAGATTTCGTCAATAAGAGCGCTATGAACGGTACTGTTCTGGCACATACAGACGGCCAGGTGCCTAACTTCATGGTACATATCCCTGAGGTAAACGAGTTCTACCTTGGCGAACTGTTCTACTTCTTTGAGTTTGCATGCGGCGTCAGTGGTTATCTGCTTGGCGTAAATCCCTTCAACCAGCCCGGTGTAGAGAGCTACAAGAGAAACATGTTCGCTCTTCTTGGAAAGCCCGGCTACGAAGCAGAGAGAGAAAATCTGTTAAAGAGGTTATAAGATACAGTTCACTCGCGCAGTCCCCCAAGAATGGCGCGAGTGAACTGCCAAAAGGGAGCAGCGAATGAAGATAGTAGTATTAGAGAGAAACAGTGTAGGCACGGATGTAAGTGTATCAGGCTTAGAGCAGTTTGGTGAAGTGACCTGCTATCCCAATACCGTATCCTTTGAGGATGTGGCAGAAAGGATCAGGGAGGCGGACATTGTGATCGCCAATAAGGCGCCTCTTAAGGAGGAAACCTTAAAGGACGCACCCAATGTGAAGCTGATCTGTGAGTTTGCGACAGGCTTTGACAATGTGGATATCGTTTATTGCAAAAATAGAGGAATCACAGTGTGCAACGTGGTGAACTATTCCACCGGAATGGTAGCCCAGCATACCTTTACTCTGGCACTGATGCTGACCCAGAAGATGGCCCACTATGACGAATATGTGAAATCAGGCGCTTACAGCGCGCAGGATCGTTTTTCCAATTTTGACCTTCCCTTTTATGAGCTGGAGGGCAAGACCTGGGGGATCGTTGGTATGGGAAATATTGGGCGCAAGGTTGCCCAGATAGCAACAGCCTTTGGCTGTAAGGTGATCTTCCATTCCATCACAGGCAAGAGCACCTGCACGGACTATCCCCAGGTGGACAAGGATACCCTGCTTCGGGAGAGCGACGTCTTGTCACTGCATTGTCCGTTAAGCGATCTGTCCAGGAATTTCATTGACGCGGAGAGCCTGAAAAAGATGAAAAAATCCGCAGTGCTTGTGAATGTGGCAAGAGGGCCTGTGGTAAATAACACGGATCTGTATCATGCGCTGATGGATGGAGAGATCATGGCTGCAGGACTGGATGTTATCGAGAAGGAGCCTTTGGAGCTTTCCAATCCTTTGAGCCGGATCAAGGACAGCAATAAGCTGATCATCACACCACATCTGGCATGGGCCAGCGTGGAAGCCCGCACCAGATGTGTGGAAGGTGCCTGCAATAATATCAAAGCCTTCTTGAAGGGTGAACCCACCAATGTGGTGAATCCGTAAAACGAAAAAAGGATCGTGCTCTTAGTAGTGGGTAATAATAGAGAAATAGCAGAGCATATACAGCCATCCTGCGCAGTAGAAAGGTGCGGGTACAGGCTGATAAGCTGTAAGTATGAGCAGCAGGAGGACATTTGCAGCAACTGTGAGTGTTCTCCTTTGTTTTTGTCACAGCTTACTTGTGCATTTTGCGGGCACTTTTCTTCCGCACAAGAAATCTGCCTGCATGAAGGCGCGAATGGTAAGAGTGAATTGTAACTTGGGTTTGCAAGAAAAGGAGAAAGAAAATAAAAATGATAGATAAGATAAAACAGTTATGGGTAAAATATGAGGAGATCATTGCCTACCTGATCGTGGGAGGACTTACCACCATTGTATCATGGGCGGCCAAATTTCTGGCAAATTTCCTTTTATTCCATAATACCATGCACCCCACCAGTCTGCAGAATCTGGTACTCAGCATTATCAACTGGACAGCAGGCGTAATCTTTGCTTACTTTACGAATAGAAAGTATGTGTTCAAGAGTAAGGAGCCCATGTTAAAGGAAGCCCCCAAGTTTGTGCTTTCCAGAGTATCCACCCTGATTTTGGACACTGTTGTGATGCAGGTATTGGGAGCCCTTGGCGTAAACCTGCTGGTTGCAACCCTGATCTCTTCCGTTCTGGTAGTGATCGCAAACTATGTATTCAGCAAGCTGTTTGTGTTTAACAAGAAGGAAAAATAAGAAGGGCGTTTTTGAAGGAAACCTGTTAAGTTGGTGGCCAAATTAAATCTTGGCCACCAGATCCTTTACCAGCCTTGCAGAATGCTTTGCTGCAGCGCGTTCAAAGGTTGGATAATCCATTTGTGCAGAATCATCCGCCTTATCGGAGATGGCGCGGATGATGACGAAGGGAACCTTATTCAGATAGGCGCTGTGGGCGATGGAAGCACCTTCCATCTCGGCGCAGTCGCCATGGAAAAGGTTGATCAGCCGTTCTTTTACTTCCTTGGAAGAGATGAATTGGTCACCGCTGACCACATGTCCCAGGCGGACATTGATACCTGGGTTTACCTTGCGGCAGGAGCTTTCTGCCAGAGCGGCAAGTCTTTCATCCGCAGGAAATTCCCGGATACCCATCTGGGGTACTTCGCCTAACTGGTAGCCAAAGATGGTAACGTCCATGTCATGATGGACGGCGTCCTTGGAGATCAGGATGTCTCCGATATCCAGATCAGCATTTAAGGAGCCTGCCACACCGGTATTAATGATATGGGATACCTGGAATACATCCACCAGGATCTGTACGCACAAGGCAGCGTTTACCTTACCGATACCGGAGCGGACCACCACTACGTTTGCACCGTTTAAAGAACCTTCATAAAATTCCATCCTGGCTCTGGTGAAAATACTGGAGACAGTCATTTCTGACTTTAATTCCTCTACCTCCAGCTCCATAGCGCCAATAATTCCTATTTTTGTCATATTTCTATTTTCCCTTTCTATCTGTATTGTAAAAAATGAGAAATGCCCAATCTGCGTGACGGGTTATTCCCTGATTTGAAATACTGTGCATCGTAATGCAAACACTTGCAAGCTTCACAAAATTGCATTGTTATACTATTCTGATTTTGCAGAATGTGACATCATGTGTACAGTGTTGAAAAATTACTGTGGATAATGCAGACGGTCTTCCTTGATATCGTACAACACCTGATCCAGATATTTCTTTGCAAGGAAGTTTGCCATACCAAGGTTCATATCCAGATAATTTCCACAGTCCTTGGGGGAAGCACCGGGCACTTCGTCTTTAAAGTCTCTGATAAATTCAAACATTTCTGTCACCAGAGGTACTACCTGCTCAGAGGTATAGTCTCCGGCCAAGAGCATATAAAAGCCGGTGCGGCAGCCCATGGGACCAAAGTAAATGGTTTTGTCCTTAAACTTTGGATGATTGCGTAAGAAGGTAGCTCCCAGATGTTCTATGGTGTGTACTTCTGCGGTATTCATCACAGGCTCCTCATTGGGACTTGTCATGCGCAGGTCAAAGGTAGTGATCACTTCCTGCCCTACAGTGTCCTTTCTGGATACATAAATGCCAGGCTGAAGCTTTATATGGTCGATGGTGAAGCTTGCAATTTTTTCCATGAATATTCTCCTTTTGAATGATGAGATTTGTTACTGTTCACTCCGCGCCATTCGCAAAGCCTTCTACAGAAGGCTTTACCGCCACTTCGTGGCTCTCCGCTGCTTCGCAGCTCATTTTTGCTCATTTCTTGGCGCTCCCTTCGTACATTCATGCAGGCAGATTTTCATGCGAGCATGAAATCTGTCCACAAGAATGTACGAGTGAACTGTAACTGAGATTTTGCAAATAGAGCGTATAACGCATATAAACTGTAACGGGTAGTTTGAAAAAAGAAACAGCTTGTATGCTCCTTACTCTGTGTGTTACATACAAAAAATAGTATACTCTACTTAGGAGGAAGACGCAAGCTGCTCCCCTTTATTTCTGGGAATACATGAGCGAAGCGTGTTACTGTAAACGGAGTGAACAGTAATGCGAACGGCAACGGTCAATATCTGTATCATTTTCTGCAAAATGGGACTTTCTTTTTTGCTGACTGTTTTGTATGATTAGGTACGGTTTTGCAAGATATAATCCTTGGGGGAAGTGCCCATGTGAAGCCGGAAGGCTTTACGAATAGTGCGGAGTGAACAGTAACGTTGGAAGCAGCGAAAAACGCTGAAAGCGCGGTAAAGTCTTCCATCAGAAGGCTTTGCGAATGGCTCAGGTGAACAATAAAAAATTTTGGAGGAAGCAAAAATGCATAATAATAAAACAAACAAAGAAATAACCAAAACAATCGAACAGGATCTCTCCCAAAACGGACCTGCCAGAAACGATCTGACCAAAGGCGATCCCTTCAAGGTTTTGTGGCATTTTGCCCTTCCTGTCATCGGTGGTAATATCTTTCAGCTCTTTTATACCCTGGCAGACTCCGTCATTGTGGGAAAGACCCTGGGTGCCCAGGCACTGGCCGCGGTGGGCAGTACCAGCATCATTATCTATTTTGTGCTCTGCTTTATCCAGGGCTTTACCAATGGCTTCGGCATCTGTCTGGGACGATATTTCGGAGCTAAGGATACGGTCAAGATGAAAAAGAGCATTGCCGTTTCCGCTCTGCTTTGCATCGGATTTACTCTCCTGATCACCACATTGTGCTGCGGTCTGTCCGCACCTATTTTGCGTTGGATGCAGACTCCTGAGGATATCTTTTCTTTAGCTTACTCTTATATGTTTGTGGTACTTTTGGGAACAGGCGCCACTGTGTTTTACAATATGGTTTCCAACATTCTGCGTGCTTTAGGTGACAGCAAAACTCCTCTATATTTTCTGGTATTCTCCTCTCTTTTGAACGTGGTGTTGGATGTGGTATTCATCGTTCCTTTCTCCATGGGTATTGCAGGCGCTGCCTGGGCTACCGTCCTTTCCCAGCTGATTTCCGGTATCTGCTGTCTTGTAGCAGGACTTCGCAAATTTGAAATCATGCATTTACACAAGACTGATTTCAGACACCTTGCCCCAGATGCGGCAGAGCATTTAAAGATTGGCTTCCCTATGGGCTTCCAGATGTCTGTCATGTGTATCGGTCAGCTTGCCATGCAGGCTGCGGTGAATGCCCTTGGCTCCGTTGCAGTAGCCGGATATACAGCTGCCACGAAAGCAGATCAGATGTCCGTTTTGGTCAATAATGCTATGGGAACTGCCATTTCCAACTATGTGGCTCAAAATTATGGTGCCGGAGATCTGGCCCGCATTAAGGCAGGAGTACGGGCCTGTCTGATACAGACAGAGGGTCTGAATCTTCTTATGGGCATTATCATGCTTTTGTTCCGCAGGCAGATCGTAGAACTTTTTATCTCCAATCCTTCCCCGGAAATGATCGCCTACTCCAATGGTTATATCAATGTGGTTGCCCCCTACTATCTGATTCTTGGACTGCTTCTTACCTATCGGACCGCCATCCAGAGTATGCAGAATACTATTGCTCCCTTCAGCG
>ULUL01057152.1_pt1 | contig 31540 bp, 30 predicted proteins | sample 1958481 | NCBI WGS metagenome assembly ULUL01 (sample SAMEA4835759, study PRJEB28245) | human gut metagenome | biome: gut microbiome; material: fecal sample | place: Denmark | collected 2008 | reverse complement strand
TCAAAAGAACACTGAGTCTACTTTCAAAACCTTTGGCTAAATCTTACCCTTTACTAAAGCTTTTTCCCTTTTTACCTCTCCGCCTGGAGACTTTTTTATTCAACTTTATTCTGTTTGAATACTTATATTCATTATTTCAATATCATCATAATCAATATATGCAGTCTGCATAAGATTTTTACCGGTTCTGATGGTGATTTCATTAGGCTGGCCAGGTTTTATAAGGGAATTGGGAAGTTTAATTTTTTGATTATCACCATTAAGTTGTATTTCGGCAATTTTACTACCGTTAAAATAAACTTCAGGCGGAGAAGCGAACGAATTTCTAACTTGATTTTGGCCCAAAGCCCTCGCCATAGCAGTATCAATACCAATAATAGAGCCAATTACCAAAAAATTTTCTTTAGAAAGAGTTGTGGCAGCCATTTGGAAAGTTTTTGAATAAAAAGGCCCTGCCGCTGGAATTTTAAAATCACCAGAATTTGCAGAATTTTTTGAATAATTATTATCGCCAAGATGCATCATGCCCGTTTCTATACTAATATCTTGGACATTGCTTTTTTGAATTCCAACAATGATAGGCTTAGCCGCGACTTTGTCGTCAATAGTAAGCGAAAACGGCCTATAGCCGTCTTTTTCGACAGACATAAGCGTTTTTCCTTGGATAGACGTTCCTAAATGGAAAGCACCGTTTTGGTCAGTGTAAGTTTTGTATTGTTCTTTTGGCAGAACAATTTTTGCATTAGCAATAGGCTGATTGGTTGCAGAATCAACAACACGATTTGTCTCAGCGGCGCCAACAGCACTAACCCCGCCCGTAACAGTTTCTGCAAATGCTTGGGATGAAAAAGAAAAGAAAATTATTGCTAATAAGATTATCCTATTTTTCATAAAACCTCAATTTTTATTCTGATAAAGGCATTTTATTCAAATTTAAGAATAAATTAATTAGTCAGCCAGGCAAGATTTAAGAAGATAATAAAAAACAATTGAAATTTAAAATTTTTCTGGTAGAATAAAAATGTAAATAGTTGACAATCAAATAAGATTTGCCGATGTGATGGACAGAACGGAGCGGCAGCGGAGAAAGCTTCATATTCTCTACCAATTCCATCATTAGGCAATTGATAATTGAATAAGTATTTGCCGATGTGATGGACTGATTGGAGCGGCAGCGGAGAAAATTCCATATCCTCTACCAATTCCATCATCAGGCAATTGATAATTGAATAAGTATTTGCCGATGTGATGGAATTGGTAGACGTGCTAGACTCAAAATCTTGTGTGGGCAACCACGTGTCGGTTCGACCCCGACCATCGGCACCATAAAAAACTCCTGTAAGCAGGAGTTTTTTATTCTATTGACAGTTGAATAGTTGAATATTAAGAAAACGATTAAGTATCGTTTTCGCTCGCCACGGGTAGAGCGCGCATAGCGTTAGCGGTGCGCTTCACCACAAAGACACTCTTTATTCTACGTCTTTTATAATTATGTCGGAGTGGTAGGAGCCAAATTGCAAATACCACTCATAGAAAACGATTAAGTATCGTTTTCGCTCGCTACGGGTAGAGCGCGCATAGCGCAGCGGTGCGCTTCACCACGAATGCACACAGTATTCTATGCAGTTATTTAGTTTCGTCGGAGTGGTGAAATGGTAGACACGTACGTTTCAGGTGCGTATGGAGAAATCTGTGAGGGTTCGAGTCCCTTCTCCGACACCACTAAAAAGACTCCAAATGGAGTCTTTTTTATTTATATTTTTCTTTAATATCAAAAATACTAGCATCCATTGGAATTGCCGGAGTTTTTACTGCTTTTGTCTGAATATCGTCTTGGGACGGCTCAACGCCGGCGGCTTTCGAGACTTCGGTGCGTTCGCTGCCTTTTAGCAAACTCAGATAATTATCTTTTTCTTTCTGTGCAGTAAAGATTGAAAGCTCTTTATGTAATTTACCTTTATAACGGGAAATATCCGATAAAGAAACTACATCATCTTTTTTAAAGTCAGGCCGCCCCAAAAGAATAGTCATATCTTTTGGTTCAAAGCCTGAAAATTGTTTGTAAATCATGTCAACAGTAATTGTCATAACTTTTGCTCCTTTCTATGTGTTTATATATATAAACAATTTTGGCTAAACAAAAGTTACAATGCTCCTTCCCATCCTATCCTATCCTATCCTATCAAAGAGTATATCTGGATTTAAAGCATTTTTAAAGTTATATTTACATTTCTTAACAAATCTATTTTGTATTTTGTATTATCCAATCAAGATACGCTTCTGAGCCGTTTTCTATATTCAGCGATATTATTTCAGGAACTTCATAAGGATGCATTTCAGATATCATTGATTTTAATTGATCAAAAAGGGCTTTGCGGGTTTTAATTATCATTAAATACTCCCCGTCTTCAGCTATTTCTTCATTCCAAACGTAAATTGATGTCATATTAGGGACAATATTTACACAAGCGGCAAGTTTTTCGCCTACAAGAACCCGCGAAATTATTTTAGCTTTTTCTAAATCATTTATTGTGCTTAATACTATTATATTATCCATATAACCTCCTAAGTTTCGTTTATAGAAATTTTATTTAAAATGTATTTATAATGAGTAAGATAGGAATGAAGCATTTCAAAAGCCTTTTCAATTATGAGTTTGTAATCTATATTAGCATTTTTATTGTATTTAATTTCATACAAATCCAAATTTATACAACCATTTTTATTGGGATAATAGTATTCAATATTGAGCTTGTGCGCCCCAAGCTTCTCGTAAAATTTAATACGTCTCAATGTGTTCGGAATTTTCTCATCTTTGGGCTCAACCTCCAGTATCAATGCATCTTTTGAAAGAGTTTTCATAGCTTCGATAATTTGTGAACCGTAACCTTTTGAATGAAATTTCTCAAATACAGCAACATAATCAAGCCAGATAACATTTTCAACCTCTGCAAACAAAACATATCCAATCTTAATACCGTTTTCTAATGCATAAAATACTTTGTACTTATTACTGTCCAAAAGTTCTTCGTATTCGTCATAAGACTTGAGTTCTGCCTTCGGAAACTGCTTTTGCATATCATCGAATATATATCGAAAATCACTTTTCTTAATACTTTCAAATTTAACGTGCATTCAAAGAATTTACCAGTTCAATAACACCATCTTTATTCTTTTTGAAAATCGCTATAAAGTCAAGTGTCTTGCCATCACTTTGTAAATACCTTGTTATCATGGTTTTGGAAGGAATAAGCTTATTAATTGCTTCAGTCAACTTTAAGAATTCAAAACGTTCTGCAGCCTGTTTCTTAGCCGTAAAAGTGTCAAAGTTAATGAAATCACCTGTTTTCTTGTCCACAGTAAGTATGCCTGTTAGATGTCCTCGCTTATCCAAATAGCGGTAGTTTAAGACTTCTCTTGATTGGGGTAATGCTTTTTGTATCTTCATATAAATATTTTACTCAAAATACACTTTTATTTTAAATATGTATCAGTAATTTTTACTCTTTGTTACAGAAAACTGCAACTTTAAAAACTTAATAAAAATTTACGAAATCATGCGCAAATTAGAATATTGAGTAGTTTTATACTACAATGATAAATGTTTGAATAAAGCATGGATAGTGAAGTATGTAGTCAGGAGATCAGACCATTGTTAAAAGTAACCCCAAATTATAACACTGCTAACATAGTGTTTAAAAGCAGTAACGAAAATCAGACGAATAGCTCGCCAGGTTTTGAAAAATCACATAAACCGAAAAAAGAATACAATGATCCTTTAATGAAATGGCCTGTAAGAGGTTTAGCATTTACCAACGACATTGGTGCGGCTGTAATGGATATTGCCCCAAAGCTTGGAACATTTTTATGGTATCCGGCAATGATGTACTTTGGTGCTGACATTTACGACAAGTACAGAAACGATAAAGAAGAATATAATCCAAATGCAACAAGAGGTTTAAAACAAGCTATATTTCAGGCTTTAGCAAGTGTTATTTTCCCGATAGCAACTGTTCACGCTGGACAAAAAGCAGCTTCCATTGCGGCAAGACATAGCAAAACAGCAATATCGCTTCAAACTCAGGAAGAAGTCGATCGCTTCCTTCTGAACTTTATGTCAGAAAGAAAGCTTGCTCAATATGCGAATGGCAAAGAAGCTGATTTTAAAAAAGAGTTTAAAGAAGCATTAGATAACTCGATTTTAGAAAATAGGCGCAAATATAATAACAAAAACATTGTAAGCAAATTTTTCCATTTAATTTTTGGCAGCAAACATCCTGAAGAACTAGGAAAAGAACAACGGCCTCAGTTAATCCACGATTTCGCCGCAAAAAAAATTGACAAGATGTTTGACATGTGGAAAAAATTGAACAATAATGAAAAGCCGGACGGGCTGCCTGACAAACTGTTCAATGAATTCAACGCCTTAAAAGAAAAATATGCAAAAGACGCAAAACTTAAAGACAACCCTATAGGCCATGCCGCAAAAGATACTTTGAAAAAAGTTGAAAGCAAACATATATTCAATGTAAAAATGCTAAAAACTTTAGGCGGGTTTGCAGCACTTGGCTTACTAATCAAACCGATTGACCTTTTTGTAGAAAACGTTATTATGCACAAATACGTCGGGCCTAAATTAGACATGCTGGATAAACAGCAAGTCAAAAACTTTAAGGAACGAAATCTTAATTAATTTTTTATTTTAACAACAACTTTTTTAACATTTTCACAACCGCGGAAATTCATCTGCGGTTTGTGAGCTTCATGGGGGTATAAAACAGTAAACACACCCGGTTCAAGCTTGATAGATTGAACATCTCTTTTATCATCAAAGAAAAATTCTATATCACGCTGAGGGTTATATTCCTCCTTTACCCTCAGACCTTCACTAAAAACAGTATCAATACGCTCTGCACCTTTTAGTAAAAGTTGTATATCAATATAATTTTTATGAGCCTCAAAAAAACATTCCACATGACTTTTGGTTGAGTATTCCTCGACATTTGCATAAATTTTTTCACTAATAAAATACCTGCCCAACGGAAAGTCTGGCTTTAAATTTTTAATAAAATCAACTGCATCTTTTGGAATATTATATAAATCGAGATTTTCTATTTTGTCAAAAATCATTTCAACTCAGCCATAGCCCTTTCAAAATCATCTTTGCCGGGAGCTTTGCCATGCCAGCCCGCATTATTTTCCATAAAACTTACACCTTTACCTTTGATGGTTTTGGCAATAATCGCTGCCGGGCGGTCAGATTTTTTAGCTTTTTCTATTGTTTCATAAATCATATTGATATCATGCCCGTCGATTTCAAAGACCTGCCATCCAAAGGCTTTAACTTTATCCGCCAAATTTCCAAGAGATTTAATATTTTCAGTACATCCATCGATTTGGAGGTTATTTCGGTCAATAATTGCAATAAGATTATTAAGTTTTCGCTGATTTGCATTCATAAAGCCTTCCCAAACACTGCCTTCCTGCAATTCGCCGTCTCCAAGCAGAGTAAAAACATGGGCTGAATTTTTATCTAACTTCAACGCAAGAGCAATTCCGCAAGAAATAGAAAGCCCCTGTCCTAAAGATCCTGTAGCAACTTCGACACCGGGACAAATCGGCATTGGGTGCCCTTGAAGACGGCTGCCGCACTTACGAAAGGTTTCCAACTCGCTTTTTTGAAAATATCCGAGCTGTGATAAAACTGAATACAAAGCTGGAGAAACATGCCCTTTAGAAAGAATAAAACGGTCTCTTTTGCTAAAATCTTTATCATGGCTCCATTGTGGTACAGTTTTCATACATTTATGGTATAAAACAGTCAGAATTTCTACAGAAGAAAGCGAGCCTCCAATATGGCCGGATGCAGCGTTATAGACCATTTTTATAATATTTTGTCTATTTTCTTTACACAAAGTTTTGATTTCTTCGATTTCTTTTTGATTTAACATTTATTAAACTCCTGTTATTTTCTCTTTAAAAACTTTTAACACAAATAAGGGCAGTGTTGGAAATATCCTTTTAAATCTTTTAGGCTCTTTAACTGTGCGGTAAAGCCATTCAAGCCCAAGCTTTTGATAAATTTCTGGAGCTCTTTGAACTTCTCCAGCCCAAACATCAAAACTTCCGCCTACACCAATAAATAAAGTTTCAGGTAAAAGCTTCTTGCATTTATAATTAAATTCTTCTTGTCGTGGCGAGCCAAGCGCCGTAAGAACAACATCCGGCCGCTTTTCAAGAAGTGAATTTACAATTTCCTCATCGCGCGCAAAATATCCGTCATGGGCATAAACTATATTTATATTATCTATTTCGTTTTTTAAATTATTAACCGCTTTTTCGATAACATGCGGTTTTGCACCTATAAGCGCCGTTGTTTTATTTTCAAGTGAAAATTTTTCAAGAATTCTTCGGGCAAATTCAATTCCGGCAATTCTTCTTACATTTGAACCCAGAATTTTCAAACCTATTTGGACACCAATTCCATCAGGAATAACAAGCTCAGCTTCATCAATAATCTTAGCAAAGTGAGGATTTTTAGCTGCATATGAAATCATTTCAGGGTTAATGGTAATAACCTGTCCGAATTGCGCAAAGTCTAGTGCCTCATCAAATGTAAAGGTATCAACATTCAAATTTTGGATTTTTGTTAAGGTTCTCTCCATATAATAATTATAAAACAACATTTTTATTTGGTAAAGGATTATTAAAAAAATATAGCACAGGTGGCTAATTGATTTAATATTATGTAAAGGATTAAATATAATTAAATCTTTTTCATACTTCCAGCTATTCTTAATTCCAACGGACTCATTACTGAGTCCTTTTTATTTTGCATTTACGGTGTATTATAGACTTATGAACAAATATTCAACAGAAGCTGCAAAACTTTTTAAAGAGGGCTACAACTGCGCACAGTCAACATTCTGCGCATTCTCAGATGAACTTGGAATAGATAAAGCCATCGCATTAAAACTCACCTCATCTTTTGGCGGAGGCATGGGCAGATTAAGGGAAGTTTGCGGCGCTGTAAGTGCCATGTTTATGATTGCAGGACTTTTAAAAGGCTACACATGCCCGCAAGACGACGACGCAAAAACTCAACACTACAAACTTATTCAAAATCTTGCAGAAGAATTTAAAAAACTTCATAAAACAATAATATGCCGCGAGTTACTCGGGCTTTCAGAAGGTAAAGATGATTACACCCCATCAAAACGCACTGAAGAATATTACACCAGCCGGCCATGCGAAAAAATAATTGCGGACGCCGCTTTAATTATTGAAAAGCACTTAATTAATAAAACAAACAAATGTATATAGAATTTTTTCTTTGACTAATATATAATTCTTTTATGACTAATGAAAAAATTATTTACGTAAAAGAGTATGAAAGAAAATGTGAACTTCCTGATGCGGATTATGTAATCAATCCTTATGTCGGCTGCACGCACGGCTGCGCTTATTGCTATGCGGAATTTATGAGGCGCTTTTCAAATCACAGAGAGCCTTGGGGCAAGTTTGTTGATATAAAATTGTGCGAACGCAAAATATCACATATGCGCCTGAACAACAAAACCGTCATGCTCAGCTCTGTTACTGACCCTTACAACCATTTTGAAAAAAAATACGAAGTAACACGTGATATTCTAAAACAGCTTTCTAAAATGAATTTGACCCTAAATATCATGACAAAGTCAGATATGATTTTAAGGGATTTGGATATTTTAAAAGAATTTAATAATATTCAGGTAATCTTTTCGTTTTCCACAGTTGACGAAAACATCAGACAAATATTTGAACATGCGGCTCCTTCTGTAAAAAGGAGATTGAATGCTCTAAAAACGCTCCACGATGAAGGAATTACAACAGCAGTTTTCCTCTCGCCAATTCTGCCCGGAATAACTGATTACAAAAAAATTGTTGAAGCCTCAAGAGATTTCGCTGATGAATTTTGGTTTGAAAACCTTAACCTTAGAGAAGGCTACAAAAAGGAAATGATGACTTTAATTAAAGAAAAATTCCCTGCTCTGTACCCTCTATATGAAGATATCTATAAATTATACAAAGAAGACTACTGGCAAGAACTTGAACAAGATATAGAAAATTACTGCACAGAAAACAGACTTATGTTTCAAAACCGTTTCTTTCACAACAAAAAAAGAAAAAGAATATAATGTTTGTAATATAATTATCCTTGAAAAGAGGGATATTTATGAATATTGTTTTGCTAGAATCACTTGCTATAGATGAAAAAATCTTAAACAAATATAAATCTGCTCTTGAAAGCCAAGGGCATAAGTTTTTTGCTTATGAAAGAACTGACGATATTGAAAAACAAAAGCAATATGTAAAAGATGCAGATATTTTAATTATAGCGAACATGCCGCTTTGCGCGGAAGTTATAAAATCTGCCCAAAATTTAAAGTTTATAGATATTGCATTCACCGGCGTTGACCATGTGGATCTTGAGGCCGCTAAAGAATGCCAAATTACAGTATCAAATGCAAGCGGATATTCAAATGATGCAGTGGCCGAGTTAACGCTTGGAATGATTTTAACTCTGTTGAGAAACGTTCCGCAAGCAGACAAACGTACTCGCGAAGGCGGCACAAAAGAAGGGCCTGGCTTAAATTTGGTGGGCAATGAGTTAAGAGGGAAAACCGTTGGTATAATCGGCTGCGGGGCTATAGGTTCAACAACAGCAAGACTTTGCAGGGCTTTTGGCTGTAAAATTTTAGCTTACAACGGCTTTTCAAATAAACAAAGCACATCTGAAATTACATATATGCCTTTAAAAGATCTTTTGCAGACCGCTGATATAGTAACGCTTCACTGCCCGGTCAGCGAAAAATCCAAAAATCTCATCAACAAAGAAACTCTATCCTACATGAAAAATACAGCTATTTTAATTAATACTGCACGCGGAGCCGTTGTTAATTCCAAAGACCTGGCTGATGCCCTAAATAAAGGACAAATAAGAGCGGCCGGGATTGATGTTTTTGAAACAGAACCGCCACTTGCACCATCCCATCCGCTTCTAAACTGTAAAAATATTCTTTTAACTCCGCATGTTGCCTTTGCAACAAAAGAGTCAATGGAAAAACGCGTTGAGATAGTTTTTCACAACATTGAATGCTTTTTGAATAATAATCAAATCAACAAAATTATATAAAGCAAAAAAAAATTTTTAGGGGATTTAAAATTAATATGAAAATCACACCTGTAACAAACAGAATAAGTTTCCAAAGACAGTTAACTCCCGAAGAATTAAAAGCTCAAGCGCTCGTCCGGGATAAGGCTCTTAATATGCTTGGGCAGACCGGACAATCTGTGTTTATAATAAACGGAAGCTGTCTGCCGCAAAGTTCAGCCCATAATACCGGTGTAAGCAATTTTGCCTCTGATGATTCAATTGAATTTTTAAAATACATGAAGGATTACATTGGTTTCAATACTGTCGAAGATTTACCGCAAAATACTCTTTTTAGGTACCATGACACTTATATAAACTACGGCGGTAATGCTTTTTCTCCTGGAGCACAGCTTATTAATCCGGAACTTTTGACAACAGATGAGTTTAACAATATTCTAACAAAAGAAGAATTTAATCAAATAGTTGCTCAAAATAAAAAGTGGGAATTTCATGACAGTCTGGCAAACTTTGAAAATGTGCTTGAAGAAAACAGTCCGCAAATGAATGCCCTAAAGAAGGCACACGAACGCTTTAAACAGTTGGATGAAAATACGTCTCTTAAAATAAATTACAACAAATATATTCAAGAAAATGATGACCTCTGGCTGCATAAAGAAGCTCTGTTCAATATTTTTCAAAAAGAAAATGGCAAAGGCTGGTACAAACACTGGAAAAACCAAACTGATAGAGATTTATTCAAATCCTCAACTCCGGAAAATGTACGCAGTGCACGAATTAATGAGGTCTTAAGAAAGCACAAAAATGATTATGATTTTGTAAAATTCATAAACTTTTTAGCAGACAATCACCTAAGCATAGCACGAGAAAAACTTCACTCCATCGGACTAACATTAAAAGGCGACTGCAAAATAGGTTTTGGACAGAGTGAACAGTGGGGATTTGCAGACGCTTTTCCTGATAAAAACGAAATTGGCTGGGGACTTCCGGCACCTGACTATACAAAGATTAAAGACCCGAATTCCGAAGCCGCTAAAGTCGTAAGATTAAAAACATATCTTTGTGCAAAAAGATATGACAGCATAAGGTTTGATGTAGGCTGGGCTTACATTGCACCTAGAATCAACAAAAAGTCGGTTGAAATCGGCGATGACAGCTTATTAAAAATGATAGAGGGTGAAGTTGCAAAAGCAAAAGGTATTGAAAATACCAAAGAAAATATGCAAAAACTTTGTGCCTGGGAATTTGAAGCAGGCCCTGAAGATTTTTCGCCTTTCAAGGACGGCAAACTCCGCCCTGAGCTTAAAAATAGAGTAAGCATCTACTCACAAGCCCACATTAACGAAGATTGGGGCTATCTTGAAGATTTTATAGAACGCGGATGGGCAAACGATGAGCTTATGCTGGGTGTCGGAAACCATGATCCGATTAACCTTAGACAGCTCGCAGAAGGCGTTGATCCGCTGGGAGTTTTACCGTCTCAAGTGATAGTTAAACAGCGGAACAAACAAATTCCGGTTTTAGCAAAACTTTTAAAATTAGACGGAAACGTACTTAAATCAAATCCTGTTGAATATGCAAAAGCAAAATTTGCACTTCCTTTAAACGGGAAAAATATAATGATGTTTTATATCGATGTTTTTGGCCTCCAAGACCGCTTTAACAACACCCATAAACACAACTGGAAAGACTTTAGAAACAAATTACCTGAAAATTATAAAGAAAGCTACCACAAATCGCTTCAAGAAGGATTTGGATTTAACATTATGGATAGCATTGCAAAACGGTTTAAAGCAGCAGGTTTAGACGAAAAGCACCCTAATTTATACAACGAAATTATCAAATTCCGGGATATCTTAACAGCACCTGAGCAAGTCTTGGAAAGCCTCCCGGAACGCGTTGAGGCAGCCCCGCTTAATACTCAAGCTCCTCCTGTGTCTAAATCCGGCGGAGGAAAAGGTTTAAAAACTTTTCTTGTTATAGGTTCAATCGCTTGTGCCGCCGGTCTTGGAATTTATTACGCGCTTATGCATAAGTTTAATCCTGCTCATCAAAATGAAAAAGAGGCTTAATTTTGATTCTTAACACAGGGAAAAGGGCATCACGGCTTTTGAAATGAGAGTATACAAGTATACGCGGCATTCTGACCTCAAAAATATTTCTGAATAACGGGTCATTTGGATAGTATTCAAATGAATATTTATAGAAATCTCTGTTAGTATCATTAAGCAGCATATAAGCCTGTTTATGGAAAACCGGCAATTCAAGACTGATTTCATTGTTTTTGAAGTCCGATACTTTCACAAATTTAACATCCGGAAAAAATTCCTCAAGTTCTTCTGCGCTCATTTCCCGGTTAATAAATTTATTTTCTTTTTCATTAAAGTTTAACTCATAAAACTTCATTTGATGAACGTTAAATCCAATTAATTTACCATCGTAGAGAAATTCGTAAGTTGTATTTGTGTCATAAGAATTGTCTTTAAAAAAGAATTCTGAAAAGCCGCCGGAGCCATGCGTCATATGCTTGGTAAAAACATAATCGCCGACACCAAGATTTCGAGAAAACCGCTTTGTTACAGGAGAATAGTCTACAATTTGGTTATCACGTATGGCATCTTTAACATACGGGCTTACTTCGTATGCTAATGCAGGTACGGCATTTAAGACAAAAACAAACAATAATAAAACAAATAATTTTTTCATAATTTCTCCTTATGGAAAAATTATACCATAATTAAAAATAATAAAAGATTATTTAATCATTGTTTTTGGCTTTAAATTTAACGTGCTTGTGGGTACAGTCACAAAACGGTTTATTTTTAGACTTTCCGCATCGGCAAAGAGTTTGGCGGTTTCTGATCTCATAACTTTCACCATTTTCGCTGACGACTTTAATGCCGCCTTGAACATAAATCGGGCCGCTAATTTTTAAACCGTTATCCTCAAGCACAGAAATCATTTTATCAAGCCGGGGCTCAATTACATTACCATTTTTATCAAATATTATTAGCCTGCCTGACGGGCAGAGAGCGGCTTGGCGCTTAACTTCATTATCCGCCTCCTCGCTTCCTTCATAAATCAAATTCCATATGCTGCCGTTTGCATCGCAAAAACGCGCTAATGCACAGTAATTCTCATTATCGTAAAGTATTAAGTTTTTACCAACATACTTTACTGCATTATTTAATATTGGTTCAAAAGAGGCGCTTTCAGTGCCATCAAAATTGTTTTCATGGTGAGAATTATCACAAAACGGAGGAGTTTTGGTACATCCGCAGCGGCAAAGTGCTATTGGGTTTGATTTTATTTCAAAGTTTTCGCCTTCGCTAAAGTCTATACAGACACCGTTTTCATCGGATAAAATCTTTTTTCTGACGACGGGCGGGGCTCCATAAATCATATATGGACCGTTTTTCGTAACTTTTATATAGATTTCATTAATATCACACATCTTGCCCCCATAATGATATTAATGCAAGTTTTTAGATATTGCTATTGCCTTGTTTTACTAAAGTCCGAGACCTTCAAAGTTCTGAGTGAATTCAGGATTGCAATGACAGAAACGCCAACATCTGCAAAAACAGCACCCCACATTGTTATAAATCCAAAAGCACCCAATATCAGAAACAATGCTTTTACACCAAGCGCAAAGAAAATATTCTGCTTTACAATAGAAATTGTTTTGCGCGAAATTTTTACAGCAGCAGCAATTTTGGAAGGCTTATCATCCATAATTACAACATCTGCAGCCTCTATTGCGGCATCAGAACCTAATGCCCCCATTGCAATACCAACATCTGCACGCGTAAGGACCGGAGCATCATTAATTCCATCCCCAACAAATATAACACTTTTTCCTTTTGGCCTATGATTAATAAATTCTTCAAGTTTTTCGACTTTATTCTGAGGCAAAAGTCCTGCGTAAATTTCTTTTATACCTAATTTATCTCCAACTCTAAGCGCTTCTGAAAGATTGTCTCCCGTAAGCATGACAGGAACCGCTCCAAGCTCTTTAATTTCTCTAACAGCAGTTTTTCCATCAGATTTTACCTCGTCAGAGATAACAATGTATCCTGCATATTTTCCATTTATAGCCGTGTAAACAATTGTACCTGATTTTTCAGCCGAAGTATAGATTATATCTTCACTCTCAAGCAGCGAGGTATTACCGCATAAAACTGTTTTTCCATCCACAACAGCACAAATACCTTTACCTGCAATTTCCTCGACTGATTGAACCCGTGAATTCATTATTGGCTTGTTATAATATTCTTTAATAGAAAGCGCAATAGGATGGCTTGAATAGCATTCTGCATAAGCCGTGTATTCGATAAGCTCATCAGATGTAACTCCTTGAGCAGGAAGAATTTCAGCGACTTTAAATCTGCCCTTGGTCAACGTACCTGTTTTATCGAAAATAATAACTGAAGGATTTGCCAAGGTTTCAATATAATTGCTGCCTTTTATAAGAATTCCGGCAGTTGAAGCGCCGCCTATTCCGCCGTAAAACCCAAGCGGAATTGAAATTACCAACGCGCAAGGACAAGATATTACAAGAAAAGTTAATGCGCGTTCAAACCAAACAGAAAATTCCGCACCGTTTATTAAAAGCGGAGGCAAAACTGCAAGCAGAAGCGCCCCGACAACTACAGCCGGAGTGTAAACTTTAGCAAATTTTGTAATAAAATTTTCCGCTTTAGCCTTTTTATTGGAAGCATTTTCAACAAGTTCAAGAATTTTTGAAACAGTAGATTGCGCGAATTCTTTCTGCACCTTGATTTTCAAAAGCCCGTTTGTATTGATACAACCGCTTAATACATCATCGCCTTCTGAAACCTTGCGTAATGCCGCTTCACCGGTTAATGCTGCCGTATCAAGGTTTGCGTGGCCTTCTTTTACAACACCGTCGAGCGGAATTTTTTCACCTGTTTTAACGACGACAATATCACCTATATTAACGTCATGAGGGGACTTTTTAACTAAATTTCCATTAATTTCAACATTTGCATAATCAGGTCTTATATCCATTAACTTCGCAATAGATTTACGAGATTTTTCAACAGCTCCGTGCTGAAGCATTTCACCGATTTGGTACAAAAGCATTACCATAACAGCTTCGGGATATTCTTTTACTGCAACAGCACCTACAGTTGCTATAGCCATTAAAAAATTTTCATCAAAAACTTCACCTTTTAAAATATTTTTAAAGGCTTTCAAAAGAACATCACCGCCGGCAATTAAATATGAACAAAGAAACAGGGCCGTATTAATTAGTGAGTCTTGGGCCACTGATAGAGCGCAGAGAAATATCAAAAAAGCTATTCCCAGACGTAACAAAAAATTTTTATTATTATGATGTTCAGCTCCATGTTGGTGATGATGTTCGCACATATATACCGCCTTTCAATTGAACAAATATTCAACTATATCATTATTATAATTGAACAACTATTCAATTGTCAAGACCATGCACTCGCTTTGTTACAAAAGTTTGACAATTGAACAATTATTAAACTATAATAATACTATGAATGATATTAAATCCGACTGCCAGGCAATTAATATAAATATTATTGAAAAAGTCCGGCCCAATATGCCCGAAGACACTATTCTTTATGAGTTGTCAGATTTTTTTAAAGTTATGGGCGATGGCACGCGCATAAGACTTTTATGGGCATTAGAAGAAAGCGAAATGTGCGTTGGAGATTTGGCTGTGCTGCTTAACATGACAAAATCCGCAGTTTCTCATCAGCTAAAAGTCTTGAGAACCGCAAAGCTTGTAAGAGCACAGAAAAAAGGTAAAAACGTTTATTATGCTCTTGATGATATGCATGTCAAGATAATACTTGAAAAAGCTCTTGAACACGTTAAAGAATAAAATTCTACACTTTAATTATTGATTTTTTGTTTAAGTTCATTTCTCACATCAACAAGGGGGCCATTGTTTGGGGTGCGAATATTATTAATATATTTTTTCACGTAAGTATAGGGATACTTAGGCAGCCATGAAAGTTTTATGAAAATAGAAACAGTCTCTGCTCCTTGTGAAAACATTAATTCATCAATAGTTTCTTCATGCGCCGGAGAAATAGATGAGAACAATTTTATAAAATAGTCCGTTGCCGTGAGGACTGAATATCCGCTGATTACGCCAGTATCTGCAATTATATTTGTAACCTTGAATTCTTTATTTGTTTTAACTGTTGTAATATCTTCCGGAAGTTCAAGGGCTTCAGAGGCAAGGTGTTCAATCTCATACCATTCGCCGTTGTATTGAATTCTCATGATATTAGGTTTTGGCATGTAAATATCGTCAAACATATTTTCAAGAATAACATTGCCTTTTGAATCCGTTACACCGTATTTAAAATTTCGACATGTCAAAAACATTCCGCCAAATAAAATATCAATTTTGGAATATCGGTGGGCTAGTATAATTTCGCCCTTTTCATCATAAAGCGCGTAATCATTTTCATTTCCAAGTTTTACAAATTTCCCGAAAACGCGTTCGACATGTCTATATTTAGGTTTTACAAGGATTTTCCCAGAATTATCTATAAGACCGAATTTATTTTTCTTTTGCACAATCCAAGACGATGTACCCACCCGAATTAGTTTCTTGTATTCAGCAGGCACAATTATATTACCACCTTTGTCTTTAATACCGAATTTTTCATCTTCACTATAGACTGTAAGCTCTGACATAGACGGCGCTGCAATCTCAACAGATTCTTTTAAAGTCTCTTGTGAAAATGCTGCGCTTTGTAATATAAACATTAGCATTAAAAAAATAAATGTCTTTTTCATAATTAAATAATAGCATAAATATTGCCTTTAACTATCCCATCTAAATTAATGATTTTCTTAAGATGATTTTTCATGTATAATTACATTAGAATAGTGATGATGAAATTAACCAAAAAAGCAAAAATAGCCATATCTATACTTAGTGCAGCAGCCATTTTAGCTACGGCACCGTTTGTTATTTATTTAAAAGTACTGCCGGCTGCTGTATCAAATCCTTCCGCAATAGAATTTGCTCAAAAATTTTTACAAAAAAATGCAGGGCTTAATTTATCTGTTAAAAATCCGGAGTTAAAAACCTCACTTTCTCCTGAAATTGAATTTACTGTAGATGAAATTTCCTTAACCCGCGGCAAAACACCGATGTTTTCTGCCCAAAACTTTGATATAGAAATTTCTTTTAAAAACTTTTTTCAAAAAAAGATTATAGTTAAAAAACTCGGAACAGACTATATTTTTGCCGACGTAAACAAGTTGAGCGAATTAGCGCCAAAATCAGAAACAAAACAAACAGAAAGTGATTGGGATTTAGACTTTTTTGATTCTCTGCTTTACTTGAAAAAATCCGAAATTCTTTTTAACTCTGCGCCGGACACATTGATTACCGTTAAAGCAGATGATTTAAAAATCGACAACACCCAAAAGATTCAGCGGTTTATACACTTTGATATAAAAACGGAAATAGCAAAAGCCGACAATAAACTTCACATTGCAATAGCTGACAACAATCGTGTTTACATAAAAGACAAAAAAATATTTGTAAAAGATTGCGTTCTCAATATTAACGATTCCGAAATTCATTTTAATGCCCAAGCTGCTAAGAACAAAAATTTCTTTGTGGAAGTTTACGCTGACAAATTCTCAATTCCCAATGTGGTTGAACTTGTACAATCAAACATTATTGAAAATAATCTTAACGAGCCGCTTTCATATTTCAAAGATATTGATGGAAGCTTTGATTTCAAAATAAAACTAACAAGCAATGATTTAAAAGGCAAAATTACATTAAACAAATTATCCTTCAATCTTGTACCTGTAGCGAATTTGCCGGTTCTAATCGAACACGGTGAAATTGACATGACTAAAGATGTCATTACGCTGAAAGATTTTAAAGGTATTTACAATGGCAAAAAAGCTAATATAATAACTTGCGCCGGCACTGTAAAAGATTATTTAAAGTCAATTGATACAAATATTAAAGCGCAAGGTATTGTGTCTAACGACTTTTCAAAAAATTACCTCTCTAAAATGATTGGCTATCCTATTGAGTTAAAAGGTAATGTTGATACAATTCTGGATTTGAAATCAATTAATAATAAAATTGATTTAACATGGTTTTTCAGACTTAAAGAAGGCGATGACATCCTCGTTGACGGACAAACCCTCTCTCCAACTACAAAAATGCGCAGATATTTAATTGCCAATCTTCACTTTGAAGACATGCTTTTAAATATGAAATCTATCGATTATTATGTTATTCCTGATTACACAAAGCAGCATAAAAGAACGCCTATTATTACATTAAAAGGCAATGTTGATTTCAAAAACAACGGTCTGCCTAATGTTTTGGATATAGGTTACGAAATTCCAAAGCCGCTTCCAAGCGAGATAATGAACGTCTTTATCGGACAAAAATTATTTAAAAAAGGAACTATTGCAGGCAATCTTCACGTTGACAACACCGGTAAGTATCCAACATTAAATGGAAAGATGGAAATTAATAAAATTATCATCCCATCTCAGAGATTATTTATTAAATCCGGCGTTCTCTCTGCTGAAAACGGTCTTGTGCATCTTTCATCAGCAGGTAGGTACAGACGCTCAAGTTATGATTTTTCAGGCGATATTGTAAACGAAATTAAATTTCCGGTTATTGTAAAAGATATCAATCTTGAAATAGACAACGTTGATGTTGAAAAATTCTTAGCAGTTTCAAACAACACATCCACACCGCCAGCTACTATTGAAGCCGCCGCACAAAGCAATATTGACGAAGATAACGATGACAATACGCAAACTTTTGATTTAAGTAATTTGATTATAGAAAACTGCGTGCTTTCTATATTAAAAGGAACTTACAAGGACATAAACTTCTCAAACGTAAAAGCAACTATGTCTTTAGATAAAAACAGCCTTTTAAAAATGTATTCAAACAGATTTGAAATAGCGGAAGGCCATTCATCTGCAAAGGTAGAATGCGATTTGAAAAACCATAAATACAACATAATTTTAGGTATTAAAGATGTTAACTCTGACATAATTGCAACCTCGCTTCTCGCACTAAAAAAAGAAATCTCAGGTAAAGCCAGCGGTTTAATAATACTGAATACTGATGACAGCTTGAAACTTAACGGCTCAATCAAATTTGCAATCAAAAATGGTACAATCGGCAAAATAGGACTTGTTGAATATATTTTAAAATTTGCAGCCCTTTTCAGAAACCCGATTGCAATGATTAGCCCATCTACAATTTCTGATTTGGTAAATATTCCTGACGGAAGTTTTGACAAAATTAACGGGGATTTGTTAATTAAAAACAATGTTGTTGAAAAGATTATGATAAAATCTTCAGCCTCTCAGCTTGCTTCATTCATTATCGGAAGGTTCGATCTTGAAAGCCGCGATGCAACTCTTAGAATTTATACAAAATTCTCTAGCAAAAATAAAGGCTTTTATGGTGCTTTAAGAAATATCTCACTAAACAGTCTTGCCAACAGAATACCGCTTTCAAGCCGTAATGACAGCAACTATTACGCTTCTGAACTAGAACAAATACCGGCAATCGATGCTGATGAAAAAGATTGTCAAGTCTTTCTAACAAAAGTTGACGGTGATGTTGAACATAACAATTTCTTGTCTTCGCTCAAGAAAATTAAGTAAATCTAATTTCTTGATTTTGATTTCCGGCTAATTCTTCTTCATCATCTTCATAATAATTATCTACTTCGTAAGCGGACATTGAAAGAAACTTTTCCATCACCGTTTTTATTTTATCCTCGGCTTTTGACGGAAGATTGTACCTGTCTGCTATGAGGAAAGCGTATTTGTCAATATCTTTATAACCAACATTATTCTTGTCAAGCATGATTTCAATTTCTTCTGCAATATCCTCAGATAAGTTGAATTCTTTTGCAATACCTTCTGATATGTAATAATTTTTGGTTTCTTTAACTCCACCGTAAGCTGCTATCCTTTGAGGAATACTTTGCTTCGCTGCAATAGACAGGTCAAGCACGAAATTTTGGGCATCTTCATTTGGCAGCGGCATAATGTTAAGTAATTCAACAAAAACATTTTTCACATTGGCTTTTTTGCGTTCGTTTAACAAATCAAGGTAATTTTCGCATCTATAAAAATCCGCTTTTGCCTTTAGATAATTTCTTATAAATTGAGCATCTTGATCATCAATATTATATTTTTCTGCAATGCTGTCGAAAGCATAATCATCACTATAATTGTACTCGTCGTCCTGAATATTATAATACTCGCCTTCTGCTGCTGTTGTAACTTCAGCAGCAAAAGCAACCATTTCTTCATAATCTAATTGATAACGACTTTGAACCTTTTTTAACAAGTAATTTAGTGCATCATCATTTTTGTTTAAGTCTTTTACAGAATTGCAGCCCTGCTGTTTCAGGCAAGAGTTAAAAAATTGATTGAAATCTTGAGCCTGCTTATCATCAAACCGATATATTTTTTTTATGTTGGAAAGGAAAATTTCATCGTTATATTTTTCATCAGGAATGTTTCCTGTGAAATAAACCTGGCTGCGCCCCAAAGCTTCTGCCGGATTGGGCGTTTTACTATAATCAAAAGCATTTACTGAAAGATTTGTTTTTTCTTTCATCGCTGGCATTTTAATATTCAAATTATTATAAAAAATATTTTGTACTATCATCATTTCTTTCAATGACAAAACATGAACAAAATATTTTTTGCTAAATTATGAATAAATATTATCATGTTTAGCTTTGAAATAGTATCCGATAGCACCGGCAAGAGAAATACCGCCAATAGTAAGCGCTCCTATTTTCGTTTTTGACATTTTGTTGAAACGCTGCCTTACCGGAATAGCTCTTGGATCATAGGGTTCTTCTTTAAAGAACAATTTGTTTGCATTGTCGTAAAAAATCTTACGTATTAAACAGTGGCCGTCTTCGGGGAATTTGCGTTTAATAGCGGTTTTTATATTTGTAATAGTATTTTCATACGCTTCGTGAGGTGAAATAGTATAATTTCCTTTTTTCACTAATTTTTCACCATAGCAGCCAAAAGGTCCATCACTTCCAAATAGAATTCTATCTTCTTTTCCGAGTTTAGTCATACTTTCGATTAAGTCTAAGAGTTCAGTAGGATTTTCTGACGCCATACCATTTTCAAAATTCATCCATGAAATATCAGCATAAAGTAAAGCATCATTATTTTTTATTGACTCTTCAAGTATTTTGATAGCTTTTCTGTGAGCTATCGGACCTCCGGCCCCGGTATGACCGAGAATAACAGGAACTTTAGGGTGTCTTCTTGCAAGCTCGTAAATATACTGAGGATCAGACCAATTCAGGTTAGCTGTTTCAACACCCTTGGCATAATCAATATTTACTTGAGAATGGAAAAGACATGGAAGCCCTTTTTCTTCGGCAAGTTTCAAATAATCATCGTACAACTTTGAATTAGCATTTAGTTGAAGCTCCTGAGGATTAAATTTCAGCCCAAAAATTGTATCTTTATTTTGATTAATAATGTTTCTGATGTTATTAGCTTTCCCATTAGTTTTTGAAGGCTGACAAACCGCAACAATTTTATAGAAATCACTGTCTTTATACTCATTAATCATTGCCATATTAGCCTCAATTTCATTTTTACTAAACTGAATTTCTTCAGGTTTCAAATCTATTTTACTCCTGCCTGAATTAAGAACTTCATTCTTTTGTTTTTCAGCCCAGGCAATTCCCTCAAAATTGGAAATTAAAGCTTTTTTAACCGAATCTGTTCTATAGTTTTGATTGACAAAAACAGTAAAAGAATTTTTTACAAAACTATCCAAAGCATTTGCCGGAAATTCTTTGTTTGACAATAGACTACCCTTAGGTACTTGCTGAAGGTGTGTATCAATAATGTACCCCTTAAAACTAACACGCGGCTTGGCATAATCTGAAGAAATTCTCATATTTAATTCTCCCAAAATTTAAACACAAAATAGACATCATATTAATACATTAATAGAAACAAAAATAATATCCCCTAATAGTTATAATACTCAGACTATTTTTGCAAAAAACATATTCTATTTTCCATCACAAATAATTAATACAACAAAAAAACTAATATTGCAACTTTGTTAAGTTTGTTAAACGTAAAACGCCATATGGCTACAAAAGGACAGTCGGTTTGATGATTATGAATAGATTGTTTAATAATTTTTGTTAAGAATTAGCAAAAAAACTTTTTTACAGATTTTAATAATAAATGTATTAAATAATTTGAAAGGAAAATCTATGATAAACATAAACAGAATTGCATCAACACATGCATTTACTTCCAATGCCAGAAGAAATTGCGAATCCGCAAAAAATATAAATAAATCAGAAAATCCACCGAAACAAGATTTATCAAATAATGTAAAATCAATATTAAAAAGCTCAACAGTGCCAGTATTAATGCTATCGAGTCTTGTTGCTTGTAATCCAGATTCTGGCAAAAAAGATTGTTTTGAGTGTTCAAATAACGGTGTAGAAAAAACTGTCGTAGTGCAAGATCCTCAAGAAGAAATTGCACAAGATGATAGAAGACTCAAAAAAGTTAAAATGACTAATGGAACGATAATAAATAGAGACCCAAAAGAAATAGAAAAAATTACAGGCCTCAGACCAAAAGAATTTGAAGTTTTAAATAAAGCAGCAATGAAACTTATTAATGATAGGTATGCAAATGAACTTGGTAAATTTTATTTTACAGGTACAACATACAAATGGGACTTAATATTCCCTAGTTCTTTTTCGATAAATTATACAAATGGGGACAAAAATATAAAAATGTTATGGGATGATGAGAAAAAAACATTTAAAGTTCATGGTGTTAATTGGGGGGATGGAATTTTAAAGTTGAAAATTGAAAGAGAAAAAAACAATGATTTTTCATTGATTAGTACTGTAGATAAAAAAACAGAAATACTTAATTTTACCCAAAATGGGATTTTAAAAGACATGTTTTATCTACCAGGAGAAAATAATTATACAGAACAATCTCAATATGATCAGACAAAAAATATAGAGTCTGATATTAAAAATATTAAATTTTTTGAAAATAATAACACTGAGATTATTGCACGATTTATAAACGCTTTAGGCCTATCAAACGTAGAATACATAAGCAGCCCCAAAAGTAACATTTTCTTTATTAGCGGAAAAGATTGTTCTTATAGACTAAATGTTAAAAAGCTTGATGGTAATGAAAATACAATAATAGGTATTGCTAATAAAGTAACAAATAGTGGTAAAAGTGAAATCTATTTATTTAAAGGAGAAATGCTATCCACCAATAAATCTGATAAATTAATTATTTCAAAAATGCGTGTCGTTCAAGATGGTTTATCGGATGATGATCCTGTAAAGAACAAACATATTAAAGAAACTCAAAAAACTGGAAATAACACTTCAACAAGCAGCCATAAGCTAGATGGAACCGCGACAACTCCATGGCTTAGAAACTTATTTAGCACCAGCCATAACAAGTTTTATGATGGTGATATTTCATCAAAAACGGTTAACCAAATAGATGAACTTATTACAGAAGTTAATTCTGATTTGAAGACAATTAAAATTGTTTCTATTGATAAGAGGAATGGTAATGTAACCATACAAGGGAATTAGTCAATGGCTTGTCCACTCTGCATAGCCAATAATATAAAGTTAAGTATTTCAGTTTTACTAAACTTGTAATTCTAAAATTATAAATGAACACATGGTTTGATTATTTTCGACAATCAGATGTAAATTTTTAATTTCATATATTAAAAGAAAGAACAAAAACCAAAAACTCAAAAAGAATAGTTGATATTCCGCCAAGTGTAGGCAAAATAATAAAATGGCATATAAGAAAATATGAAATATTTTCAGGATTTTTATTTAAAGGCAAAATCAGTAATTGAAAACAAAATATTTTGTGAGCAAATTGTGAGCATTTAGAAAATTAAGGCGACCTCCTAAAAAAAATAAAAGGCTCGAAAGCCTTTTAAAAACGGAGTAATAGGGATTTGAACCCTAGATGCAGGTTAGACCCACATAACACCTTAGCAGGGTGCCGCCTTCAGCCACTCGGCCATTACTCCATATTTTGTTTTACATGCGTTATTTCTACGCTTATATGCATATTGTATCATAAACATTTTTTTTCGTAAATATTTTATTTAAATTTATCCAAATTGCATAATTTGATTAATTATACATCTTTATCAGTATTGACCGATTAGTCATTGTTGGTCTATGATATTGATAAAGATTAATTAGAAAGGTTTTAAAATGATTGAAATGAAAGTTATGGGTATTGCCCTTGATACAAGAACAGGTTCACCTATTGTTGTCTTGCACGACAAAGAAAATAGAAAAGCTCTGCCTATTTGGATAGGTTCTGCGGAAGCCAGCGCTATTATCAGAAAAATCGAAAACCTTACCGTTGCAAGGCCTATGACGCACGATTTGATTATCAATTTAATCGAAAAAACAGGTTATGAATTAGAAAAAATTGAAATTAATGACGTTGAAAAAGATACTTATTATGCAACTTTATTTTTGACAGATAAGGACGGTAAAACAGTTGAAGTTGATTCTCGGCCTTCTGATGCCATCGCCATTGCCATAAGAGTTGATGCGCCTATTTTTGTTACAGCAAATGTAATTTCTAACGGTTCTGTTTCCACTGACAGCGCAAAAGATGAGGAAGAAGCACAAGAATTCAAAAACTTTGTACAAAGTCTTAAACCTTCTGATTTTGCTAAACTAATGAAAGACAACGACCATCACGAAAGCGATCAATAAATGTTATTTATCTGAAAACCGCCGAATTTACACCGGCGGTTTTTGATTTCAACCTATTGTTCTCTAAAAGCCCGGTTCTGCTCCATTATCTCTTTTGCACGGGCGAATGTTTCAGGAAAATAATTCGCAATGACATAAGCTGACTTGCAGTTACCTATGTTCAATAAACTGTAACTTTCTGCAAAGAATTCTGTCATACTGCTCAATGCATACTCTGCATTTGAATTTACGTGCGGCGGATTTTGTTTGTATTTTTCATATTCTTTTTTAAATGTTTCTTTTAATTTTTCATCTCCGATTGAAACCATTTGACGAGTTCCTTGTTTTTCAAGAATTTCGTTTACGGTCAGAGGCTTATCAACATTTATTGTCGCCCATGGGTCTTTTAATTGCTCTTTTATAGCTTTTATTGCGTTCTCTTTATCATCAATTTCGTCGCACATGTGCCCGCATTCGTGCGCCAAAACATTTACAGCACGCATACCTGTTGTCGCATTAGGATCAAGTTGAATTTCTCTTTTTAATGGATGATACTGGCCGTTTGTACCTCCTCCAAAACTGTCTCCATAGAGTTGGTCATTAAACCTCAAAGCAGTTCCTGTCCTTGCAATATCGTACAAAACAGATGCACTTAATTTACTGAGTGTATTTTGGATGTAATTTTCTGGGAAACTTGAAACATCAATTGACAATTCTTCTCCGCCGTTTTTGGAAACTAAAACTTTTCCATTGGCGATTTTTACATCAAAACTGTCATTATTAACCTTTTCAGTAAAAGCATTATCTCCATTTTGTATGCGTTCAACTTTAGGCAGCAAGCCCGCAATTTGAGACTTATAAGGGTCAAAATTCGTTAATTCTTTGAATTCATTATAGCCGGCTTGATAATTTTTAAGAATTCCTGCTCTTTTATCATTAGGGTCAAACTCCGATATGCCGTGCGGCTGCATTTTTGCCATAAGATTGCGCATTCCTTTAAGATTTTTACCTTCAGGGGTATTCTGGATTGCATCATAAACATCCAGAATAAGTTCACGACCAGTTTTTTCTTTATACTTGTCTGCCAGTTTATAAATATCATATCCACCGGCCAAAATGTCGGCATCACCGAGGATTTCACCTGCGGTGGAAAAGTTGCCCTCCAGTGCAAGTCCCAGAAATGCATCGTTAAAGGACATTTTTGATATTTGTTTTTCTCCGTTAACCATTTTTTCGCTGATAATTTCATTATCTTTGACAGTCAGTGATGAAATAAAATTGCCGTCTTTATCGTAAACTTCAGATTTATAATTAGCGTCAAATTCTCGCGCCTGATTGTTCTTCAAATTATATCTAAAATTTCCGTTTTCGTCGTATTCAACTTCAAAGTCTTCGTCCTGGTGAACGCCTTTTGAGACTAAATCCTTGTATTTGTCAAAGGCATTCCCTTTAAGCTCAGGCGTTTCTTTTCCTGTTTCATTTTTGATTTTCGGTAAAACTTTTAGTTTCCCGTCAACAATTTTTAAATCGTAATCTTCACCGTAGCGCCCCCCTCCGTCAAGCATTGATTTTAGAGCTTCAACAGTGGAATTATCCGCAGATGTCTTTTTGGGGATATGTGTTAAAAACGCCTTGCCATCTGTTGTAAATCCACGCGGTTTATCAGCTTCTATGGATTGATCCTGTATATCAATTCCGACAAGCTGATTATTTGCGTCATATTTAAACGAAACCCTTGTTGAATCAGGACTTCCTGCGCCAAAGACAATATCTTCAAGCTGCATATTCTTCCATTCATCATCATCTGCAGAAGGCTCGTGGGATTGTTTTACGGCAACTCCGTCTTTTATGTTGATTTTATAAGATTTATCACCCGGATTTTTACCGTATTGAAAATGTGTTTCTTCACCGGTTTCATGATTTATGTATGAAGTTGAGATTTCACCAATCTCATCATATCTTGAAATTTCTTCAGTATTTTCAAAACCGATTACGTCGCTTTTTTTAAACCGCCGCTCAAGCAGTTTGCCGTTTATATCTCGAATTTCTTTAAAGTCATCAACTTCGCGTTCGTAATACTTTTCGCCATTTTTTTCAACAAGTTTATATTCTTTTACCATATCTGTGCCGCCAAGTCTTTCGATAAGTTCTTTTGACATGCCGGTTTCTTTCATTGTGTTTTCAAGTTTTTGATTTGCGGCTTTTGTTCCCTCTGAAGCTGCAAAACCAAGAAATTTGCGATAATCTTCAATATCAATATCTTCACCGAAATAATTTTTAGCAACTTCAAAATACTGCTCTAATTCCCAATCCGTAATATTACCATCATGATTGTTATCAAGAGATGCGTAGGAGGCGCCATCAGAAGATCGTTTTTCTAATTTCAATCCATGCATTTCGGTTAAATCATATTCAGTCAGAGTTCCAGTTTTGCCCAAGCCAGGTTTATCGACGCCACGCTTAATCCATTTTTCATCAAGAGAATCGACTTTATCAAAAATTGTCAAAATCTTGTCAAGCCTCGGGTCATTAGCGAATTTTTCTTTAACCTGTTCTCGCGTAATTCCCGCAAGATTACTAATATCAATGCCTTTATTTTCCATTTCTACCTCCTTTATATCTTAGTTAGATAAAAAGTTTATCGACGACTTTCGTAAATAACTTCAATATTTTCGAAAATTTGGCACAAATCCCCACCCATCCTATCCTATCCTATCCTATCAGAGATTATCAGCGGTTTTCAGGGATATTGCATTATATTTACAAAACTTTACAAAAAAAATACTAATATTAAAATTGTAACAAAAATCGACAGATTTGAAATTCAATTCACGCAAAAAACTTTATATTATTGGAGAGCTATTTATGAACATAGACAAAATACAGCCCAATTACGTATTTAAAGTTGATCCTGTCAATTTTTTTGAGGCAAGGAAGCAGGAGCCTGCGAAAAATAATATTTTTCAAAGCGGATTGTTTTCAACACAGACTAACGACACTTTCAATCTAAATCACCCCAAAGTTGCGGGCAGCGAAACCACTGCGAACAAATTTGACATATTAGCTTAATATTACTTAATAAACGACAAAAATTAGTAAAATTTTCCTTTAATAATGTTTTAATATAAATATAAGGGAAAAATTGAGGAATTTTTATGGGCGTTTACATTAACAAAACTCCAACATTAGCGGCAGTCGGCAGGGTTGAAGGCTACAATGAAAATAATACAACCCCTTCTGCTATTACGCAACAAGTCCGTGTTGACAGATTAAAAGCAGCACAGCCGCAATTTACAGGCGCTGTTCAGGGTGGTGAATTCAAAAACCTTTTTGCCGTTTCTAACGTTAATCTAGACCACCCGCGTACAAAAAGCGATTTCACAGCAGCACAGCTTTGCGGTGCGCCGATTAGAGCAGAAAAGTTAGATTTAATTGCTTAATTTACAATAAAAAAAAATTTTTTTCATAGTTTGTACTGTAAATCAGTTTTTCAGTACTAAATTTTGGGGCGAAAGTATATCTTTTCGCCTCTTTTTTGTTGAACGCGCAAAGTCCTACAACTTTTTCATCATCTTTAAAAATCTTTTTTAAAAATTCCATAAACTACCATATCCTTCTTGTTAATGCTATAATATTTTTAATGATGAACGAAAAAAAGTCAAAATAAGGAGAAAATTATGGCAAAAGTAACTAAAGAAATGAACATTTTAGAAATCGCACAAAACCACCCTGAAAGCATTGAAATTTTTCAAAAATACGGTCTCGGCTGCTTAGGCTGTGCTGCAGCAAGATTTGAAAATCTGGAAGCGGGCGCAAAAGTTCACGGCTTTGATCCTGATGAAATGGTCGCTGAAATCAATGCACTTATCGGTGAATAAGTTAGAAAACTTAAATAAATTGCAAATAAAAAACCTCTTAAAAATTAAGAGGCTTTTTTATTGATAAATCCTGCCATCGAGGTTTTGGTTGCATTAACTGCGGGAGGAATTTGCGTTGGCTTTAGCGTCGGATTTGAAGGCGCTGCAGGCTGTGCTTGCAGATTATTTTGTTCTGCTTGAGTTTCTTTTTGTTTAGCCTTAGCCGCCTTTGTCATTCTTTCACAGTAACGTGCAAGCCATATCATAAACGCTGGTACCAGTAATACAATAGATGCGAATTGGAATGCGCTATTAAGAGTTTTTGCTCTGCGTACAAATTTGTTGTCCGGATTTTTGAATGCTTTGTAAATTACATCAAGCGCATTTGCTTCTTTAGTGCCGGACTTAGCGGCACGAGCTTTAGAAAATGCTTCTTCAATATCAGTTATATCAGCGTCTTTCAATGATTTACCCAGAATTTTTTCAGCAGCTTCTTTTACATTGCTATCCATTGCAAATACTTTTTTCGGATCGCCGCCGTTGTTTTTCAAAAACTCAATATAACCGGAAATACCATCGCGGTACTGTTCAAGGTTACTGTGTTTTGAGATAAGCTGGTCGCTTTTCATTACATTTACGCCGTTGCCCGGTGTGAAGTAATTTTTCAATTTATGCATAAACGATTTAGCATGGTCAGCGGGCTTGGTATTGAGAGCCAAACCTGAAATTTTCGCACAAATATCAGAAAACCCGCGTGATAAAGCATTAGCAGCAAACAAGATTGCGGAGAAGCTTGCAATATCACGAACAATAATTTCTTTTCTGTCATGCTCGTCCTTTGCGTCTCTAATACGAGGCGGCAGACAAAAAGCAAAAAGCAATGTAGACATAGCTGTTACTGACATTGACGGCCCATTAAATTCAAATTCATCAGAAATCTTTTTAAGCCATCCTGTATTCATAACTTTTTTAGCAACGCTACGATTTACAGAAGCCGCTGCACCTGTGAACGGGACATCTTTAGATTTAGTATCGGCAGTATCTTCAGCTTTTTCTTGCTTTTGTTCTTCTTCTGTCTTAACTTCGTCCGGATTTTCTTTCAATCCCATATTATAAAGTTTTGGAATAATATCATAAAATCCGACTACAGCTAAAAACATGCCAAGATTTGAAAGTATTCTTGACCCGGAGCGTCTAAGATTGAAATCTTTTATAAACTTAACTAAATCACCGTTTTCATTTTGAACAAACTTTTGTGCAGAATTAATTGCATCATCGGCATATTCAGGCAAAGAAGACAATAGTTTCCCTATCGAAGTACCGACAGCATCTTTGCCATCTTTCTTCGTAAACATAACTGTTGCTTCACTTGCTGACGGGCTTACGTATTTTTTTCTAAGGTTCATGTACTTATCCATAAGCGCCTGAGTCAAATCTTCAGCAGAGCCTTCAACTTTTTGGCCAATGAAATGTTTATAAAAACCTTTTGACTTAGCATTTTCTATTTTTAAAAGGTCATCAGTCATTTCTTGCGCAGCTTTGCTTAACTCATCGCCATCAAGCTTGCCATCCAAAGACGCAGAAAGAGCGTCTTTAAAAACTTCATGATAAAGTGCAGCGCGCGCCTTTGTATTTTTTGCACCAGCGTTTGTTATGTTATCTCTTTGATTAGAAATAATTTTCGCAAAATTATCGCCATAAGTATTAATCAAATCAGTCGGGACATTGTTCGCTTTTCCGCCGGCTTTTTTAATTACAGCGAGTATAGCAGCAGGGATTAAGAATGCACTTGGACCTGACAAAATTTCTCTGACACCTTCACGGCGTGCAAAAGCCCAGTTATAAGGGCCTACTTTTTTCTTTTTACCGGTTTCAGGGTCAACTTCTTCTTTACGGCCGCGGTTCATACCTTCTTTAATTCTTGGTGCAACCATGCCAAGGCCATCCTGGGCAATAAAAGACGCAGCAAAACCCCCGCGACTGATAGCGTCCATTGTAGTTACAATAGGATTAAACCCTGTAAAACTCTGGTTATTTGCTATCTTTCCTTGTTTGTGCCCAAGTCGTTTTTGTGGCGTATTTGCCGATGAATCGATTGCTTTTACTGACATTTCCCTACTTTACAATTTTCATGACTAATTTCTACACATACTATTTAAAAAACTTCAAAGTTACACTTATTGCCCTTTTCATCACCTATTGTAAGAAAAATTAACATAGAAAAGTTAATGACGTAAATGTAATTTTCAAAGATTAAGTGTAATTATTATACTTAATACCAAGTTTTTTTTCAAGTAATTTACTACAATTATAACATTTTACTTAACATTTCTTTACATTGCTCGAAAATATTTCATTTATTGTATCATTGTTATATGGAAGTAAACGTTATTGGAGCCGGCCTTGCCGGAAGCGAAGCTGCTTTACAGCTTGCAAAAAGAGGAATAAAAGTTAAATTATACGAAATGCGCCCCAAAAACACAACAGGCGCTCATACAAGCGAGGATTGCGCAGAATTCGTCTGCTCAAACAGTCTCGGTTCTTTTGACATAACAAACGCAAGCGGGTTATTAAAAAAAGAAATGGAGCTTTTAAACGGTGAGTTAATCCGAATTGCTTATGAAACCCAAGTTCCGGCCGGAGGTGCTTTGGCAATTGACAGAACTGGCTTTTCCAAAAGAGTTACTGAAAAAATTCTGAACGACACCAATATTGAGTTAATCCGGGATGAAATAGCCGAAATTCCAAATACTCCATCCATTATTGCAAGCGGCCCTTTGACAAGTTCAGCTCTTGCAGACAAAATTAAAGAGTTTACAGAAAACGAGCATCTTCATTTTTTTGATGCCATAGCCCCGATTGTAGATGCCGAAAGCATTGATATGACTAAGGCTTTTTGGCTTAACCGCTACAACAAAGGCGAGGCCTCTTATATCAACTGTCCAATGAATAAGCAGGAATATGAAAACTTTTATAATATATTAATTAATGCGCCTAAAATTGAATTAAAAGAATTTGAAAAAGGAGCAAAATTCTTTGAAAGCTGTCTGCCTATAGAAGTATTAGCTTCACGTGGTGTTGACACGCTGCGTTTTGGGCCTATGAAGCCGATAGGGCTGGTCGACCCGCGTACGAATGAAGAAAATTATGCAGTTGTCCAGCTTCGTCAAGATAACTCCGCTAAAACATTGTTTAATCTTGTAGGATTTCAAACAAACCTTAAATGGGGTGCGCAAAAAGAATTGCTACATTCGATTCCTGGGCTCGAAAATGCCAACATTGTGCGCTATGGAGTAATGCACAGGAATACATTTATAAATTCACCGGCTGTATTGAACGCTTCATTGCAAACCAGAAAACGCAAGGATTTATTTTTTGCAGGACAAATAACAGGCACTGAAGGTTACACAGAATCAATAGCCTCAGGGCTTTTGGCGGGAATTAACATGGTGCGGTATCTAAATGGCGAAGATTTGCTTATTTTACCCAAAACAACTATGCTTGGGGCTTTGACGCAGTATATTACCGATCCGGCGCATGATAAGTTTCAGCCAATAAATTCAAACTGGGGAATTGTCGACAAAATTGAACTTCCTAAAAAAGAGCGGAAAAACAAAAAGCTAAAAGGTGAAATGTTATCAAATCGTTCAACTGAATATATGGCCGGGCTTGAAATTTAGAAAAAATATGTTATAATATTATTTGGAGGA
>ULUL01020639.1_pt1 | contig 31931 bp, 22 predicted proteins | sample 1958481 | NCBI WGS metagenome assembly ULUL01 (sample SAMEA4835759, study PRJEB28245) | human gut metagenome | biome: gut microbiome; material: fecal sample | place: Denmark | collected 2008 | reverse complement strand
GAGCCAAAAGTCAATCCGCCAGACTCTCTTCCACAGTTTTCACATGTTTTCTGATACTGAGGAAATAAAAGGTGATGGACATCACGGTAGCGATGCTCCAGCCTACCGGCCATGCCATCCAGATACCGGTGGAACCAAAGCTTCCGGAAAAAACAATGGCAAGTACCACACGTAAGATCAGATCGGTGAAGGTGGCGGCCATGAAGCGCCCCATAAGTCCCATTCCACGCAGGATACCGTCGGCGGCAAGCTTGGCGGATACTACGAAGTAGAAGGGGGACAGGATCCGCAAAAATTCGATGCCGGTTGCCATGGCAGCACCGTTTGGATTCTCCATAAACAGGTACAGGCCATAGCGTCCCAAGAAGAAATAAAGCAGGAAGAAAGGAAGGCTTAAGGTCCATACCAGCTTAAGGCCTGCCTTGAAGCCTTCCTTTACGCGGGGCATTTTGCCTGCACCGATATTCTGGGCTGTATAATTGGAGATACCGTTGGCCAGGGTGGTGAAGGAAGTGATGACCAGATTGTTCATCTTTACCGCAGCCGCATAGCCTGCGATGACGCTGGCACCGAAGCTGTTGATCACGCTCTGGATAATGATATTTCCAACGGAAATGAAGCTCTGCTGTAAAATACTGGGAACAGCGATCACGGCAATACGTCCTAAGAGCCGCCAGGAAAAGAGCGCCGTCTTTCCTTCCACAGGGAGTCCCTTTAAGCGCTTCAGTACTACAGTGATAGCCAGTACGCAGCTGACGCCCTGACAGAGGAAGGTAGCCCAGGCCACACCGGAGATGCCCATGGCAAAAGCGGTGACAAACAGAATATCCACCAGAATATTGGCAGTGGAAGAGATTGCCAGAAACCAGAAGGGGGTCTTGGAATCTCCCAGTGCGGAAAAGATACCGGTTGCTACATTATAAAAGAATAAGAAGGGCAGGCCCGCAATATAAATCCGCAGATACAAAAGAGAGTCAGCCATCAGCTCAGCAGGTGTCTGGATCAGCGCAAGCAGCGGCTCACAGAACAGGAAGCCTAAAAGCATAAGCAGCGCGCACAAAACACCGCTGGAGATCAGAGTGGTGTAAACAGCTGTCTTTAAGGATTTAAAATCCTTTGCACCGAAAAGCTGTGATACGATAACGGAACAGCCGATATTGCAGCCGAAGGCAAAGGCGATAAAGATCAGTGTCACCTCATAGCTGTTTCCTACAGCAGCCAGGGCATTTTCCCCAACGAATTTACCGGCCACAAGGCTGTCGGCAATGTTATAAAGCTGTTGAAAAATAATGCTTCCAAACAATGGCAGACAAAATTGCCACAGTACTGTGGAAGGCTTTCCTGTTGTAAGATCCTTGTTCATAACGTTCTCCTCACTTTTCTTTTCCCAAAATAGATAAATCACAGTCTTGCCCTGCTTCTAATACTAACTTTTAGAAACGTGGTAAAAGCGGTATTTACAGGTAGACAATCAATCGCTATTATACAACTTTTCAGAAAAAAGGAAAGTATTTTTATAAGGACAATGTGGCATATAAATTTCCGAAACTGATAAGGAATAGTTTGATTTGCATGGCAAATACCACTATGCTATAATGACCTATGCGGCTGCTTTGAAACGAAAAGCAGTTTTACTTAGTATTTGAAAAGAGAAAGGGAGCATTGAAGGACTTGGGATTTATAGATTAATTTACAAGGATAGAGGAGAAGACTGTGAGTAGAAAATATATGGGACAAGGGAAGAAAACGACGAAGCAGGAAAACGGGAATAGAAAAATGAGAAAGAGGAAAATGGAGCTTAGGTTATTGGGGATCCTGTTGGCTGCAGGACTGGTGCTTGGTGGTTGCGGGCGAAAAGGGGAAGAAGGGGCAGTGTCCCTGGAAATGGAAACCTCCTGGGAAACGGAAAACTCTACGGATATGGAGACTTTGGCAAAAGAAGGCTTAGAAAACGCAGCGGATGAAAATGCGCAAGGAACAGAGAAAAATCAAGAAAAGCAGAATATAAGAGACACAGAAGAAGTATCAGCCAAGGATTCGGCAACAGGAGAAAACGAAGGGGAAAAAGCAAGACAGGAAGGAACTGGAAAAGGCAAGGGGTCAGATATGCAAAAGGAAGCGGATGCCAAGAAGGCGAGAGAGCAGGCAGAAGACTCACAAGAGGGAATGGAGGCAGCGGGAAAGACAGAAGAATCTAAAACACAGCCATCCAAGTCGGGAGTACAAGGTTCAGATTCCAAGACATCAGGTACGCAAGCTCCAGATTCCGAGACTTCGGAGGCAGCAGCACAGCCATCTGAGAATGGTAAGGAACCACCTCGGTCAGAGGACTTGCAGACTGCGCAGCCTGTCTCCCCCAACGGCCGTCTGGTGGCCATTGATGCAGGCCATCAGGCAAAGGGAAATTCCCAGAAGGAGCCAATCGGCCCTGGAAGCACCCAGGAGAAGGCGAAGGTAGCCTCCGGTACTAAAGGGGTTTCTACCGGAGTGTATGAATATGAGCTGACGCTTAACATTGCGTTGCAACTAAAGCAGGAGCTGTTAAACAGAGGCTATGAGGTACTGATGATCCGGGAGACCAATGATGTAAATATCAGCAACAAGGAACGGGCAGAGATGGCAAATAATGCCGGAGCAGATGCCTTCTTACGGATACATGCGGACGGTTCGGAAAGCAGCAAGGCTAAAGGAACCAGCACACTTTGCAATACGGCCTCCAGCCCCTACAACCCCGGCATCCATGATCAGAGCAAGGCGCTTTCCCAGGCGCTGGTAGACCATATGACGGCAGTCATGGGTTCCAAGAACAGAGGTGTGACGGAAACGGATACCATGAGCGGTATTAACTGGTGCACTGTTCCGGTGTCCATTGTAGAGATGGGCTTTATGACTAACCCGGAGGAGGATGAACTGATGGAGACTGCCGATTACCAGGCAAAGATCGTACAAGGCATCGCCAACGGTGTGGATGCTTATTTTGCAGGACAATAAAACAGACGGAGAATAACAGATGAAAAGAAATGTAACGCTGGAGGAAATCTCTGACGGTAGATTATATGGGGAAAATGACATGGTAAAAGCAGGCTGCGGAGACTGTCAGGGCTGTTCGGCCTGCTGCAGAGGAATGGGGGATTCCATTGTGCTGGATCCCCTTGATATTTGTAGATTGTCGGAAGGCCTGCAAAAGGATTTTAACCACCTTTTAGGAGAAGAAAGAATCGAGCTTGGGGTTGTGGATGGGCTTATCCTTCCCCATCTTAAGATGAAGGGGGAGGAGACCGCAGAGGGAAAATGTAGCTTCCTAAATGAGGAAGGTCGCTGCAGCATCCACCCATATCGTCCCGGCATATGCCGCTTGTTCCCTTTAGGAAGATACTATGAAAACGGAGATTTTCAATATTTTCTGCAGACAAAGGAATGCGCCAGAAAGGATAGGACAAAGGTAAAGGTAAGCAAGTGGATAGACGCCCCTGGCTTAAAGGAAAATCATGCCTACATCAATGCCTGGCATTCCTTCCTTTTAAATTGTGAGGAGATGTTAGCAGAAAATACGGCGGACGAAAGCCTGGGTAGAACAATAAGCACCTATCTTTTACAGCTTTTTTACATCCGTCCCTATACAGGTATGGAGCAATTCTATGAGGAATTTGCGCTCCGCCTGCAAAGGGCCCAAAATGACCTGGGGTGGGAATAGCAGAAAGATTTGCAGAAGGTAATATCGCAATGATGATGACCGCATCCTGGAACTGCGCAGTGTGGAACGATCAGTTTCCAGCAAAGGGTGACCGGGGCGCTGAAGGGGTAGCAGGTAGAGCCGTTCACTCTGCACCATTCGCAAAGTAAAAACGTCGAGGAAATAGAAATGAGTCGCTTGCATGTGGTGGGGAAGTTTGCTATGCTGAACGAAAGGGATGAAGGTGCTGAAAGAAGGAAAAACGCAGAACCGCAGGGAAGGAAACGTGGCAGAAAGTGATAAGGGGAAAGAGGTAAGGATAAAGAGGTAAGGATAAAGGGATAAGGATGGCAGGAAAATGGAGGGCAATAGCTTGGTTTTTTATCTGAGAGATTATGAGCAATATTACGAGGGAAAGGATGCAACCCTTGCGGTACAGGAGGCACTCAGGGAATGCCGCAGGCATCCGGGCTCTACATTGAAGCTTGGCGGCGGAGAGCTTCATTTTTATGGAAAGTATGCCTTTGAAAAGGAATATTACATTTCCAATAATGACTACAGCAAAAAGAAGATTATTTTTCCGCTGCTTGGGATGCAGGATGTGACTGTTGACGGGGAGGGAGCCCAACTGTATTTTCATGGATTGGTGTTGCCCTTTGTGATTGATGAGAGCGCCAATGTGACACTGAAGAACTTTTCGGTGGATATTCCCCATCCTTTCTTTTTCCAGGCAAAGATCACGGCGGCCAGGGAAGATTGTATTGAGCTTACCTATGACCCGGTGGAGTTTTCTTTGCAGGTGGAGGAGGACAAATATCGATTCTTCTGCAAGGAGGATGGATGGGAGATCGAAAGAGATAATCTGCTGTGCTGTGAATTTGACAGGGAAAGCAGACAACCATCTGCCTATCTGGCACCTTACTTTGCCAGCGTGAGCAAGAAAAGGGACACCTCCTTTTTAAGCGGGATGTTCCGTTACCTAAAGGCTACTCAGCTTGCAGAGGATAAGATCCGGCTGGAAGGACATTTCGGCTATGTGCACACAGTTGGAAATGAATGGGTTGGCACTTTTTCCAACAGGGAAAATCCAGGTATTTTCTGCGACTGCAGTAAGGATATCCTGGTGCAGAATGTGACTCTGCATGCAACAGGTTCCATGGGACTGATCTGCCAGAGGTGTGAAAATATCACCATGGATCATCTAAGGACTGTGCCCAGAGAGGGAAGCGGAAGATTCCTGTCTGTCAATGCAGATTCCACTCACTTTGTGAACTGTACGGGTGCGGTGCGCTATGAGAGCTGTACCTTTATGAATATGCTTGACGATGCCGGAAATATACATGGCAATTATTTGAAGTATGTCAAGACATTGGATCCCCATACCTTATTATTGACCTTCGGTCATTTTCAACAGAAGGGAATCAATCTGTACAGACCGGGAGATCAGATCCACATCGTAGATCCTGTTTTCATGGGAAATGTGAAATGGGAAAAACATGGAGAAGAGAGGAAAAAGTGGACAGTGCACAGCTCAGAGCTTCTCTCCTCAGATTATGTCCGCCTTGAGTTAAAAGAAGAGCTTCCGGAAATGAAGGAAGGCTATACAATAGAGAATTTCAGCCGTATGCCGGAACTGTATATCCATAATTGTGTTACCGGATACAACCGTCCCAGAGGATTTTTACCTGCCACCTGGAGGAAAACGGAGATTATAGGCAATACCTTTAGCAATATGTCCCATGGTTTGCATTTTACGGGAGATAATAATGACTGGTTTGAAAGCGGTCCGGTGGGAGATGTGCTGGTAAAGGGAAATTATTTCAAAAATGCGGCTTATACCGGCGGGGCAGCCATCGAGATCGACCCTCATGTAAGGGATGAAAAAGCAATGTATCACAGAAACATCGTGATCGAGGAAAACGTGTTTGAAATGCACGAGGAGCGTTTCCTGAACGGACACAATGTTTCAGGACTGGTATTTAAAAATAATCGCTTTATCAGGAATACTTCTCTTCCTGCCCATGAAAAAATCGGGGACAAGGGGATACAGATCAGAAACAGCGAAAAGACAGAACTTGAGGATGCGGTAGAGGAGTAAGTGTAAGAAAGCATAAAAGCTGCAGAAAAAAGTAAATATATTAAAAAGATAAAGCACAAAGCGCAATATACAAAAACGGATGAAAACAAAAGAAGGATGAAAGAGAAGGATAAAGATGGAAAGGTGGGGTAACGGATGAAAATTTCAAAAGAAGAGTATCGGGATAAGGTCAGGGGTTGTTGGCTTGGAAAAAATATCGGGGGTACACTGGGTGCACCTTTTGAGGCCTACAGGGAGGCTCATGATCTGACTTTTTATACCCATGACCTGTCCCAGGGAGTGCTTCCCAATGACGATCTGGATCTGCAGCTTGCCTGGCTGTGTGCTGCAGAGCGCTATGGGAAGGCAGTGGATGCTAAAATCCTGGCAGAATACTGGGTATCTGCCATTGTGCCCAACTGGGCAGAGTACGGCGTAGGCAAGACGAACCTGCGCTTTGGCTTGGAGCCTCCGGTTTCCGGCGGATTCCACAATGCTTTTAAGGATTCCAACGGCGCCTGGATCCGCAGTGAGCTGTGGGCCTGCCTGATGCCGGGACATCCTGATCTGGCAGTGAGATACGGTTATCAAGATGCTATTGTAGATCATGCAGACGAGGGCGTATATGCGGAGGTATTCACCACAGCATTGGAAAGCGCGGCCTTTGCGGTGACAGATTATGAAAAGCTGGTGGAGATCGCTCTTTCCTATCTTCCCAAGGAGTGTGGCGTAAGAAGGGCTGTAAACTGTGCCATTGACTGTTACCGCTCCGGGATTACCTGGAAGGAAGCCAGGATACGCCTGTTAAATGAGATCCCTGATTCCTTCGGCGGACAGCTTCATACGCCCAATCCGGACAATGTTCCACAGGGGCCATGGGGGTATGATGCGCCTGCCAATATCGGTCTGACAGTGCTTGCCTGGTATTATGGAGAAGGAGATTTTGAGAAGAGCATCTGCATTGCAGCAGGCTGCGGCGAAGATGCAGACTGTACGGCAGCTACTCTTGGCTCCATTATGGGCATTATCCTGGGAGCAAAGGGACTTCCGGAAAAGTGGCTTGCGCCAATCGGGGATGAGATCAAGACCATTTCCTTAAATGTCCATTCCGGTCTTTTGCAGATTCCAAAGACTGTGACAGAGCTTACGGATCGTACCTGCAGACTGATGCCTGCTTTTATGACAGGATTTTTTGATATGTATGCAGCAGGAGAGGAGATCACCTTAGAGAGTGAGGAAGTACTTTTGAAGGATCATCCTACCAGAGTCTGGACCATGAAGCCCTACTTCTTTTCGGATGAATACCCGCCCTGCTCTACCACCTTTACCGGAGAAAATGCGATCATGAAGCTGCAAGTGAGCGTGCCGGAAGGCATCAGCATCAGAGAGGGCGATACCAGGAAGCTGATGATTCATGCAGAAAACGTATCCGGCTTTGTAGGAAACCAGCTGTGGCTGAACCTTCATTGGATCCTGCCGGAGGGCTGGAGCCTTGATTGCGGGACGAACACGGCGCTTTTCTTAAACCAGTACCACTGCGGAGAAGGCCATGCCTGGGCAGAAGCTGTGCTGACCGTAGGTCCTGTGACTGCGCCCATCACCACAGTAATCCTGGAAGTAACCGCCCATGACAGACCTGTGAAGGTATATATTCCGGTGGAGTTTGTATGTGAGTAGCGTCTTTTGTGACAGCCGTAAAGCAAGAACCATTGCCAGAAACGCAGTTTTTATCGCCGGACTTCCGGAAAGCCCCTTACAGGATATCGTGATTCAAAATGTGGAAGCAGAGGGCTTAGAGAGCTGCAAAATCTACAATGCAGGTAATATCAGACTGGAGAATGTGAAATTTTTTGCTCATAATTTGTAAAAATCGTCATTATGCCTAATTGCGTTTTCTGGAATATTTGGTATAATCGTTTTGTAAGTTTTATATAATAAAAGTACAAGGTATATGAACTTTTCGGATGGTTTCTTTTGGAAATCTGAAGAAGAGGGATTGTACCTTCTTTTTTGTTTAAAAGTATTTTTTAAAATCGTATAGTGCTATTAGCTTTCTAAATAAAGATTTATATTGCTCATATGCTTGAGTGTTATAATATTTTTTTAAATAACTTTCCAACTCCTCTGTTGAAATATCCTTGGCAAATTTTTTGATATTCGCTACTTGCTTTGGAATATGGTTAGGGTAAGTTTTTTCAATTTCACTTATACTGTCAAATATAATGCCTTCTTTAATATAATTTTTCTTATCTGATGAAGTCGGACAGATATCTGGGTCATCGTAACTATCTATAATGTTATAATTGGATGGAATATCATTTAAATTATATTCCAAGGCTTTCACGTATTTGTATATTGGTAAGAGGGTTGATCCTGCGCTGCTACGTATATTTTTAAAAGTTTTTTCTATTAATTGCTTATTGATGAGATAAGGTTTGTTATTGTAAAGAACATCTTCCAAAATTTCATCAATATTAAAGTAACTAAAACCTATTTGGGTTACTGTATCTGCTCTTCCAAAGTAAATTGCAGCTTTTCCCTCATCCAAATCAGGACTATTTATATCTCCAAACAGAATATTATTTTGGATTTTTGCTGAATAAACAAAATTACAGACCATATCTTGAAGTTTTCTGGCTAACTTAATAGGTAAGGAACTTTGAATTTTAGATAAAGCTTGATATACAATTCCATAATCTTCCAATACGAATTCGTTGATAACAATGGAATGAGTTCCCCAAGTAAGGGTATTTCTATTGAAACTCTCGGTTTTTCCGAATGCAGGTGAAATGAAGATAAAATTATCCTTTATTTTTTCTAATTGTTCAGATGTTAAACATTCTGCTATTTCGCTAAAAATGTTTCGGATATTAAGATCACCTAGTCCATAACCAATAAAGATGATTGGATGTTCAACAAATATTGTTAATAACTTGGCTGATAAATATTTTAATTTTTGGTCAAAATTGTTGTAATCATTTTCTGTAAGAACAATACTATTTGGCTTGCTGCAGCATCCATGTATTTTGAAAATCTCAAAAATATTTAATGAGTTTGCAAGCAACAGACTATCTTGACCTACAAGAACAGAAAAGTCTTTAAATATATTTTCTAACAGTTCATCGTAATTAGTTGTTATAATACCTGCAAATTTATTTTGATTTTGAATCAGTAAGGAAAGCTCTTGATAGGTAGGTAATGTTTCATCAATCTTCATTTGATTGGTTTGCTTGGCAACTAAATATTTAAATGGATTGTAATGGTTATCAATGATATCTTCGTTTTCGGTAATATTAAAAATTCTTGTATCAAAGTCTTTTTCTGTATAATATCTATCATTAAAGTCTTGCTCGATCTCTGTTGCAAGTCTAGGATTCACGTAATATTTTTGATTTTCAACATTCAAATCACTCTTTGTTGAAACTGCTCTTTCAATTTTTTGTCTAAGTTTTTTGAAATCTCTTTCACTTTTTTCAGGATTGGCTATTTTCCAAATGTCAAACAAAAGGGCATTCCAGCTTGGTGCATGTGAATAACGCATGGATAAACCAGTTCCTACAAATAAGTAAGGTAGTTGTTGAAATGCAGAAATCCTTCGTTCTAATTCAGTTTTTACATATTCGTTCATTTGGTTCCCCTTTTTCAAATACTAATTGTTTTTTGAGATACATCGATTATCTTATCATATCTAATATTTCAAAACAATAAAATTATTTGATTGAGCTGAAAGAAATGGAAAATCTAAAGTATAAGAAATGCCTCCTTAAAAAATAGTAAAATGTCAATATACGAGTATAAATAAATTTCTTCTAGGGTATTATGTCATTTTATGAAAACTTTTGCAAGATTATATGATTATGATGATTTTGTGTCAGGCAGAAAATCTCAAGGGGAGGCATTAGCGGAATCCTCTCCCTACTTGTCAAATTTCCCCATATGCATCTTGCCATTTCAAAATTTAGACAATATAATAACATTGATTAAAAAGTAATAAGAGTAACAAGAGTGAGAAAAGGAATGGAAAAGAGTAGCTGACAGGAGGATGAAAATGGCAAAAGAGAAGAATGACAATTCCTTTATGATGAAGCTTGCTACACTGATCGTAGATAAGCGAAAAGGCTTTTACCTTGCCTTTATCGTGATGATTATTTTTTGCGTCCTATCCATGAACCGGGTCAAGGTAAACAATGACCTGACCTCATATTTGTCCAAGGACACAGAGACCAGGATCGGTATGGATCTGATGGATGAGCAGTTTATCACCTACGGTACAGCCCGCATCATGGTATGCAATATTACTTATGATAAAGCAAAGGAGCTGTCGGAAGAGATTGCCGATATGAAGGGCGTGAGCATGGTGGATTTTGACGAGACAACAGATCATTACCATGACATGGAAGCCATGTTTTCCGTAACCTTTGACGGCGTTTCTGAGGATGAGACCACCCAGGGCTACCTTACAGGTGTTTTGGAGGAGCTTTCTGATTATGATGTGTACTATTCCTCTGATATCGGACAGGAGGAAAGGGACGCTTCGGACCTGGATAACGATATGATCATCATCCTGCTTCTGGCAGGCGTTGTTATCGTGGTGGTGCTGCTTCTGACCTCTACTACCTATGCGGAGATCCCGGTCTATCTGATGACCTTTATCGTTGCAGCCATTTTAAATAAGGGTACCAACTACTGGTTCGGTACCATCAGCTTTGTAACAGACTCTATTGCCGTAGTGCTGCAGCTTGCGCTGGCTGTGGACTATGCCATTATTTTAAGCCACCGTTTCATGGAGGAGCATGAGGACAAGGACGCAAGGGAGGCTGTGATCGTAGCCTTAAGTAAAGCAATACCGGAGATTTCCTCCAGCTCTCTGACTACTGTATCCGGCATGGTAGCCATGATGTTTATGCAGTTTCGAATCGGCTACGATATGGGTATCGTGCTGGCCAAAGCTATCATCTTTAGTCTGTTCAGCGTATTCTTCCTGATGCCTGGACTGCTCCTTACCTTTTCCAAGGCGATCGACAATACCCATCACAAAAGCTTTGTGCCCAATATCACAACGGTAGGTAAATTCTGCGTGCTGACCAGGTTTATCATGCCTCCTGTTTTGATCGTGGCAGTTATCGCTTCCTTTTTCCTTTCCAACAAAGCGGACTATGTATATGACGTAAATACCCTGGAATCCAAGAATATGAGCGATAATAAATACTCCGTACATATGGTAAACCAGGAGTTTGGCTTTATCAACCAGATGGCAGTGGTAGTACCGAGAGAGGGCTATAAAAAAGAAGCAGAGGTATTAAAGGCCCTGGGAGAGATGGAGCAGGTGGATTCCGTCATGGGACTGGCCAATATTGAAGCCATGGACGGCTATACCTTGACGGAGGAGCTTTCCCCCAGACAGTTTTCCGAGATGATCGATATGGATGTGGAAGCAGCAGATCTGATCTACTCTGCCTATGCGGTGGAGGACAGCAATTATGGTGCGCTGCTAAATGGCATTTCCGATTACAAGGTACCCCTGATCGATATGTTTCTCTTCATCTATGACCAGAAGGAAAAGGGAAATATTACCCTGGATGATGACCTGGAGGAAACTCTGACGGATGCCTATTCCCAGATCAGCATTGCCAAAAATCAGCTTCTGGGAGAGGATTACAGCCGTTTCGTGCTGGAGCTTAACGTGCCATCTGAAGGAGACGAAACTTATGCCTGCCTGGATGGGATCAGAGATATCACGGCAAGGTACTATAACAGGGATTCCATTTATCTGGTAGGTACCTCCACCAGTGATAAGGATCTGAAGGCCTCCTTTGCAACGGATAACTGGATCATCACCATTTTGACTGCGTTGTTTGTTATGATCATCCTGCTTTTCACCTTCCAGTCTGCAGGCCTTCCGGTACTATTGGTATTGACCATCCAGGGAAGTATCTGGATGAATTTCTCCCTGCCATACTTACTAAGCGAGCAGGTTTACTTTCTGGGATATCTGGTGGTATCGGCTATCCAGATGGGCGCCACCATCGACTATGCTATTGTTATCACCAGCAGATATATGGATCTGAAAAATTATATGCCCATCAAAAAGGCAATTGTGGAAACATTAAACCAGGCTTTCCCCACCATCCTTACCAGTGGTTCCATGCTGGTGGCAGCAGGCTTTATCATCAGCAATGTGTCCTCTAACCCGGTAGTGGCAGCCATTGGACTGGCACTGGGACGCGGTACCCTGACCAGTATTGCGCTGGTGCTGCTTGCACTGCCCCAGACTTTGCTGATGGGAGATATTATTATTGAAAAGACAGCCTTTACCCTGAAAAGAGAGATCACCAGGCAGCTTCCTGCTTCCGGCAAAGTAAGAGTCAACGGCCATGTGAAGGGTATGATCAACGGCGTGGTGGACGGCGAGTTCAGCGGTATCATCGAAGGAGAAATGGGCGCTGTGATCCGCGCAAGGGATAAGATGGAGCGCCTGGACGAGGAGCTTTCCGTGATACCAGAAGGGAGCTTAAAAGAAACGGCGGATATCGTGGCAGATGAGGAAATAGTGTCGAAAGAAAGCAGCGTGCAAAGCACAGATACGCTGCCAAAAACCGAGGATATGCAGGAAGAAGGAGGTGAGGAAGCATGAAAAGAAAGCAAGAAAGAAGTGCAGGAGAATATGACAGACAGTACAGTCTGGGCTTTGGAAGAAGCGTCGGGAAGCACTTTCAAAGAGATTTTGGCAAGAGCCTTCAAGTAAGTTTTGGGAAGAGCCTGGCAGCAGCACTGAGTGCGGCACTGGTTCTTAGTACAATATCTTGGCATGGTGCTTCCCTGCAGGCAGAGGCTTCTTCCGGAGAAAAGAATGGAATCACCTATGAAAGCTATGTCTCCGGAGACAGGGAAAAGCAGAAGGAATATACCACCATTTCCATCAGTACCGAGGAGGAGCTGATAGAGCTTGCAAAGAACTGCAGCGTGGACAGCTGGTCAGAAGATAAGATCATTCGGCTGGAGGCAGATATCGTATTGCAGAAAAAGCCGGATCTGGTAATCCCAAGCTTCGGTGGTATCTTGGAAGGAAACGGACATACTATCAGTGGGATTTACATTAGCGACAGGGGATCTGACCAGGGATTATTCCGCTATATTAGAAAGAACGGAAAGGTCCGCAGCCTAAAGGTGGAGGGAAAAGTGAGCCCAGATGGTACCCAGAGTGAGATCGGCGGTATCGCAGGAGTCAATTATGGTGTGATCTTTGGCTGCAGCTTTTCAGGCATTGTGGAAGGAGACACCAATGTAGGAGGCATTGCCGGAGAGAATGCCTCAAGCGGCGAGATCAGGAAGTGCGACGTTAATGCTTCCGTCACAGGCAACCATTCCACAGGAGGCATTGCCGGATTAAATGAAGGAACAATCAATAACTGTGTCAACAACGGAAATATCAATGTTCAGGGAACGGAGGTTTCCTACGAGGTATCTGATCTGTCTGCCAAAAACCTGGAAAAAATCAATTCCACCTCCAATGTGGAAGCTCATACAGACACCGGCGGCATAGCAGGACTTTCTTCCGGGAAAATTTACTACAGCACCAATACCGGAACCATAGGCTATCAGCATGTAGGGTATAATGTAGGCGGCGTGGCAGGCCGTGTGAGCCAAGGCTATTTACAGAACTGTACTAACACAGGAGCAGTCTATGGCCGTAAGGATGTGGGAGGTATTGTGGGGCAGCTGGAGCCCTTCCTGGAGATTTCCTATCTGACTGACAATCTGACAAAGCTTGACGAAGAGATCGACACCATGATCGACATGCTGGATCAGCTTCAGGATACTATAAGGAGAGGCACCAAGGAGTCAACTCAGGCAGCCAAAGCGCTGACTGCCAACCTGGAAAATATCAGCGACTGCTCCAATTACCTGCTTTCTACAGGAGCAGAGCTGTGGTATTTATACAGCCAGGAGTTAAATGGAATTTCTTCAGATTTAAAAACGCTGGGCGACGATATCGGCGCTATTAAGCCTGCAGAGGAGCCCAAGGATGATCAAAGCAGTGGCATAAACAGTGATGCTGCACAGAGTGGAGCAGGCAGTGTGGAAGAAAATTCTGCAGAAAACAATGAGGAAGGCAGCGGCACGGAAAATTCTGCAGAAGGCAATGTAGAGAACAGCGCTGATCAGACCCAGGAAACAAGCATTAAGGAGGATATCCAGGATAGCCTGGATGATCTGAAGGATCAGCTTCCGGATACCCCAGATGATCTGCCGGACATTTCTGACAAGCTTCCGGATACCACACAGAAGGATTTAGAGGCCTATGAGGCAGCACTGAAGAAATTTGGTACCAGTGCCTCCAAGCATTTGGAAAATATGTCCGGATCTACCATGAACCGTACAAAGGAAATGCAGTCTAAATTAAACACCATGGACCAGCAGATGAAGGAAGCTAATAAAAATCTGGATCATATGGTAACAGTGCTGGAAAATACCTCGGACAGCGCAGACGGTCAGTTCGACCAGATCACAGCCCAGAGCAAGAAAATCCGCAGCCTGGTAAGCCAGATCAGGGATGATCTGTTCGGCTATGAGGGAATCTCCATTTCTGATACCTCTGATGAGAAGGCAGCGGAGGAAGAATTCACACCTGGCTCAGGCACAGAAATAACAGGAGAAGTCACCCAGGCAGACGGTTCTGATCAGAATAGTGATACTGCAAGGACAAGCGAAAGCATCCAGTCAGGCAATGGGGAGAGCAGCACAGACGGGCAGTCTGAGAACGAAGAGGACTCCGATATGCTTTATGACACCACCTCCTTCCAGAAGGGTAAGATCACCCGTAGCCTAAACCAGGGTAAGATCGAGGCAGACGCCAATGTGGGCGGTATCGTGGGGCAGATTGCTACAGAGTATGACTTTGACCCGGAGGATGATGTGACAGTAAGCGGCGCAGAGAGCTTCCAGTTAGAGCAGACCATGAAGGCCGTGATCAGAGAAAGCCGTAACACCGGAAAGGTAACTGCCAAGAAGGATTACGCAGGAGGCGTTGTGGGAAGAGCAGATTATGGCGCAGTGATCTCCTGTGAATCCTATGCGGATGTGAAAAGCACCTCCGGAAGCTATGTAGGCGGTATTGCAGGAAGCAGTGGCTATGCCATCAGAAGCAGCTATTCCTCCGGCAGGATCGAAGGCAAGAGCTATGTAGGCGGCGTGGCAGGAAAGGGCTGTGATATTTTTTATAGCTATACCATGGCAGTACCCCAGGTCAGCGAAGAGAACGTAGGCGCAGTGGCGGGCCTGGTGGCTTTGGACGGTACCATTTCCGGTAACTTCTATGTGGAAGGCAATGTGGGCGGTATTGATGGCATCGGCTATGCAGATGGCGCACAGCCTTTAAGCTATGAAGCCTTTTGCGCCAGTGATGACATTCCGGACAGCTTCCTTCGCCTGACTGTGACCTTTGAGGCAGAGGGAGAAATTTTAGACACCGTTTCCTGCAATTATGGGGATACTATTTCGGTGGACAGCTATCCTAAAATCCCTGAAAAGGAAGGCTATTACGCCCTGTGGCCGGAAGAAGAGCTTACCAATATCACCTTCAGTAAGGTGGTGGAAGCAAAGTACAGCCAGTGGGTGGGCTCTATTGCTTCTGCCCGGACAGACGAAAGCGGCAAGCCACAGCTGTTAGCTGAAGGGAACTTCTATCCGGAGACAGAGATCACGGATCTTACCATAGAGGATAAGGATTTCGGCGGTGTGGAAGTAACCTTCTCCATTCAAAGGAAGAAAGAAGAGGACACCCAGCTTGTAACAGTCCATTATGCCTACAGCGGCGAGGATATTCCAACTGTCATGGTAAAGCAGGGAAATGCCTACAAAAAGGTGGATGTAAAGACACTGGGAAGTTACCTGGTATTTTCCATGGGAGAGGAAACAGAAGGGATACAGGACACAGCGAATGCTGATACAACAGGCCTAAGGGCTGACAATGTCATCAGAACCTTTCGCATCCTGCCCTCTGCCTCCAGTCATAACTGGATCTGGATCGCAGCCATCGGCGCAGGCGCAGTAATCATTCTGCTTGGTATCCTTCTTCTTGGAAGCGGAAGAAATCCAAAAAGTCCAGGCGGATCAGACGGAAGAAAATAAGTAAACCTTGCATTTTCCGGGGCTGCGTGTTATTATTTTAACGATGATGACACGTAGCTTTTTCGTCACCACCCGCTGACATATTCTTATGCATTTTGGTAGTCTATATGAAAAATTGTCAGCATGAAAAGGTGAAAGGAGAGCCATGTCAAGGAGCAGTGTATTTTACAGATACCTCAAAGAGCAGTATTGCTTGTTGAAGGTCGGAAAGTAAATTGCAGGATACGAAACGGGAAAGGATGGAAAACGAGAAAATGAGCATGGGATTTGATGAGATCATTTCCAAAGTCAAGGAATGTGGTAAAAAGACAGTTGCTGTTTCTGTAGCACAGGATGAGGCAGTACTGGAAGCAGTCAGAGAAGCAAAGAAGCAGGGCATTGCAGATGCAATCCTGGTAGGTGATGAGGCAAAGATCAGAGAAATCGCAGCCAAGATCGGTATGGATCTGGAAGGCTTTGAGATCATTGACGAGCCGGATATGATCCAAGCTTCTTTAAAGGCCGTAAAGCTTGCTCATGAAGGCAGAGCAGATATGTATATGAAGGGATTGATCGATTCCAAGAACTTCTTAAGAAGCGTTCTGGACAAGGAGGTTGGCTTAAGAACAGGCGGCGTTCTTTCCCATGTATGTGTATTTGATATTCCGGGAATCGACAGACTGCTGTTCCTTACAGATGTAGCCTTCATGACTTATCCAACATTGGAGGATAAGGTACATATCATCAATAATACCCTTCCAGTATGTAAGGCCTGCGGCGTGGAAGTGCCTAAGGTAGCTCCGCTGGCAGCAGTGGAAGTAGTCAATCCCAAGATGCCTGTTACTGTAGAGGCCGGAGAGCTTACTAAGATGTGCGAAGAAGGAAAGATCACCGGTTGTGTGGTAGACGGTCCTCTTTCTCTGGACCTTGCTATCGATCCTGAGGCGGCTAAACACAAGGGAGCAACTGACCGTAAGATTCAGGGTGATGCAGACGTACTGCTCTTCCCGGATATCCATGCTGGAAATCTGGTATACAAGGCTATCGTTCATATGGTAAACGGTGTAGAGAACGGATGTATTCTCACCGGTACCAAGGTTCCGGTTATCCTGACCAGCCGTTCCGATACCTTCGAGACCAAGGTAAATTCCATTGCCCTGGCAGCTGTTGTAGCAGAAGAAATGAGTAAGAATAAATAAGAAAAACAAGACAGGAAGCAATATATAAAACGCCGGCGGTCTTTGAAAAGAAAATAAGCTGCAAAAAAAGGCAGCAAAATGAAAATATATGGAGGAAAGATCATGTCTATTAAAAGTTTGATCATCAATCCTGGTTCCACATCAACCAAGATCGGTGTGTTCGAGGATGAGACTCTTTTATTTGAAGAGACTCTGAGACATTCTACGGAGGAGATCGCACAGTATGCGACCATCGTGGACCAGAAGGATTTCCGTAAGGAGATCATCTTAAATCTGTTAAAGGAGAAGAATTTCGACATTCACTCCTTGAACGTGGTTGTAGGCCGCGGCGGTATGTTAAAGCCCATTCCCGGTGGTACCTATGCAGTGACAGATGACATTTTGGCAGACCTTAAGGTTGGCGTACAGGGTCAGCATGCTTCCAACTTAGGCGGTATCCTGGCAAGAGAGATCGCTGATTCCATTGGTGTTCCTTCCTACATCGTAGACCCCGTGGTAGTAGACGAGCTGATGCCTATCGCAAGATATTCCGGTGTTCCCGAGATCAAGCGTATCAGTATCTTCCATGCCCTGAACCAGAAGGCAGTGGCCAAGAGATATGCTAAGGAGATCGGCAAGCCCTATGAGTCCTTACGTCTGATCGTAGTACATATGGGCGGCGGTGTATCTGTAGGCGCTCATGAGTATGGCAAGGTAGTGGATGTGTTCAACGCATTAGATGGCGACGGCGCTTTCTCTCCTGAGAGAGCAGGGGGACTTCCCAGCGGCGCACTGATCAAAATGTGCTTCTCCGGCAAGTATACCGAGAAGGAAGTATACAAGAAGGTAGTAGGAAACGGCGGCTTCAACGGTTATCTGGGCACCAACGATATGCGTGAAGTGACCAAGAGAGCAAACGAAGGTGATGAGAAGGCAGCAGAAGCGAAGCAGGCATTCTTGCTTCAGGTAGCTAAGGACATCGGTTCCATGGCCTGCGTATTAAACGGTAAGGTAGACCAGATCATCGTAACCGGCGGCATTGCTTACGGCAAGGATGTAGTAGAGTCACTGAGAGAAAGAGCTGAGTGGATCGCTCCCTTTACCGTATATCCCGGAGAGGATGAGCTGCTTGCCCTGGCACAGGGCGCACTGCGCGTAATGAATGGCGAAGAGAAGGTTATGGAATATTAAGCCTTTCCCAAACAACAAAATAAACTTTTTTATCATAAAAAATCCGGCTCCTTTTTATAGAAGCCGGATTTTTGTTATACCAAAGTAGTTGCACTGTATTTTACAGCGGGAAGTTGAAATACTTCACTGCATTGTAGTAAGAGATATTCTTGACAATCTCCTCTAAAGTCTCCCAGTCAGCAGGAAACTCGCCATTTTCTACCAAGTTGCCGAAGAGATTGCAAAGGATACGGCGGAAATATTCATGCCTGGTATAGGATAAGAAGCTTCTGGAATCGGTCAGCATGCCTACGAAGCCGGACAGATTTCCAAGGTTTGCAAGGGAGATCAGCTGATCCTGCATACCGGTCTTGTGATCGTTGAACCACCATGCGCTTCCCTGCTGGATCTTTGCCACAGCGGTGGAATCTTGGAAACAGCCGAGGATGGAGCCGATGGACTGGTTATCGTTAGGATTTAAGCTGTAAAGGATGGTCTTGGGCAGAGCATCGGCGTCGTTTAAAGCGTTGAGGAAATCTGCCATCTGGGAAGAGGGTGCATAGTTGTTGATGCAGTCATAACCGGTATCAGGGCCCAGCTTTTCAAACATTCTGGTATTGTTGTCACGCTTACAGCCATAGTGAAGCTGCATTACCCAGTTCCTCTTATGATATTCCTTTGCCACAAAGGTCATGAAAGCAGTCTTGAACTTCAATTCCTCTTCCTTGGTAAGGGTCATCTTGTTCTGCCTCTTTAAGAAAATGGTCTCTATCTCATCCTGGGAAGCAGGGAAGTACATCACATACTCTAAAGCATGGTCAGACACATTGCAACCCATGGAAGCGAAGAAATTCATTCTCTTGGAAAGTGCTTCACACAGGGAAGCAAAGGAGTTGATGGCAGGCATATCGGCTGCTGCGGCAAGCTTTGCCAGATAGTTCAGATAATCGGGCTTTTCGATATTCATAGCCTTGTCAGGTCTCCAGGCAGGAAGGACGATAACATCAAAGGTAGGATCATCGGCGATTTTCTTGTGCCACTCCAGGGAATCTACCGGATCGTCGGTGGTGCAGATCAGGGTAACATTGCTCTGCTTGATCAGGTTGCGCACGCTCATGGAGGGATCCTTTAACTTTTTATTGCACAGCTCCCAAACCTCATTGGCAGTATTTTTGTTCAGGATACCAGTGTAGCCGAAGTATTTGCGAAGCTCCAGATGGCTCCAGTGATACAGAGGATTGCCGATGGCCTTGCCCAGGCACTCAGCCCACTTGCAGAACTTCTCGTAATCGGAAGCATCCCCGGTAATATACTTTTCATCTACGCCGCAGGAACGCATGAAACGCCATTTGTAATGGTCACCGCCCAGCCATACCTGGGTGATATTATCAAACTGACGATCCTCAGCGATTTCCCTGGGATTGATATGGCAGTGATAGTCCAGGATGGGAGTAGTCTCTGCATACTCATGATAAAGCTTTTTGGCTGCTTCTGTCTCCAGAAGAAAGTCCTTGTCCATAAATTCTTTCATTGTTGATTCCTCCATTTTGTTTTATGTCATTTATGGTTCATACAGATCTTGCATTGTAGGAAAAGTTTTTGCTCCTGCAAACGCTGTGCAAATACTGTCTCTGGGGAAAGTATTGGTTTGGATCTGTGAGGTAACTGTAACGTTTTTTCTGCCCTAAAGAGTGGTTCCCCTTCTTATCAGTTCTCCGGCGAAAACTGTTTTCTTTGGCATTTCCTGGCCGGAGAGAACACCCATCAGTGTAGAGATCAGATGCTGGCAGAGTGTCTCCAGCTTATTGTCCACGGAGGTAAGCTCCGGATCGCAGCAGGTAGCCAGGATGGTATTATTATACCCGATAATGGACAGATCCTGTGGAATGCGAAGCTTCCACTCCCTGGCATATTTGACTGCCGCCAGGGCAAGGGTATCGTCAGAGGCGATGACACCCTGGAAGGACAGCCCGTTTTTTCTAAGAGAAGAAAGGTGCTTTACCATGGAATGGATATCCTCATGGGAACCCTGATAATACTGCAGCTGGGTGTCCGGTTGTAAAAGCCTGTGATCGCTCATGGCTGTGGTAAAGCCGGAAAGCTTTTTCTTGGCACTGTAGGAGGCAGAATTGTAAAAATAAAGGATATTTTTCCTGCCGCTTGCGATCAGGCTTGTGGTGGCGTCATAGACGGAGCTGTAATCATCCGACAAAACGGAGTACACATTGGGCATGGTCAGCGCTGCGTTTAAAAGCATGACCGGTACCTGAGCTGCCGCATCCGCGATATATTTGTTGTCAGCATCCTTTTCGTAGATGAAATTGGAGCCTACCAGAATGATGCCGTCCACCTTTTTGGAAATCAGCAGGTTCATGGAGCTGATCTTGGTCTTAAGCTCATAGCCGCTGCAGATGAGAATGCTGTCATAGCCGTTTGCATGCAGCTTTCTTTCTATATAATAGACCGCCTTGGCCAGGTAAATATCCGAACTGTCGGCACACATGATGCCGATGGTCTTCATGGTATTCAACCCTAAGCCCCTGGCAAAGGCATTTGGCGTGTAACCGCACTCCTCGATCACATTCAGTACCTTCTGCTTGGTCTTTTCGCTGACGCTGCTGCTGCCGTTTAGTACTCTGGACACGGTAGCAATGGAAACGCCGGCTTCCTTGGAAATATCATAAATTGTCATGCACAGGATCCTTTCGACACGTTCCCCTTCCTTTATATAGAACATGTAAGGGGTTTCATAAAAACTAATCAGATTATAGCGGATAAGAAGGAAAAATTCAAGAGAAAATTGGAAGAAAAGTATTGACGAAAAGTGACTTTGGAAGTAAAATCAAAAATGTAAGCACTTACATAAATGGGAGTTCCTCAAAAGGAAAGTGCAAGAAAATAGCGAAAAACATAATAAACAGGACGCAGACGAAAAACGCAGGTATTCTCCTAAAAGGATACCGAGTATAGACAGCCTGCAGAATTGGAGGACAAAATGGAAGTCTTAAACAAGCAGATGACTGGCAAAAAGGAAAGACCGGTAAAGGTAGTGCAGTTCGGAGAAGGTAACTTCTTAAGAGGATTTGTGGATTACATGATCGATATTGCCAATGAAAAAGGAGTCTTTGACGGTGATGTAGTGCTGATCAAGCCCATTGAGTTCGGAAATCTGGAAATGTTCCACAAGCAGGACTGTCAGTATACCGTATCCTTAAGAGGTATGGTGGACGGAGAGGCCAAGGTGCTTAACAGAGTGATCACCAGCGTGGCAGATGCAGTGGATGCTATCGGCGAGTACGAAAAGTACATGAGCCTGGCCGAGATTGACACCCTGCGTTTCGTAGTGTCCAATACCACAGAGGCAGGCATTGTTTATGATGACAGCGATAAATTTGAGTTAAATCCTCCCAAGACCTTCCCTGGAAAGCTGACCAAGTTCTTATATCACAGATTTGAGACCTTCCACGGTGACAAGAATAAGGGCCTGGTAATGCTTCCGGTAGAGCTGATCGACGATAATGGCATTATGTTAAGAAAGTGCGTGATGCAGCTCATCGACCTGTGGGGCTTAAGCGACGAGTTCAAGACATGGGTGGAAGAAGCCTGCGTATTCACCTCCACTTTGGTGGACCGTATCATCACCGGATATCCCCGTGCTACAGAGGCAGAAGAGTGGGAGAAGCTTGGCTATGAAGACCATATCATGGTAACAGGAGAGCCCTTCGCATTGTGGGTCATCGAAAGCAGCAAGGATATCAGCAAGGAGCTTCCTTTGCCCCAGGCAGGACTTCCCGTGATCTTTACAGACAATCAGAAGCCTTATAAGCAGAGAAAGGTCCGCATCTTAAATGGCGCTCATACCTCCTTTGTACTGGCATCCTATCTGTGCGGTAATGATATTGTAAAGGAGTCCATGGACGATCCGGATATCAAGAACTTCATGATGAAGACTATCTATGATGAAGTGATCCCTACCCTGACCCTTCCCAAGAAGGACCTGGAGGATTTCGCGGAGGCAGTGGTAGCCCGCTTTAACAATCCTTATGTGAAGCATGCCCTTTTGTCCATCTCCTTAAATTCCGTTTCCAAGTGGAGAGCAAGATGTATGCCCAGCCTGTTAGGCTATGTGGAAAAGACAGGAAAGCTGCCTGCACACCTTACCTTCTCCCTGGCAGCTCTGATGGCCTTCTATACCGGAAGTGAAATCAGAGAAGGGGCTTTAATCGGACATAGAGGAGAGCAGGAGTACAAGATCATGGATGATGCAAAGGTGCTGGAGTTCTTCCGTGACAACTCTTCAAAGCCTGCTGCAGAATTTGTAAAGGCCTTCCTTGGAGAGGAAAGCTTCTTTGGGCAGGATCTGAATCAGGTACCCGGACTTTCTGAGGCTGTGACAGCAGATCTTGAGGACATCAGAGCAAACGGAATGAGGGCTGCATTATGCAAAATTTCATAAGGATCAACGAAAATGATACTGTAGTGGTAGCGCTGCAGCCTATTGCCGCAGGAACAGAAATTTCTGTTCCTGCAGGTATGGAAGGAAAGGAAGCAAGACCTGCCTGTAAGGTAACGGCACTGGAGGACATCCCAGCCGGACACAAAATGGCGATCAGGGATATTAAAAAGGGAGAAGATGTGATAAAATATGGCTATCGCATCGGACGTGCCAAGGAGGATATCAAGGCAGGAAACTGGATTCACACCCACAACGTTGGTACGGCGTTGGGAGAGTTGCTTGACTATACCTATGAACCGGTGGAAACGCCGGACAAAAGGACACCGGACAGAACCTTCCAGGGCTTTGTGCGTTCCGACGGCACAGTGGGAGTGAGAAATGAGATCTGGATCATCCCTACAGTAGGCTGTGTGAATAACGTGGCGACTGCCATTGCAAAGCAGGCTTCTGCTTATATTAAGGGAACTGTGGAGGATGTGATTGCTTTTCCCCATCCTTATGGCTGCTCCCAGATGGGAGATGACCAGGAGCATACCAGGACCATTCTGGCAGATCTGATCCATCATCCCAATGCAGGCGGCGTATTGGTATTGGGTCTTGGCTGCGAGAATAGTAACATTGAAGTGCTAAAGCCCTATATCGGCGAGTATGATCCTGCCCGTGTAAAGTTCCTGGTGGCCCAGGAGACGGAGGATGAGATCGCAGATGGTGTTGAGCTGGTAAAAGAGCTTATCGATACCGCTTCCGTGATGGAAAGAGAGCCGGTAAGCGTGGATAAGTTAGTCATTGGCATGAAGTGCGGTGGAAGCGACGGGCTTTCCGGCATTACGGCTAATCCCTTAGTAGGAAGATTTTCCGACCTTCTGATCTCCAAGGGCGGCACCACCATTCTGACTGAGGTGCCGGAAATGTTTGGCGCAGAGACCATCCTTATGAACCGCTGTGCCAATAAAGCTCTTTTTGAAAAGACGGTAAAGCTGATCAATGACTTTAAAAATTATTTCAAGAGCCATGGACAGACTATTTACGAGAATCCTTCCCCAGGTAACAAAAAGGGTGGTATCTCTACGCTGGAGGATAAGTCCTTAGGCTGTACCCAGAAATCCGGCAGTGCCGCCGTAAAGGGCGTGCTTGCTTATGGAGAGAGAGTGCAGACTCCCGGCTTAAATCTGTTAAGCGCACCGGGCAATGATCTGGTGGCAGCTACAGCCTTGGCGGTGTCAGGAGCCCAGATCGTGCTCTTTACCACTGGAAGAGGAACCCCCTTTGCTTCTCCAGTGCCCACCATCAAGATTGCAACCAACTCCAACCTGGCAGGCAAGAAATCCAACTGGATCGACTACAATGCAGGCGTATTGGTGGAGGGAAGCACCTTCGAGGAAGAAACAGAGAAGTTCTTTGACTATGTGATCGAAGTGGCAAACGGCCGCAAAGTCAGAAGCGAGGAAGCAGGCTTCCACGATATGGCGATCTTCAAGCAGGGTGTAACGCTGTAAAAATTGCTTGCAAGTTCTGCAGAATCGTATTTTCCTGCAAGTTTGACCTTGAAGAATAGGGTCTGTGAACAACAGCACAAAAGGTGCTGAAACGTTCACAGAGAAACTGTGGCGGGAAGAAGTAAGCAAGTAATCTGTATGCCGGAAAGGATGACAGACAGCTTACTTGGAGCATGTCCGAGAGAAATAAGAGAAGCCGGTAACGGCGGAATGTGAGGAAATATGCAATTAGGAATTAGACTACACGATAGTAAGAAGCTTCCTATTGAGGAGCGGTTGAAGGACGTTCATGACCTGGGATTTAAGTGTGCCCATATGGCACTTCCAATGGTTTTGCCGGAATATTCTACACTGGATGAAGCCATGACACCTGGTTTTGCCATGTATTTGAAGAATCAGTTTGCCAAGAATGAGTTAGACTGTGCAGTGCTTGGCTGCTATTTAAATCTGGCCAATCCCAACAAGGAGCAGTTAGCTGCCACCACTCACCGATATATGTCCCATATCCGTTTTGCTTCTATCCTGGGTGCAGGCGTAGTGGGAACCGAGACAGGCGCGCCTAACGAGACCTATACCTTTGTGCCGGAAAGCCACAGCGAGGATTCCTTGAAGATTTTCATCGAGAATCTGTATCCTGTAGTGGAGTATGCAGAAAAGATGGGCGTGATCGTTGCTATCGAGCCTGTGTACAGACACATTGTATACAATCCCATCCGGGCAAGAAAGGTGTTAGATACCATTGCCTCCCCTAATTTGCAGATTATCTTAGACCCGGTAAACCTGTTGGATGATTCCAATTATCAGAATGCCAAGGGCATCATTGACGAAGCTATTGACGTATTAGGGCCTGACGTGGCAGTAATCCATATCAAGGATTACCTGATCGAAAACGGACACTTAAAGTCCCTGGGTGCAGGCTTAGGTCAGATGGATTACACCTCCCTGATCCGCTTTATGAAGGACAGAAAGCCCTTCATTCATGCTACTTTGGAGGATACCCTGCCTGAAAATAATGTACAGTGCAGGAAGTTTATCCAGAAGCTGTATGATGAGGCATAAATAAAAAACAAAATAGAAAAAGGGCTGCCGCTTAAAATGTTAAGGCGCAGCCCTTTTGTGTGCGGAAAATTTGTGAGTTTAAGAAAAGATATGACAGTAGGCAGGTACTGGAGTATAAAAGAGGATTTAAGATGCAAATATTTAATTACGGGAATCCTTCGGCATCCACGGTTCTGATTCAACCTGTAGATGATCATGATCTGGAAGAGATGAAAGCAGAAATCGACGAGATCAGAAAACAGGTGCAAACAGACTTTCAACTGATTGCAGTGATGGTGGATGATTGGAATCAGGATCTTTCGCCATGGAAGGCACCGGCTGTCTTTGGAAAAGACGATTTCGGAGATGGAGCAGGGGATATGTTACAGTTTATTCTGGGACAATGTTCGGATTATAGCAAAACATACTATATCGGTGGATATTCTCTGGCAGGATTATTTTCTCTATGGGCAGCTTATCAGACAGATGTGTTTGCAGGAGTTGCAGCAGTATCACCCTCAATCTGGTTCCCGGATTTCCTGCAATACATGGAGGAACATGATATTAGAACAGATGCAGTGTATCTGAGCCTGGGAGATAGAGAAGAGAAAACAAAGAATCCGGTGATGGCAACCGTCGGTGACTGTATCAGGAAGGGACAGGAGTTGCTTTGCCGTAAAGGAGTATGGACAACGCTGGAATGGAATCCAGGAAATCATTTTAAAGATGTCGGAATCCGGACAGCGAAAGGATTTGCCTGGGTGATGAAAAATAGTGCAGAAGCAGAGGAAAACAAGCAATGAGCAGAATTGTCCTCTGCTTCTCTTTTTTTGGCCTCTTTTTCCATTACTATTATTTTTGCAAAGCACTAAAATAAGCTTGGGGGCAAAAGACCTTTTGACTCTAACATCATGTGGATGGAAATAAAGAAATGATGGCCAGGGCTTTCTTAGATCAGTGTGGCTTTGATTTTACTAAAAGATAAGAAAAAATAGATGCGTGTTTGCAAGGAAGCGGTTTTGGCAGCCAGACCGCTTCCTTTTTGCATATTATTTTAGCAATTCTTCACACAATGTTTACATTTCATGCAGGATATTAGCTAATGCACAGTTGAATCCAAAGGAAAAATCTGTTACAATAAGGAATGATTTTAGCTAGTCCTGCCATCAATCTGCCTAAAAGCAGAGTGAGGGGAGCACATTTACCCAAAAAGAAGGGGCGAAATGCTGTGCTGTATACAGCAGTGTGACCGGGCAAGATGCAGGACGGAATGTGAGGAAATATGAATCTGATTGAGAAAGTGTTCGGAACGCACAGCTCCAGGGAGTTAAAGAGGATCATGCCCTTGGTCGACAAGGTAGAATCCTTCCGCCCTGCCATGCAGGCGCTGACGGACGAAGAACTGCGGAACAAAACCACAGAATACAAAAAAAGACTGGAAGAGGGAGAAACACTGGACGATCTGCTTCCTGAGGCTTATGCCACAGTAAGAGAGGCAGCCAAGAGAGTGCTCAACATGGAGCACTTCCGGGTACAGATCATCGGCGGTATCATCCTCCATCAGGGACGTATCGCAGAGATGCGTACCGGTGAAGGTAAGACCCTGGTGTCCACCCTTCCCGCTTACTTAAATGCCCTGGAAGGCAAGGGCGTCCATGTAGTTACTGTCAATGACTATCTGGCAAAGCGAGACGCAGAGTGGATGGGACAGGTACATGAGTTCTTAGGCCTGAAGGTAGGCGTGGTACTTAACAGCATGACATCCGAGGAAAGAAAGGCTGCCTATGCCTGCGATATCACCTACGTGACCAACAATGAGTTAGGTTTTGACTATCTGCGTGACAACATGGCAATCTATAAAGAGCAGCTGGTGTTACGAGGCCTTCATTATGCCATCATCGATGAAGTGGACTCCGTCCTTATCGATGAAGCCCGTACACCTCTGATCATTTCCGGACAGAGCGGCAAGTCCACAGCCCTGTATGAGATGTGCGATCTTCTGGCGCGTCAGATGCACAGAGGCGAGGATGTGCAGGAGCTGACCAAGATGGATGCCATCATGGGTGTGGTACAGGAGGAGACAGGAGATTTCGTAGTAAATGAAAAGGATAAGATCGTAAACCTGACCGCAGCAGGTGTGGAGAAGGTAGAAAGATTCTTCCATATTGACAACTACGCAGATCCGGAGAACCTGGAGATCCAGCACAACGTGATCCTGGCGCTGCGTGCCCACAACCTGATGTTCCGCGATCAGGATTATGTGGTAAAGGACAACGAGGTTTTGATCGTAGACGAATTTACCGGACGTATCATGCCGGGCAGACGTTATTCGGATGGTCTCCATCAGGCAATCGAGGCAAAGGAGCATGTAAAGGTAAAGAGAGAAAGCAAGACCTTAGCTTCCATTACCTTCCAGAACTTCTTTAACCTCTTTGACAAGAAGAGCGGTATGACCGGTACGGCTCTGACAGAGGAAAACGAATTCAGAGAGATCTACGGCATGGACGTGGTAGAGATTCCCACCAACAAGCCTGTCATCCGTAAGGATCTTCAGGATGCAGTATACAAGACCAAGGAAGAAAAGCTTCACGCCATCGTGGATGCGGTAGAGGAAGCCCATGCAAAGGGACAGCCCGTACTAGTAGGTACCATCACAATCGAAGCCAGTGAGGAGATCAGCCGCAGGCTGCAGAGAAGAGGCATCCAGCATAAGGTCTTAAATGCAAAATTCCATGAGCTGGAAGCAGAGATCGTAGCAGACGCCGGCGTACATGGCGCTGTAACAATCGCTACCAACATGGCAGGACGTGGTACGGATATCAAGCTGGATGAGGAGGCAAGAGCTGCAGGCGGTCTTAAGATCATCGGTACAGAAAGACATGAATCCAGACGTATCGACAATCAGCTGCGTGGACGAAGCGGACGTCAGGGAGATCCCGGTGAATCCAAGTTCTATATTTCCCTGCAGGATGACCTGATGAGACTCTTTGGTTCCGAGCGTCTGATCAATATGTTTAATGCACTGGGCATCCCCGAAGGACAGGAGATCGAGCACAAGGCACTTACCAATGCCATTGAGACGGCACAGAAAAAGATTGAGAGCAACAACTTTGGTATCCGTAAGAATCTGTTAGAGTATGACAGAGTCATGAGCGAGCAGCGTGAGATCATTTATGATGAAAGACGCAGAGTCTTAGACGGCGAAAGCATGAGGGATGTGATCTTTAAGATGATCACAGATATCACAGAGAATGCAGTGGATATCAGTATCAATGATGATGCGGATGTAAGCGAATGGGATCTGACAGAATTAAATTCCCTGCTGATTCCCACCATCCCTATCGAGCCTGTGACCCAGGAGAGGATCCAAAAGCCCAAGAAGAATAGCTTAAAGCAGCAGTTAAAGGAAGAGGCGGTAAAGCTCTATGAGAGCAAGGAAGCAGAGTTCCCTGAACCCGAAGCCATCCGTGAGTTAGAGCGTGTGATCCTGCTTAAGGTCATCGACCGCAAGTGGATGGATCACATTGACGATATGGAGCAGCTGCGCCAGGGTATCGGCTTGCAGGCATATGGCAACAAAGATCCTTTGGTAGAATACAAGATGAGCGGCTATGAGATGTTCGAGGATATGACCAAGAATATCAAGGAAGAGACTGTCCGTCTGCTGTTCCACATCAAGATCGAGCAGAAGGTAGAGCGTGAGCAGGTAGCCAAAGTAACCGGCACCAACAAGGATGATTCCCTGGCAAAGGGTCCGGTAAAGCGTGACAATGCCAAGATCTATCCCAATGATCCCTGCCCTTGTGGAAGCGGCAAGAAGTATAAGAACTGCTGCGGACGCAAGGCCTAGGCAGGAAAGCCTGTATCCGGGAATAGATAAGAGTTTGGAATATTGTATTTTCTTGGAAGCTCTGTAAGGACAACGGCCATGCAGAGCTTCTGGAAGGTTAAAAAAGTTAAAAGTTGTGCATCAAAGGAAAGAAGGTGACGTTAATTGGTAGAATTAGACCAGATGAAATCTGAAATTTTGACTTACGAAACTCCATTAGCGGAAGTGAGGGATTCACTTTGACCTCGCTAATAAGGCAAAGAGGATCGAAGAATTAGAAATGGAAATGGAGGCCCCCGGCTTCTGGGATGATCCAGACAAGTCCAACAGGCAGATGAAAGAGCTGAAAAACATGAAGGACACTGTGGAGGAGTACAGGAAGCTTGAGACCCAGTATGAAGACATCTTAACTCTGATCGAGATGGGCTATGAGGAAAATGACGAGTCCCTGGTAGCAGAGATCAGAGCAGAGTTAGATGAGTTTGAAAGCGAATTAGACGAGCTTCGTATCGGCACCCTGCTTTCCGGAGAGTATGACAAGAACAATGCGATCCTGAAGCTGAATGCGGGAGCCGGTGGTACGGAGAGCTGCGACTGGTGCGGCATGCTTTACCGTATGTATACCAGATGGGCAGAGCGAAAGGGCTTTAGTGTGGAGGTTCTTGATTATCTTGACGGAGATGAAGCAGGCATCAAGTCTGTTACCTTCCAGGTAAACGGAACTAATGCCTACGGCTATCTGAAATCCGAAAAGGGCGTGCACCGTCTGGTGCGTATCTCTCCCTTCAATGCCCAGGGCAAGCGTCAGACCTCCTTTGTATCTTTGGACGTTATGCCGGATATTGAAGAGGATTTGGATGTAGAGATCGACGAAAAGGATCTGCGTATTGATACCTACCGAAGCAGCGGCGCAGGTGGACAGCATATCAATAAGACCTCCTCCGCTATTCGTATTACCCATATTCCTACCGGAACCGTGGTACAATGCCAGAATGAGCGAAGCCAGTTCCAGAATAAGGACAAGGCAATGCAGATGTTAAAGGCAAAGCTGTATCTGTTAAAGAAAGAAGCCAATGTAGAAAAGCTTTCCGATATCAGAGGTGAGATAAAGGATATTGCCTGGGGCAACCAGATCCGCTCCTATGTTCTCCAGCCCTACACCCTGGTAAAGGATCACAGAACGGATGTGGAAACCGGCAATGTGGACGCAGTTTTAGACGGCGCCATTGATATCTTCATAAATGGCTATTTAAAGTGGATCAACACCAAGGATAAGCCCCAGGAGAACTAAAAACAAAAGGTTGAAAAAGCAAGGAAATCTTGCTTTTTCTTTTATAGAAATGAGGTATTCTTATGGATGAACAACAGCCAAACAAATGGGAACAGTGGTCTATGAACCGTCAGGATTCCAGCAACAGTCCTTATTATAACCAGCCCACCCACAGCCCCTATCTGGGACAGGGCTTTGCAGTGGCAAGCCTGGTATTTGGCATTCTGGCCATAGTGTCTACCTGTACGGTAGTAGCACCTTTTTTCTTTGGCGGCTTCAGCTTCCTCTTTGGAGCATTGGCTTACCGCAAAGGCCGTAAGAAAAATCATATGATCCCTACAGGAATGGCCATGGCTATCGTGGGAATTACTTCCAGTGTGTTTTTTGTGGCCCAGGTATTCATAAAGCTTCCAGAACAGATGCAGGATCCAGTCTACAGAGAACAACTGGAAAATACCTTTAACGCTCTGTATGGCGATACCTTTGATGGGATGAGCTTTGAAGATTTTATGAAGCAGTATTATGGAATCGAATTCTGATTGTGAAGCAGCAAGAAGCACCGAAAGTGCAATAATGCTTGGAATGGAGGATGCTGCAATTCATGCAGGTGAGCCAAACATATTTGTCAGAATGCCGGTTTTAGTTTCAAAGAAAAAATAGGAAACGAAAAATAGACGAGGAAATGCTGTAAGAAAGGTCTGGTAATTACAAGATGAGTCAATATCAATATAAAACACGGGCAGAATTAAAGAATCTTGCAAAGGATAAGCTACAGGGAAAGTATGGAGTGGTGATCCTTATGAACCTTGCACTGGGAAGCTTTCATCTTCTGGTGCTTTTGATCCAGTCCATGGTAAATCCAACCGGATTGCCTGCCTATATCGGCTATGTGGCCCTCTCTGTCATGCTTTCTGTTCTCCTTGGCATTTTCAATGCAGGCACGGCGCTCTATTATTTGAATATCCTTTGTGGGCAGCCATTTTCCTTACAGGATTTGTTCTTTGGCTTTAAGGATCCTTCCGGAAAATGCCTGAAGATCTCTGCAGTGATTTCCCTGGCAGATCTGTTTTTCTCTATTCCGTCCCTTTATTTTAGTTATTTGTTTATGACCACTCCCGGCACTGCCTGGAATCTCCTTCTTTATTCCAGCATTGCACAGGTGGCTGCGTCTGTTTTGATGCTTCCTATCAGCCTGATGCTTTCCCAGAGCTTTTATCTGGTACTGGATTATCCTCAGCTTTCCGCCAAGGATACCATGAAGCTGAGTATCCGGAAAATGAAGGGACATAAATGGAGACTTTTCTGCCTGCAATTAAGCTTTATTCCTTTATGGATCGCAGTAGTCTTTACCCTGGGCATCGGCGCCATGTGGCTGGTTCCCTATGAGCAGATGACCTACGCCTGCTTTTTCATGAACCTTATGGCTCCGGAGCGCTCCATGTATGTCTGAAGCAGCTCGTGCAGTGAAATTTGCATTTTTATGGAAAAGTATGGTATGATAAAAAAACTTTGCGGCACAGGATCTGTAAAAGCATCAATAGCTGGCTCAGGATACGCCTGAAGGCAGCTATTACTATTAATTAAGGAAAAACAGGAGAAACAGAATGGATATTATTTTGCAGTTAAAAGAAGAA